>Ga0067045_1031902_pt1 | contig 11237 bp, 10 predicted proteins | sample TerdegcTABiofilm_FD_59184 | JGI IMG/M metagenome (GOLD analysis project Ga0067045, IMG submission 59184) | Combined Assembly of (Gp0054472, Gp0054536) Wastewater bioreactor microbial communities from Singapore -Terephthalate degrading...
GAAAGCATGGGCTTTTGTCGTCCAGAGTATTTCTGATAGGTGACAGTGGTGGCGATGGTCCCCATTTTAGCTGGGGTTCGTCCAATGGAGCATATTTGATAGGTAGTATGACAAAAGCCTCTCTATCTAAATACTGTGATACAAACAAGATTTCCATAAACAAATTTTTTGGGGTCATTTATTCTGAAAATGAACCAAGAGATTATGAGAGGGAGTATGAGTTTAATTTTAAGGAACTTGGGTTGTATATTTTAGATATGATCAACTAACTCTTGGAACTCAATGCAGTTATGGGATCTAGATTGGCGGCTTTCCATGACGGATAAATTCCAAAGAGCATTCCGACGAGTACGGAGAATATAAGAGCCCCTAACATGTGCTCTAAAGAAACAACTATGGGCATACCGGAAAAAAACCTCAAAAGTTGACATACCGCTAGTCCGAATATGATTCCCAACATTCCGCCAATAACCCCCAGACACGACGCTTCTACAATGAACTGAGCTAATATGTCCTTTCGCCTCGCTCCCACGGCTCTCCTGACACCAATTTCGGAAATCCTTTCTTTAACTGAAAGAAGCATGACTCCAAGTATGCCGACACCACCAATAATCATTGAGACTGAGGCAATTGCAATTACAAGTAGGCTAAATGTTCTAACAACGGCGCTTTCAGCCTCCACTACATCCGCCTGATTCTGAATCGTAAAATCGTCCAATGTATCGGGTTTTAGTCTGTGTCGCTCTCTCAGCAGCGATTTGACCTGCGTCTGAACTTTTGGGGTATCTTCGAAGCTTCTTGCTTCAATAAAAATGTGGCTGAGATAGGTGACGTTAAAAAGTTTGTTCATTGCTGTCCGTAGCGGTGTAAAGATCAGATCATCCTCATCCTCTCCCCCAAAATCTCCCTTCGACGCAGTCACTCCGATGACTCTGAAAAAAACCTTACCAATACGGATTTTTTCACCCACGGGATACTTATCGGGAAAAAGGTTTTTGGCTACCGTGGGGCCTATTACTGCTACTGTTGACATAAGCCTTACGTCGTCATCATCGAAGAATGATCCCTGATCAACAAAAACATTTTTGATCTGAATGAAATCCGGAACAGTTCCGATGACTTTGGTGGAATATGATAGGTTGTCATGCGTAACAAGCATTTTCTTTGAAAAAGCAGAAGCAATTCGGTAGACGTCTGGACATTCTTCCTCAATGGCCTTGGCATCGGAGAGAGTTAGAGTTGTCATTAAGCCAATTTGGCCCAATTGTCCTTTCACGCTTCGAGAAATACCGGCGCTAACCATTACCAGATTTGTTCCCATACTCTGTATCTTCCGACGAACTTCGTCCTCAGCCCCTTTGCCAATTCCAACCATTATAGTTACCGAGGCCACTCCAATCATAATCGCCAAAAGAGCCAAAGCCACGCGCAATTTCTGTGCAGTTAGGGACTTGATAGCAATTCGGATTCCTCTGAACGGTCGCATCGATCCGCAGCATCCTTAGATAAAAAGTTAATTACATTGGTAGTTGAAAAAAAAGGAATTAGTCATTTGAGGGCTTCTATTGGATCTGTGTAGGAAGCCTTTCTGGCTGGTTGTATTCCAGCTACCAGGCCAACAAGGATTGCACAAGCGATGGAGATAACTAAAGGAGTCGCCAGGGCCCCAAAGTGCATTTTCATTAAGTGGGATAGCAATATCACGGTGACAATTCCCGAAAGTCCCCCTATAATTCCTCCCAAAAAAGAAACTGTAACTGATTCAATCAAAAACTGGGTCAGAATATCGTTTCTGGTAGCGCCCACTGCCCTGCGAATGCCAATTTCGGCCTTTCTTTCATTCACCGAAATGAACATTATGTTAGCTATCACAACCGCGCCGACGAATAGAGACACTAGAGATATAAGAATCAAAAAAATGTTAAATGTTGAAGAAACTTTGGAAGCTAAAGCCATGATCAGAGTGGGCGTTACGATAGTGAAATCATCTTCCACTCCAGGAGCTAGGTTGTGTCTTTCGCGTAATAACATTTTTACGTCGTTAACTGTGTCGGTCATCTGGTTCACATCGCTAACAACTATTTTAATGTTGGTTATATAATCCTGATTGAAAACTCTTTTCATTCCGGTGGAAATAGGAACGACGATTCGAGAGTCAAGGTCCAGTCCGGTGGGCGAGGCCCCTTTCTTTTCAAGCACTCCTATCACTTCAAACGGGTTGTTGGCTAAAATGATCTGTTTACCAACCGGATCTTCTCCATCAAAAAGTTCATTGACTAAGGACTGTCCAATAACTGCGACCCGATTCAAGCGTGACACCTCTGAGTCATTGAAGAATCGTCCGTTTGGTATTTGAGTGTTCCATATCTCGGCCCAATTCGTGTTTGCGGCTATCAATATGGCATAGGAGTTCTTGTTTTGGTACTTGATAGGAATGTCCCGCCGGTTAATCTGAGGACAGACATCTTTAACGTTGGAAATTTCGGACAGAATAGAATTCGCATCTTCAATTTTGAGGGTTGTGGGCGTTGGTTGCGGCACACCTGGCTTTCTTCCTGCTCCGGCCATGACCATGATCTGATCCAATCCAAATCTCTCAACACGTGACATCACCTGACTGCGCGCCCCCAACACTGAAGACACTATAGTTGTTAAAGTTGCTACACCTATAATAACTCCTAGCATCATTAAAAATGATCGAACCTTGTTGTCCCGCATAGATCGGAATGCTTGGGCTGACATACGAATAATTTTCATTAGAAATTCTCCTAGCTTGACAATTTGGTCCATCTATCATCACAAATTTGTCCGTCTTTCATTTCAATGATACGGTCAGCCTGAGCCCCAACATTGGGATCGTGAGTCACTACAATGAGAGTTCTTCCTTGTGAATGCAGATTCCTGAAAATGTTCATGACCTCAGCGCTAGATTTGGAATCGAGATTACCTGTAGGCTCGTCAGCGAATATTATCTTTGGATTGTTAATCAGAGCCCTGGCTATAGCAACCCGTTGTTGCTGTCCACCTGAAAGTTCCCTAGGTAAATGATTGACTCGGTCCTGCAGCCCTACAGATTGTAAAACTTCATTTGCCTTTTCCCTCATGTCAGAGTCATCATCACTATAAATCAGAGGCAAAATAACGTTTTCCCAAGCGGTCATACGAGGCAGCAGGTGGAACGACTGAAACACATACCCTATCTTGCTATTTCTGATTCGAGAAAGTTCATCATCATCGAGGTCCTGAACCGGCTCACCATCGAGAATATAAGTTCCCGAGGTAGGTTTATCCAAGCATCCCAATATGTTAAGTAAAGTGCTTTTGCCCATGCCTGATGGCGCCATTATAGAGACAAATTCGCCCTCTTTAATATCCAGAGTAATATTATTTAAAATCTGGACGTCCATTCCGTCTTTATGGAAAATCTTGAATAGATTCTGAACATTAATCATTTGGAACTCCCAGAATAAATATGGCAAGCCTAATAACTGTTTTTTGGCAGATCTCCTGCCACTATAAGGTTTCCTTCTCGCAAACCGTCTAAAATTTCCGTATATGAAGAGTCTTTCCAGCCGGTATTTACATATCTTCTCTCGATGGATCCGTTTTCAATCAAATGTACAAATTTTCTGGACCCCTCCCGCTGAATAGCACGATTAGGAACTGTCAAAACACCTTTTCTCTGATCAAGAAATATGATTACGTTTGCAGTCATGTCGGGCCTGAGCTTTCCTTCCGAATTATCAACACTAACGGTAGTAATATAGTAAACGACATTGTCTTGAATTGTGGCTGAAGGATAAATGGAAGTGACGGAACCCTTGAAATCCTCTCCGGGGTGCGATGCGACGGTAAAAATTGCTTCTTGCCCAAGTTTGACCTTACCGATGTCATTTTCGTCTACGTAGGCCTGAACCTCGAGACGTTCCAAATCGATGATTTTGATGAAAGTGGGAGCATTCAAACCCGTAGTGACTGTCTCCCCTTGAATGGTATTGACGGAAGCCACCACTCCTTTGATCGGAGCGGTGATAGTTGCGTATGAAAGCATTGCCTGAGCATAGCTAAGCTCAGCCTTGGCTTTTTCATAACGGGCCAACGCCATTTGAAAATTTGAAGTCGTTTTGTCGAATTGCTGATGGGAAACCACACCTTTTTCAATCAATGGCCTTTCTCTCTCAATGTCCTTTGAAACCCTGTCCATATCAGCCTTGGACTCGGATAGAATTGCTTCCTGAAGTTTGACTTTGGCGATAAGGTCATCCTGTTCAAGTTTAGCTATGACCTGGCCTTCTCTGACTGTCTGGCCAACATTGATGGGAAGCTCGACAACCTTTCCTGGAGTTCTCGCTCCTACTTTTACCTCCGAACCAACCATGGGCTTAACTATACCTGTCGCTTGAACTGTGGCTCCCAAGTCTCGACGAATCACCTTACTAGTTGTTAGTTTTGTTTTGCTTTTGTTAAAATATTCAGATTGATAAACGACATAGCATCCTAATAGAACAATTGTTGTGCACGCTACGACGAACAAGAAAAATTTTTTCCTGTTTTCTAGTATTGCAGTCTTCAGCCTACTAATCAGTCTGGTCTTGGTTTTTTTTATAGGAGTACTTGACAATTTAACCTCTTGGGTAGTGAGCGCTATTCTTCAAGTCTTTTAGAGTATTCATGAAAAATTTGGTCAGCTTAACTTTCAGAGTCATAGACTCCATGGATAAGTATACAAATCGACCAAAAAAATCACGCGCTGATTCCAAAGTTTTTGTGGCTATACAAAATTCCTATTCTTGACTTTGGCCAATCCTGATGCAGGTTCAGATGTGCTCAAAAAATAAAAATTTGATCTGATCATGTTTACTTAGATGAATGCTTGTGTTATTAATGTCAGATTAAGCTAAAAATTAGCTCAATGACTGTCAGGAGGAAAAAGAGAGTTGGCATTTCCCACTGAAAAGAAAAAATCAATCATCGAAAAGTTCAAGATTCACGAGAAGGACACCGGCTCGCCTGAGGTTCAAATAGCGCTTTTGAGCGAGAGGATAGGTTATCTCACAGAACATTTCAAAATTCACAAAAAGGACCATCATTCACGCAGAGGATTACTGAAACTGGTTGGTCAACGTCGTCGTCTTCTCGATTACCTCAAAACAAAGAGTGTGGATCGTTACAAGACAATTATTGGCGAGCTAGGCATAAGAAAATAAATTGCTTTATTCTATGCGTGGGGGAAAGTTACTGAGATTTTGAATTACGGGGAAAGAGGAATAATTAAAAAATGGTGTATAGATCTAGCTGCGAAGTATCCAGCAAAAAGATCACTTTTGAAACCGGTCGTGTAGCCAAACAAGCTTCCGGTTCCGTCTTAGTTCAAACTGGCGAAACAGTAGTCTTAGTTACAGCAGTTGCTGAAAAACATGGAAGGGAAGGAATAGATTTTTTCCCCCTAACTGTTGATTACCTTGAAATGACTTATGCTGCAGGAAAGATCCCCGGGGGGTTTTTTAAAAGAGAGGGACGACCTACAGAAAAGGAAATATTGACTGCAAGGTTTATTGATCGACCGATAAGACCGCTTTTCCCGAAAGGTTTTACTGCAGAAACCCAAATCATTGCTACAGTTTTATCTTCCGATGGTGAAAATGAACCAGATATGATGGCCATTAATGGAGCCTCAGCCGCTCTACACATATCTGACATCCCATTTGGAGGCCCAATTGGAGCTGTAAGAATCGGCAGAGTCGATGGTAATCTGATCATTAATCCTTCATCGGTGGAGGATGCCTATTCAGACCTTAATCTGATAGTTGTCGGTTCTAGAGATGGTATCGTAATGGTTGAAGGTGGCTTCGATCAGGTTTCGGAAGAAGCCATACTAGACGCCATTTACATTGGTTATGAGGAAATTCTGAAGATAGTAGCGGCTCAAGAGGAGTTACGCGCTCAATGTGGTAAACCCAAACGTATGACCCTAACTCCTGTAGAGGATGCTCAACTTGTTGAAACAATTAGAAGTGACTGGGGCCCTAAGATAAGGGAAAAGCTTAACATCGGTGAAAAGCTTGAACGCCGAGCCCAACTGCATCAATTGTACGAATCCATTTTGGAATCCTTGGGCGATGAAGGCAAGGAACGTAAGGGCGAAATACTAGGATACTTGGAAAAACTCGAAGGTGAAGCCGTGAGGGCGATGATCCTCAATGAAGGTATACGAATAGGAGGCCGATCTTTCGAACAGATTAGAGATATTACATGTGAAATTGGTGTTCTACCTAGAACACATGGAAGCGCTTTATTTACACGAGGTGAGACTCAAGCGCTCGTAATTGTCACTTTAGGCACATCGTCGGATGAACAGAAAATTGAGGCTTTAGAGGGGGCTAGCTTTAAATCATTTATGCTTCATTACAAGTTCCCTCCATTTTCAGTGGGAGAAGTTAAATTCCTTAGAGGTCCCTCCAGGAGAGAAGTTGGACATGGAGCCTTGGCGGAGCGCGCTATAGCATATTTGCTCCCCGATGATGAAGAATTCCCTTACACAATTAGGGTTGTCTCAGAAATTCTCGAATCGAACGGCTCTTCTTCGATGGCTACTGTTTGTGGTTCCTCTCTTTCTCTAATGGATGCTGGTGTTCCTATCAAAGAGCCGGTATCGGGAATAGCTATGGGTCTTTTTAAAGGCTCTGACAAGACAGTCGTTGTATCTGACATTATTGGCGATGAGGATCACCATGGAGACATGGATTTCAAGGTTACCGGAACTCGTGATGGTATAACGGCGCTGCAAATGGACATAAAAATCCAAGGTATAACCAAAGAAATCTTGACCAGCGCTCTTTACCAGGCTCGGGAAGGTAGGCGACACATTCTCGACAAGATGAATGAAACGATTTCCAAGGCTCGAGATGAAATTTCCCAATATGCTCCTCGGATCTATGTAATGTATATTAATCCGGAGAAAATTCGAGATATAATAGGTCCTGGAGGCAAAATAATTAGGGCTATACAGGAAGAAACCGGTACCAAAATTGAGGTTGATGATACTGGAAAAGTGGTAATAGCGTCCGTGGATGCTGGTGGCGCTGAGGAAGCCAAAAACGCTATAAAGAGCATTACTCAGGAAGCTGAAGTTGGCAAAATTTATATGGGAACGGTCCGCAAAGTAACCGATTTCGGAGCCTTTGTAGAAATATTTCCCGGAACTGACGGATTGGTTCACATATCGCAACTTGCCAATGAACGAGTGAGAAAAGTAACAGACGTAGTAAAAGAAGGCGATTGTTTTCCGGTTAAAGTTATCGGAATCGACGCTCAAGGAAAGATCAAGCTATCCAAGAAAGATGCGGATGGTCAGAACGCGGATTAGTCCTATAGTCTGAGTCCTTTTATAAACTGATTGCTAATAATTCGTCGCATGAGATCATGATATTCATGATATTCGTGCGATGATTTTGGAAGCCATTATGGATGGTGGCTCGTATTTATGAACTTATCTAAAGATTTTTGTTCTGCCAAACACTATTCTCCCGAATCCTCAAATTACCAAAAAACTACTTTGAATAACGGAGTCCGTATCGTTACGGAAAATATTCCTTACATGCGCTCTGTGTCGCTAGGAATATGGGTAAAGTGTGGTTCTAGGCTTGAAAACAAGAAAGTCAACGGAATCTCGCATTTCATAGAGCACATGTTGTTCAAGGGAACTGCGAGAAGATCTGCCTTTCAGATTGCTCAGGAGATAGACTCTGTCGGTGGAGTTCTAAATGCTTTTACCAGCAAAGAGCTGACTTCGTTCTATTGTAGGGTCATGGCAGAACACCTTGATTTGGCAGCTGATCTTCTGAACGACATCTATTTGGAGTCATGTTTTCCAGAAGATGAAATCGAACGAGAAAAAGACGTCATTTGTCAGGAGATAAGACAGCAAGACGATACGCCTGAAGAACTAATCCATGAAATATTAAGTATGAATTTCTGGAAAGGGGATCGGTTAGGTCAGCCAATTCTCGGTTTTATTCCGACGATACTGAAGATAGACCGAGACACATTGATGGACTTCAAGCGCGACAGATATAAACCGGAAGCGACTCTAATTTGTGCGGCGGGTCAAATTGAGCACCAACCTTTTTTGGATCTTCTAAAATCAAGATTTGAACAACTCAATGGTGGCTCCGTTGTATCGAAGACCACAATCCCCAAGCCTGTTCCAGGGCAAATTTCGGAAGAAAAGGATCTAGAACAGGTCCATATCTGCATAGCATCCCAAGGGCCAGGTCAGACCGATGAAAGACGTCATGCAGCCTACATTCTAAATACCATTTTAGGTGGTGGAATGAGTTCCAGGCTTTTTCAGGAGGTCAGGGAAAAACGGGGTCTTGCATATAACATTTATTCATTTGTCTCCTCTTTTTCTGACACAGGGATGTTTGGGATATATTCTGCCTGTGAACCGGGTCGTTTCGAAGATCTGGTAGGAGTAATTGCTGAACAGACCGTCGGCCTGGTGAGTTCACTGACTAACGAGGACATGAGGCTGGCCAAGAACCAACTCAAAGGAAGTGTTGTGCTGGCCATGGAATCCTCCGAAGCCAGGATGAATCGACTAGCCAAAAGTGAAATCTATTTTGGAAGGCATGTTTCAGTCGAAGAGATCCTACAAGACATTGACAGAGTAACACTCGAAGAATTACGTGAATGCGCCAGCGCAATCCTGCAACCCGGTCATTTCACTACAGCTGTTCTTGGTCCCGTTTCATCTGGCATAGACGTCAACAATTTTTTCAATAATTTCTAGGTAATATGAATAGCTCGTGTGTTCGTATGAATGCTCATGTTTTTTCATCGCGGCGAATTCAGTGGGTATTTTGGACCAGTTTATTGCGGATTTCTACCTTCCTTTTTGAACTGTCTATGATAATGGCCAAAGTCGACAAGCTTCCTGCTCCAAGAAGATTGGTGACTTTCCTGGTTTTCTTGTCAAAAGTCTGAACTTGAATCTCACCAAGAGGCACATTATAAAGATAAACATCTTTTATCAAATACTTTGTCACAGGCAATGATGTCCCATCAGCTATGCTCACAACTCCCTTTCCAACTTCTCTGACCTCAACCTGTTTTGAAATTTCCCTCAGCAGGGATTTATCGACTAAACTATGGGTCGCTCCGGTATCTAAAAGGAACCTATGGGGAGCTCCATTCTTGCCAAATTTTACCTGCACAAAAACTTGGCCCTCTTCACTCATAGAAACTTCAACTCCGTTGGCGCCATACGTAACAAAAGTCAATTCTTCAATTATTCTAGTGGCGATCTTCTTTGTTTGGGAATCGGGTTTTAGTTGTAGCGCAAGCTCGGCGTCCTTTCTGGCGTGAGACAAATTGTCATGTCTCAAATGAGCCAGACCTCGTGCAGCGTATGCGAAAGAAGAAGAGGGGTCCAATTCGATTGCACGATTCAGATCACCCAGCGCGCGGTTTACCGATCCCACATTTATGAGAGTCACGGCCCTATTTATGAATGAGGCCGATCGTAAGGAATCATTGCTATGAGGAGTTTTGATGGCTGCGCTGAAATCACTGATAGCATCACTCTGGACTCCCTTCTTCAAGTTCAACATCCCTCGAAGATGAAGACCTGATGCAAGTGTTTCTCCCTCTAATTCATCAGACTTTAGAACGGAACTAAGATCCCTCCAGGAATTCTTCACGTCTCCTTTTTGGTAATATGCCTGGGCTCGAGCTAACTTGACGACATGGGAGTTTTTCTTGTTAGAGTCGAGCAGATCCAAAGTTTTGGAGAACATTTCAATGGCAGTCTGATAGTTTCCTGATTTTAGATACGACTTTCCCTGTTCGAAGCAAGTTGTCGCATTGTCCACGGCATGACAAAAACCACATCCAGATTCCAAACAAAATAGAAACACTAGCAACAGAAGGAAACACCTAAAACGCCATTTCAGTTTAAGCATTTTGCTGCCCCAACGGCCCTGTTATTCAAACTCTTCACTCAAATATTGATGTCATGAAAAACAAAGTTCTTTTAAGTATTAAATAACATATCTTCGAAAAAGTGTCCACAACATCTACGATCAATCAGAGTGATCATTGTTCCTTCCAGTCTCGAATTCGTGCCGCCAATTTTCCGACGGCGACTATGTAAAGAATCAGACCAATCAATACGGTCATTTTGGATACATATTCCCAATCCATAGCTAGAAAGAAAGTCTGGCCTCCATCAATAAAAAAACCAAATGGCACGATCAAAATAAGGGCTGCCAATGCCTTATATTTGAATGGAGTTGGCAGGTCTCTCGGGTCATATTCGGAATTTGTTTGATGTTCATTGACAGCCGGTTTAGTCTCGGCGCCACTTCTGAGTTCGTTATCCATGTTTATTTCCTCGGTTGAATGTTATTGAACCACTCTACGATTTCCTGAATCTCAGACAATTCCCTTCCTGATATCTTTCGAACCGTAGTAAGGATCTGTTGAGACAACCAAAATCGCTCTTCCTTGTTACAGTGATCAGCTAGCTCAACGTAATCCCTTAAAATATTAGCTATAATGCGCGCCTGATCCAAAATTGAATCAGCTACCACTGAATCAAGTTTTCGTTGACGTGCCTCTAAAATTGTAACGACTTTTCCAGATTCTGAGGTTTCAGACTGATCAGAAAAACAAAGATTTTTTATGACAGCGCAAGCCGCTTCCACATTAATCCTGCATCCTTTCTCGAGTTCCACAGGCTTTAAAGGGGGATAAATTTTTTTGAGTCGAACTCCCGTTTTGAAATCGTAAAACTCCAATGTCGGTTCCTCAGATTCTGAATGCAATAGTCTAACTATGATTGAGCCTTCTCTAATGAGAATATGGTCACTTTTTGATTGGTTCGTCATGACAATATATTAAGTCAAAAAATCCGCATCCGTAATAGGCTATGGTGTTGAATGAAAAAAATGATTATTATAAAGACTAGTCTATATATAACCTGAAACATTCGCACCTGGAATAAATTTCCGTAAGATGAGGCCAACATGACCAATGCTGGAAGAGATTCCGCAAAAGGATTAGAGATATCTGAAAAGCTGTATCAGAGGCGTTTTGACAATTTGTTCAGGGTGGCCATGAAAATTACTTCGTCACTTAACATCAGCACAATTCTCGAAGTGATTAGAGACGAAGCCAAAGCCACTTTGCCCCATGTCAAGGAGGTCTGTTTGCTGCTTCTAGATCCTGAAGCG
>Ga0067045_1004316_pt1 | contig 11236 bp, 11 predicted proteins | sample TerdegcTABiofilm_FD_59184 | JGI IMG/M metagenome (GOLD analysis project Ga0067045, IMG submission 59184) | Combined Assembly of (Gp0054472, Gp0054536) Wastewater bioreactor microbial communities from Singapore -Terephthalate degrading...
AAAAAATACTGCAGCCAAGCCAGGCATTGGAAACAACACAGTTGCACTTGAAAAAAACATGAAAAGAAATACTCCGCCATAACCAAGCGTTTCAAAATTTTCCTTTACAAAATCAGATGGTTTCAAAAGAAATATGCTCAATGAAATAATAATAACTGCGCCAGCTAGAAATGCTGATTGTGCATATGGTTTTGTCATGCATTCCAATATTTTCATATTTCAACCTTTAATGTCTTGATTTCTAATTATTATTTTAGGGCCTTTCCCATATACCCCCGCTATTGCCATACTAATATTTTCTAGAATTTCTGGGAATACTCTTCCTTCTTTTTCTTCTTTTTTTTCAAAAGTCAGTAATTTTATCTTTAAATTTAATGGTAATTGACTTACATTCATTATTTTAAACCCACTTTCTTCAATTTTTTTGTTAAACTCTGCTTCTGTTTTAAACAAATTTCCATGCGTCTTTTGAAGATGTTCATACAACATAACTGGTTTTTCATTCTCCCCAACATTTTCTTTAAATTTTTCCATCAATATTTTTTTAAGTGGATTTGCATATTTAGGTTTTGAAATCATTTTTTTTATGTTTTTTTGGAATTCCAAATTTTCCATTTTCCCACCAATGCACTTACGTTTTTCATTCTTTAAATTCTATTGGCTGCAACCCTAATCTACTCTCTTTTTCATCAAACTTAGGCAAATCTTTTCTTAAAAATTCTTCAATTTCTTCAAAAGAAACACCACAGCCAGCAAATTTTACCGCATAAGTTGCCGCTTTCAATGCTTCTTTTTCAAGGGGCCCGTATTGTTTGAAAAAACCATACATATACCCTATACCAAGCAATTCGACGCTCCTCAATATTCTAGTGTCTTTAAACATTGATTTGAAATCCACAAGCTTTGTACGATTCATCTTTAATTCTCCTCTATATTGCGTTAATAAATGTTGGTAAAGCTTTTCCGGATTTTCAATAAACAAACGAGTTGTTTTTTCATCAATTAAAAGCGTCCTTGAATTTGTTTCTACCATCAAAGATAATATCTCTGCTTCTCCTGCATGTATCAAATTCAAAGGTTTTCCATTTAACACGAAAGTATTGTTAGTCATATTCATTATTTCCTGAGCTGTTTTTTTAAGAAATTCAGTTTCTAAAACAACCAAAACTCCATCATTTATTGCCTTTTGGATAACAACTGCCCCAAAACTATATTTTTTAGATTGAATTGGGCGACTGACAATCTCATCCCTTATTCCATCAGTTATCAAAAACTGCCCGTTCAACCTTTCCTTAAGCATATAGAGCAATGAGATCATCCCAGTATCCACTAATGAAATGAGCGAGCTGGAGTCACATATAATGTTACTTGAATAATTCTTTGGCATTTTTTATCCTCTCCATTATGCTCAATGTTTTAAATTCTTCTGTATCGTGCGCAACAGTACTTCCCAAATACCTAACCAACTCAAGCTTGTCAACATCTGCCATTTCTGCAGCTTTGCTTACAGAATAACCAGAAAAATAAAGATTTCCAGCCGTTTTTATGCTTGCAGTCTCAAAAAGATTTAAAACGAATCTTCTTGTTGTTTTATCCATTGCAAGGACTTCATATTTTACATCTTCAAGTATTTTGTTGAACAATTGGTAATTTTTTTTCTTTAGTGCATCTAAACTGGCGTCAATATATGTATATATTCTTTCATTGAATTTATTCCAATTAACATTTTCAAAAAATCTCGGCCTTTCTAGTATTTGAGAAAAAACATACGCCAGAATGCCTATTTTAAGCATGTTTTTATTTTCAGAGTTGACAACACCGCGTGTTATCTCATTATTCAACTTATGCAACTGAGGGATATTTTTTTCTCTAAAATGTTTTGCCAATAAATTCATAGCACCGTATTCATCAAGCATATTTTGAAATCTCAACTATTCTTTTTAAATATATCTCACAAAAAAAGCAATGCAAAGCCTTATAAATATCCTTAGGTTATAAATTAACACACGTGCTTAATCTATTGGGTTATGAAATGAATTGCGTAACTCTTGATTGTTTTTTAAATTCAAATAAGTTAGGTGAACCTGTATGGAAAATGCAACCTTGAAAGGGACAACAACAATTGGGCTGGTTTGTAAGGATGGAATAATTTTTGCCGCTGACAAAAGGGCGACAATGGGTTATTTAATAGCAAATAAAGACGCCCAAAAAATATATCAAATAGATGATAAAATGGCAATAACCACTGCAGGTTCTGTGGGTGACGCCCAAACGTTGGTTAGATGGATTAAATCTGAAATTGCGCTTTACAAGCAAAGGGGCAACATAACAGTAAAAGGAGTTACAACCCTTCTTTCAAACATTCTTTCAAGCTCAAAATATTATCCTTATCTTGTTCAGTTATTAGTTGGAGGAGTTGATAAATCTCCAAAAATTTATGCTTTAGACCCCATAGGTGGTGTTACAGAAGAAAAGGCAACATCAACAGGCTCTGGTTCTCCAATAGCATACGGTGTTTTGGAAACACAATTTAAGGAAAACAGAACTGTAGAAGAAAACATACCCTTAGTTTTAAGTGCACTAGGTGCAGCAATAAGCAGAGATTGCGCATCTGGAGATGGAGTTGACTTAGTAACAATAACCCAATCCGGATTCAAGCGCTATACTCCTGAAGAAATTAAAATCTTGAAGAAATAAGTACTAGCTTAATTGGAGGGGCTTTACATGGAAGAAGCGACTAATTTAGAAGCTACTAGAGAAAATACAAAAGAAAATTCATTAAAAAATTTGAAAAAAACAGTTTCGGAAATACTTCCAGCCGAATGCGAATTAGTTAACGTTGAGTTGGAAGGTCCAGATGTAGTGATTTATCTTCATAATGTGGGCGCATTTTTCAATGATGAAAGCATAATAAAAAAACTTGCAGGCACTTTAAGAAAAAAAATACTTGTTCGTTGCGACCCTAAATTGATGGTAGACCCAGAAACTGCATTAAACAAAATAAAGGAAATTGTTCCGGCAGAAGCTGCCATAAAAAGCATTAATTTTGACCCGCAATTTTCCGAAGCAGTAATTGAAGCAATGAAGCCTGGTTTGGTTATTGGAAAACAAGGAATAACCTTGCGCCAAATTATGGAACAAACTGGTTGGGCAGTGAGAATTTTACGCCAGCCAACAATGCCTTCAGAAACAATCGATGGCATACGCGCGTCAATACTTAAAGAATCCCAAGAAAGAAAAAAAATGTTAATTAAACTTGGCAAAAAATTATCCACTGAGTTGCCAGGAAAAAGCGAATGGGTAAAGATAACCGCATTGGGTGGATTTAAAGAAGTTGGTCGTTCCTGTTTATTGTTGGAAACTCAAAACAATAAAGTTTTGATAGATTGTGGGATAAATGCAGAAACTATTGAACCTAAACGTGCTTATCCTTATCTCAATACAATTGATTTTTCACTTGATGAGCTTGATGCAGTTATTTGCACTCACGCCCATATGGACCATTGCGGTTTCATCCCCTACTTATATGCATACGGTTATGATGGTCCGCTTTACTGCACAAAACCAACACGCGATTTGATGGCGTTGCTTCAGTTTGACTATTTAAATATAATGAAAAGAAGTGGCGAAAATGCACCATACAATGAAAAAGACGTAAGAAAAGCATTCAACATGGCAATAACCCGTGATTTTGGAGAAGTTACTGACATTACCCCTGAAATGAGATTAACTTTTCAGAATGCTGGTCATATATTAGGAAGTGCAATGGTTCACTTGCACATTGGCGATGGTTTGCACAATCTTGTTCACACTGGAGACTACAAATTTGGACCTTCCCGCCTTCTTAACCCTGCACACTACACCTTTCCAAGAATTGAAACATTATTGACAGAGGCAACTTATGGTTCTAGAAGTGCTGTTTTACCAAAGCGNGTTGATTCAGAAATNAATTTAATGAATACAATCAAAAAAACACTTGAAAACAAAGGCAAAGTATTAATACCTGTATTTTCAGTTGGACGCAGTCAAGAAATGATGCTTTTGCTTGAAGAATACGCTAGCAAAGGTGAATTCAACACTCCTGTTTATTTGGATGGCATGATTTTGGAAGCATCCGCAATACATACTGCTTATCCTGAATATCTTAATTATCGTATACACCAGCGCATCCTTTCAAATGACAGTCCCTTTGAATCAGAAATTTTTGAACCCGTAAAGAAAAACAGAAAAGAAATAGTTGAAGGGGATCCATGCGTCATATTGGCGCCATCTGGCATGTTGAGCGGAGGTCCTTCAGTAGAATACTTGCATATGATGGCAGAGAACCCAGCAAATCTACTCGTCTTCGTTGGTTACCAATCGGCCACATCTATAGGACGAAAAATACAAAATGGGTTAAAAGACATACCAATAGTCGGTGAAAATGGAAAAATGAGCACGGTGAAAATGAACATGCAGGTTGAAACAATTGACGGCTTTTCAGGACATTCTGACTGGAGGCAACTACTTGCATTTATAAAGAACCTTGAACCTAAACCAAAAGAGGTATTGACTATGCATGGGGATGAAAATAGATGCAATGAACTTGCAGATGCTATCTCTCATTTCTATCGCATTAACACAAGAATACCTATGAATATGGATACTTTGAGGCTGAAATAATGGGTGTTTTCTTTGGCTGAATATTCTAAAGAAACAAAGGCATTGCTGCCATTGCTTTTTTTAATAACTTTACTGACTTTTTTCGAACCGCCTTCTTTTTCATTCTCCATACTATTACTTTCATTATCCTTTATTTATGTTAAGTATTACGAAGGTTTGAAATTTGAAACAATAGGAGTAGTATTTGAACACTTTATTTTTAGAGCTTCATTCATTGGCATTATTATCTATTATATAATGACATATTTTGGTGCTTTCTGGCAGTACAACTTTGAAATGGTCACACTAATTAACATATTGCTCCTAACAGTTTCAGAAACATTTTTCTGGATTGGAGTAGTGCAAAGAAAGTTACAGGAAAAACATTTTGCAATTGGATTAATAATAACTGCATTTTTATTTTCCATCTCGCACATGAATTCATGGTATTTTTCAACACAGTATTATAATATTGTATTTTCATTTTTAACTATGCTTGCATTGGGTTATTTGTACAATATAACTTCAAGAATTTACACTGGCAACATTTTTCCGCCCATGGTTGCAAGGTTAATCTTCACAATTTTGTTATTTTTCATAAGGTGATTTAATGGTCGTAGATATAGAAGAAGCTCAAAAAGATCCTCAATTCAGAGAACTGTTGGATGAAAGCATTGAAAAAGGCGCAGTACTGTCAATGTTAGTTTTTGATACTGTTGGAAACACTGAAGATATTGTTAAAAATACGCTTATCGATTTCATTGCCCGTCTTACAAAAGAAGAAGGAGTTCTTTATTGTAAAGGAGAAATTCATGAAGTGTTAAAACAAGAAGATGGTTTGTTTTCTGGTTATTCTGAAGTTAACATATTAACTGCAAGTTTTAATCATTTGGTAAATATAGCTGTAAAATATGGTCCAGTGCTTGCAGAAATATTAAGACCTGAAGAAATAAAATTGACTCTTGCAGAAGCACAAAATGTAATTTTGGATGCATCACAGGCATCGCAAGAATTTGTCAACTACATAATGCAAAACGTGATAAAAGGAGAAAAAGAATTGGAATTCAGAAAAATCATCCAAGCAAAAGCAAAACTTGCAGAAGATTTAAAGCAAAAAAGCAAACAATAAATTATACTTTAAATAAATTTAACTTATGGGCAAAAAACCGCATTATGAAAGAGTAAGCGCATTTGAAAAAATAATTTCCGATCTACCTAAAGATTACATAAAAACCAAAGTGAACAATCGTATTCAAAAATTGGCATTCCCTTTTCGCAATCCGAGAAAATACGCCACTGCCAAATTACCTCCTGATAAGATAACCCAACTTGCAAAAGGTTTGGCTGCAAATGTAAAAGATCCGTTAATAATTGACCAATATGCGCAGGCTGCATGCCACCTTTCATTGAATACTTGGAAAAACATTATGGAAAAATCTCGTCAATTTATTGATGCACCCGGAGGGCAAAAAATATTAAACATTAGAATTATTGCACCCCTCCGCGGTTCTTACACTCCTTCTTTACTAATCGAAGATGTCTTCAAACGTCTGGCTTCAAAATATTCAAAAAACAACTTAAGCATTACAATAGATGTTTGCCATCCAATAATGTCAAAATCATTGGGCACTAGTGATTTAGACTTAAAAAAAACTATTGAAACAATGAAACCAGATAGATTTATACCCCATCAAGAACCATATCCTTTAAGCAAAACAGTTGATGTTTACGTTGATGAAGTTATATCTGGCGCAACAATACGTTCAACATTGTCTGGATTGGATAATATACACCTGATTGGATTTGCATCTAAAAACTTTCAACAGTACATTCAATCCCCACTTTCTCAATTAATACCTAAAGAAGGCGTTTATGAGGAACGTTTACCATCAAAAAACATTATTGCAAATTATTATTTGCTTGATTTGATAACAAATGACAACCCAAAACTTTCAAAATGGGATTTTGGAAAAAGACCTGAAGGAAACAAAATGCCAAATTTAACAGCTAAAAAGGGGATTGCTGCCACAAGCATTTCATTCAATAATCAATCGGATATCTTCCCAATTTATGATTATGAATCAACCTACGGTGGCGAACTTGCAGACGCATTTGTTTTTGCAGTCCATAAAAAAATCCAGACAATATTTCCCAAACTTTTCAAAAATTTTCAAACGCAAAATATTTAAATTAACAGATGTTAATTATATTGTGCCGAGGTGACAGAGCGGCTATGTGACCGGCTGCAGTCCGCCCCTTTCTTTAAAAAAGAAAGCGGTAAGGCATTGGAAAGAAACCGGTTTAGGTGGGTTCAACTCCTGCCCTCGGCTTTTTTCAATTTTTAAAGAAAAGTATATATACTGGATAAAATTATATACTTTTATCCAATATAATACTAGTGATGTTATGATTAAAGACATTATTTTAAAGCAGAAAGAAGAACTCGCTAATTTGATTAACCAGTATTATATCCAACGAAATAATGAAATAAAATCACTTAATGAAAATTTAATTAAAATTGTTACTGGCCCAAGAAGGGCAGGAAAGTCCTTTTTTATAATTCATTCTTTGGGTAGTAATTTAGGTTATGTTAATTTTGATGATGAGCGTTTAACTAAATTGGCAAATTACGATGATATTGTTGCAATGGTAGATTTCGTATACTCCCACCCGAAAATAATATTTTTTGATGAAATTCAAAATCTCCCAAATTGGGAATTGTTTGTAAATAGACTACAAAGAAACGGGCGTAATATAATTTTAAGTGGCAGCAATTCCAATTTACTTAGTGGGGAATTAGCTACACATTTGACTGGGAGATATTTGGAAACAAAAATATTTCCACTTTCTTTTAAGGAAATTATTAATGAACTAAAATATCAAACATCCGCAGATATAAAGGGAGAATTTGAAAAATATTTAATAAATGGAGGCTACCCAGAACCTTTTATTAAAAAAATTGAAATTACTGATTATTTAAAAACATTATTTGAGGCTACAATTTACAAGGATGTTATAAAAAGATATAAATTGAGAAAACCATTTGAAATCGAAGCAGTTGCGGAGTTTTTAATTTCCAATGTAGCCACTCAAATATCTTACAACCAAATAGCCAAATCACTTGGCGTAAAAAGTATTGAAACAATCAAAAAATATTACAAAATATTGGAAGAATCGATGCTGTTTTTTTCAATAAACAAATTTTCATACAAATTACGTGAGCAGCATTTTGGACCTAAAAAAATATATTGTGTTGACAATGGGATGATAAAAGCCAAAGCATTTGCCGCAACATATAACATCGGTAAGTTATATGAAAATCTAGTTGCAATTGCCCTTAAAATTAGCCAAGGTACAAATGGAACAGAAATATTTTATTGGAAAAATTCTCAAAATAATGAGGAAGTCGATTTTGTAGTAAAAAAAGAAAACAAAATACAACAACTTATTCAAGTAAGTTATTCTCTTGAAAATAAAAAAACAGAGGATAGAGAAATACGTGCATTGTTAAAAGCCAGCAGGGAACTTAATTGCAGTAACTTAGTTTTAATAAATGCATCAGAAGAAAAAGAAGAAGAAAGAGAATGGTTTGGAATTAATGGTAAAATAAAATATATCCCTATTTGGAAATGGTTGCTTAATTATTAATATATAAAGGTAAAATAAATGATAATCAACAACACACTCACAAAAAAAGAAGAAGAATTTGTTCCACTGCACAACAACCGTGTCAATATGTATGTGTGCGGGGTTACAGTTTATGATTACACGCACATAGGGCATGCGCGCACTTATGTGTTTTTTGACGTTTTGCGACGCTATCTAGAAAGCAAGGGCCACAGCGTTTTTTATGTTCAAAACATAACCGACATTGATGACAAAATAATCAAAAGAGCAAAGGAAACCAAAACAACTGAAAAAGAATTGGCCGACCGATTCATAAAAGAAATGTTTGTAGACATGGACAATTTGAAAATAAAAAGGGCAAGCATTTACCCTCGTGCAACCGAGCACATCAACGAAATGATTTTATTCATTGAAAAATTAATCAAACAAAACAAGGCATACGTTTCAAACGGCGATGTTTACTTTGATGTTTCTTCATTTAACGCGTATGGTAAATTATCCAACCTTTCAAAAGATAAATTATTATCAGAAGAAAGTGAGAATAAGAAAAATGCAGGCGATTTTGCGCTTTGGAAAAAACAGAAAACGGGCGAGCCAGCATGGGATTCGCCCTGGGGGTTGGGACGGCCTGGCTGGCACATAGAATGTTCTGTAATGTCTCAAACCTATTTAGGCGACACATTAGATATTCATGGCGGTGCCCGCGATCTGATATTTCCCCATCATGAAAATGAAATAGCACAGAGCGAAGCTTGCACAGGTGAACCATTCGTCAGATATTGGATTCACACTGGTTTTCTCAACGTCAACGGGGAAAAAATGAGCAAATCTTTGGGTAATTTTATCACAATACGCGATGCATTGAAAAAATGGAGTGCTGAAACATTACGCTTCTTTTTCATAAACCACAATTATGGGTCACCGATTGACTTTTCAGAAAAAGCAATTGAGGAAGCGAATATTTCTTTAAATAAGATTCAAAGAACTTATGAATGGCTGAAGAATGCAGAAAATGCCAACGAGGGAAATGATGAAATAATTGATGAAAAAATAAACAAATTAAAGAACGAGTTTGTTTCAGCAATGGAAAACAACATCAACACGAGAGAGGCAATAATAAAACTTTTTGAGGTTTGTGATCTTGCCAACCGATACATAACTAACCCTAAAAAATCAACAATAAAAAATTTTCTCAATTTTTTTGAATATGTTAACAGCATATTCCAAATAATAACTGTTTCAACAGACGACAAAACAAGCCAATTGGTTGAAATACTTCTTTCACTTAGAATTGATGCAAAAAACAAAAAGGATTTTGCAACCTCTGACAAAATAAGAAACGAATTGAAAAAGCAAGGAATTGAAGTTCAGGATACAAAAGATGGGCAGAAATGGAATTTAATCAAATAGTTGAGGATATATTTAAATACTAAAAATGATAATTATTATTGTGATTGAAATGAATAAAGTGATGGTAGACTTAATTGGAACAACTGGGGCAGGGAAAACGACTATTGCTGAAAGATTAAAATCAGGCCAATTTAATGCAAAACCACCAATGACAACCGGGCCTAATATAGTAACTATTAATCACGCAAACAACTTAATAACAATACGCGATCATCCAGGAAACGAAAGATTCCAATTTATGGTTAATGAGCTTATAAACAAACAGGCAAGTATCGTGTGTGTTGTTGTTGATCCAAATACTAAAAATAGCTTAAAAGAAGCAGAGGAAAATATTACACAAATTATTGAATCTCGTAAAGCTAAATTCAAAGAATTTGAAAAACAAAAACAAGAAATTTCTAATTCGCTTCCAGGATTGGAACAAAAATTGAATGAATTTAAAGAGAAACATAAGGATTTAATTTCACAATTTGATAAATTTAAAGAAGAACACAAACCAAAAAATAAAGATGAGTTTATATCTACATCTGAATTTTTTGAAAAATTTAAAAATATAAAAGAATCTGAATTAGGTTCAGAAAAACTTAATTTGATTGAAGAAGCAATTAAATTAGAAAAACAAGTAAAAAATGCTCAAAGTAATCTAGCAAAATTAGACTTAAAAATAAGAGCAGGTGTTCCAATACCCAAAATGTTCCTGTTTTGTAATAAAGAAGACACTTTCGAAGAACTTGGAGAAGAAAAATTAAATCCATTTTTTGAAAATCTAGAAAAAATTAAAAACAAATTTAATATTGAACTTATCTCTGGTTCAGCTAAAACAGGTAATGGTCTAAACGCTATTTTAGATAAAATAGTTAATTTAAATAGTTCCGTATAAGTGCATTAAAATGGAAAAAATAATCTTTGAAAAAAATAAAAACTTGCGAGTAACCCCTACCAATACGCTTATAGTACATTTGGTTGGTCCAACTGGTGCCGGAAAAACTTCATTATCAAATCGTTGGTTATATCATGTTTTTCCGGAAGTCACTTATCAAACAACACTTCCGAATATTTCAAATAAAATTATTACTACCCCCCAAATAAAAGAATCATTAATTAATAAAGTCCAAAGTATAGTTAGCAATCTACATAACGAATTTAACAAGTTAATGAAAGAGATGGAAGACAATCCAGATGAAGAACTTATTGATTTAAAAGCAAGTGAAATTGCTTCTGCAGACAACGAGTTAAACACTATACGGAATATGTATGCCACGCAAAATGCAGCTGGGCATACCCATAGAATTATTTTTTATGATTGGGCAGGAAATGTTAATTTGAAAATGTTTCAAAATACATATTTAACTCAATTAGCTGAAAAGTTAAGTAATAAAAAATCAGTTCAACGACATGTAGTAGTAGGTGTTGCAGATCCATTAAACCCAGCAAGTGTGGATGAAATAAAAAATTCATTTGATAAATTTAATGAATTAAAAGATAAGGACATTGAACATAAAATAAATTACCTTTTGTTTGTTAATAAGAGCGATCTTATTGAGAACAACATATCAAG
>Ga0067045_1031903_pt1 | contig 11236 bp, 8 predicted proteins | sample TerdegcTABiofilm_FD_59184 | JGI IMG/M metagenome (GOLD analysis project Ga0067045, IMG submission 59184) | Combined Assembly of (Gp0054472, Gp0054536) Wastewater bioreactor microbial communities from Singapore -Terephthalate degrading...
CAGACCTGAGACGAGAGACCAGCATCCAAACCGTCACCCCGCCGCTCGGACAGGCTACCATGGCAACCGGATTTTGCTTGCTCTTTTGGGCGTTCTTATTGAGCTGCAAAGCCAGCGCCATGTACATGGTAATATAGGCAATTTCCTCAACGGGCAAAGGGGGACCAGCTTCATCCCAAATCTCATTAACAGCTTTAGAAGTTGCCTGCCAGAGAAGCGGATAAGCCTGTTTGATCTCCTCAGTCAACTTATTCTGAAACGGAAGACCGAATTTTATGCGGATTATGACCCTGGATAAATGATCGGTGAGCCGCAGGATGACTTCCGAATTTTCCAGGTTCGTCCCCAGGTATTCTCCCACCTGTGTGACCAGCCGTCTGGCAATTTCTGTCGTTTTTTCTTGCGATCCCCGGTAACTTTCGGGTTTTCCGTGGATGCGAAATTCGCCTCGCGCCGTCATCACTTCGAGGGTCAATTGAGCAATTTCTGGAGGGTTCAAGCGCAGCGAAATCTTTTCAATCAACTTCTCGATGATCGCCTGCACAATGGCATATTCGGGTCGCGAAGAGAGATAGCTGATCCGTTCATCGGAAAGTTGAATGAAATGTTTGCACTTGATCCTTCGAAGCATAATCGCCCAGTAAAGGGCCAAGGCCAGGTGTTCACCATCAGCAAAGTGGGTATCTAATTCGTTTTCGATAAAGCCGATCGTTTCCCAGCCCTCCTTAAGACCCCACCCGGCAACTTCGTTCAAAATTAAGGCTGCGGCAGGAGAAACTTGAAGGCGCTTTCGGTCCGATGACTTAATCCCCCACAGACTCAAATCAATCAGTTCGCTCTCAATACCAATTTCGAACAACAAGGCGATTAGAGCGTGACGAAAGTCATTTTCGCGACCCTGAACGCTCACACCAATCTTAGGGCGGCGAGTAAGAAAAAGATCTCGCTGGTTTAGCCAGCGCTCTACCCGATCCCAATCATGTTTGAGCGTGGTGCGAGATACATTGAGAACATTTCTTAAATCCTCCTCCGAAAAGCCTTCCAGCGTGCTCAAAACTTGAAATAAAATGATGTGGTCTCTATCTTTTTGAGAATAAATAACGCTGGACGACGCTTCGCTGATCTTCTTCAATAGGTCTACCCGCATTTCCGGCGAACAATTAACCGCCAGGCCGATGTTCGGTTTGCTCTGAATTTCGACAGCGTACTGCCCAAGCCAGAAATTAATAAAAGGGACATTATGGCGGATGATCCGGGCGGACAGACCGATCTTTTTGCCCAGCTCGTTGGCAGAAATTGGAGAATTAGTTTGGAGTAAATTCTTTAAAATTGCAACCTGTCGGGAATTCAAATGATTCATGATTACTCCGTCATAAAAATTATAGGATTCTGAGAGCCAGAATGATCATTATGGATGACCATTCTGTTCACAATGAATTATTACAAAAAATTCATAAAGTTACATGAGTAACAATTGTTCCGGTATCATCGCTCCAGGTCGCCTGTTCCAAAAGCGCTACCGCAACGAAATTGACCGCCATGCGTTATTACATTTGTGAGATAATAGCGTTACTCCCAAATCTAAAAAGGCATAGACCATGACCAGATACCGAATCATCACAAATCCCATTGCGGGTAAAGGTAGAGCTTTAACGCAGATTCCACTGATAGAAGAGGAATTAAATAAATACAATCTGGATTATGAAATCGTCCTGACGCGCTACCCCTGGCATGCCGCCGAACTGGCCCAGGAAGCCATTTCGGAAGGATGGGATGTGGTCGTAGCAGCAGGCGGAGATGGTACCGCCAATGAAGTGCTGAATGGTCTAATGCTGGCGCGAGAGTATGGCGCGAACCATACCTGCATGGGACTTTTACCCATCGGGCGGGGCAATGATTTTGGGTTCAGCATGGGAATTCCCGCCGACACGCCGTCTGCCTGCCGATTATTGGCGCAGGGTAAATATCGCTTGATCGATGTGGGGCACATCCGGGGCGGGCTCTACCCAAACGGCCGCTACTTTGGCAACGGCGTCGGGATCGGCTTTGACGCCGTGGTGGGTTTCATCGCCGCCAAATCCAGACTGACGGGCTTCTTGACCTACCTGGTCGCGGCGCTCAAAACGATCGCATTGTATTACAATGCCCCAAAAATCGAACTTAAGCTGGACGACAAGACCATCACCGATAACTTCCTGATGGTTTCGATTATGAACGGACGGCGTATGGGGGGCGGGTTCATGATGGCGCCGAACAGCGAGAAAGACGATGGCAAGTTTGACCTTTGTCTGGCATATCAGATGAACCGCGCTCAAATGCTGCGCACAATTCCCACATTCTTTAACGGAACACAATACAGTCAAAAAAACATCGGTGGCGAAAATAGTAGCCTGGTTGAAATCCGGGCAATTGAAGGATACCTGCCCGTCCATGCAGATGGTGAAACGATCTGCACTGAAGGCGACGAACTATCTGTCAAGATAGTCTCTCGCCAGATTGCGCTGATTTGCGAATACCCAGAAGAGGCAGTATGAATCGTTCGATCTATCAGGGAGACCTTCATAAAACCCCCCTCCGATTGGCAGGTTATGCAAAGCCCGGCTCTGGGCAAAAGATCCTGGCCTGGATCGTCAACACCATCCTGCGCTTCTTGACAGGGCTGCTCTGCCGGATGGATGCCAGCGAACTGGAGCGTATTCCGCCGCACGGGCCCCTGATTCTGGTGGGCAACCACATCAATTTTTTAGAAGTGCCAACCTTGATCAGCCGTGTCTGGCCGCGCCCGGTGACCGGCTTTTCAAAATTGGAAACCTGGCACAATCCCTTCAAGGCTTTTCTGTTCAACGTTTGGGGCGGCATACCGCTCCGGCGCGGTGAAGCCGACCTGGAAGCTTTTCGAAAAGCAGAGCAGGCTCTGGCAGACGGCGCGATTTTTGCGATTTCACCCGAAGGCACCCGCAGCGGAAACGGCCGCCTGCAAAAAGGTCATCCCGGCGCAGTGCTTTTAGCTGTCCGCAGCGGCGCGCCAATTATGCCGCTGGCGTTTTTCGGAAATGAACATTTTTGGAGCAATATCAAGAAACTCAAGCGCACCGAGTTCCACGTCCGGGTTGGAAATCCTTTCTGGATCGACACCCAAGGAAAAGGGCTCTCCCGTGAAGTGCGGGATCAGGCCACCCGCGAGCTGATGTATCAACTGGCAGCGCTGTTGCCGCTTGAAAACCGCGGCGTTTACGCCGATTTGGAGAACGCCACAGAGGAATTCGTGCGCTTTCAGCCTGGAGTAAAAAGCAACCTGAAGCGAGACACCCAGGCTGGCGGCGAAGACAATTTATGAGCTTTCATTGTCCCCTGACGTTGAACGGTTAGACCTTTCCACCATTCGGATGAAGGCCGGCGTTTTCAGTCCCTGCTCAAGAATATAGGTCAGATAATACTGCATCAGCGCTTCCAACTCGCCGCGCACACCCTGCGGCAAGCCGGCGCGTTTTGCTTCAGAATAGGCGCTACGCTGGTAGTGGCGCAGATATTTGAGCGCTGGCATAGAAACTAGGCGGGTATGTCTTGCCTTTGGGCCGCACTGCGGGCACATCACGCCGCCCTCTCCAGCCGAGAAGAACTGATCAACAGGCTGAATTTTCTTTCCACAGCCCACACAATGAAACAATTCTGGGCGAAAACCTACCAGATCCAACAGCCGCACCTCATAATACCGGATGACGGGCGGCAAATCGGTTTCTTCTGTCAGACGCTGAAGGGTATCCCGTAGCAACCGGTAGAGCGATCGATTCTCACCTTCCTCGTAAGAGAAACGATCCAATAGTTCGACCACATAAGCGGCATACCCCGTGCGCGTCAGATCATCGCGCAGCGGCAAATAGGCTTCAACAGTTTGTGCCTGCGTCACGATCCAGAAATCGCGCCCACGCGCCAGCATCAGCGTTACGCAGGTGAAAGGTTCCAGGTGACCGGCCTTGCGCGAGACCAGTTTACGGGCGCCTTTCACCACCGCTCTCAGCTTTCCCCCCTCCCGGCTAAAAAGCACCAGCAACCGGTCAGCCTCACCCCAATCGGAGTGACGCAGTACCACCGCCTCAACCTTTCGAGACCGTTCTACGCTCAACTCGTCTCTCCGGATAAAAAGAGGCTACCCATCGGGCGACCCGTCAAAACCGGAAGCGATCCACCCTACTCGCGCACCAGGTGTTCAGGGCGGAAAGCCCCCGGCAACAGCTCGGCTACGGTCATCTCTGTGGTAATCTGGCCATCCTTATCGGCCACCATGACCAGCGTATCCAGGCCAAATTCTGCCATCACTTGACGGCAAGCGCCACAAGGAACGCCCCCATTATGGGTAACCACCGCTATAGCAGCAAATTCACGCTCACCTTCGGACACTGCTTTGAAAATCGCTACCCGTTCCGCGCAGATCGTGGTAGGGTAGGCGGCGCTTTCGACATTGACGCCATCGTAGATTTTCCCGGATGCCGTCAGAAGTGCAGCCCCAACCGGGTAATTTGAATAGGGCGCATACGCCCAACGGCGCACCTGCCGGGCGATCTCCACCAGTTTCTGGCGCATCTCATCACTCAAATTCATCGGCGTCTTCCTCCGGACCAACCGTTTCCTCGTTATACCGACGCGCTCGCACCAGCCGAATACGGCGGCCAATCACCTGTTCCACCGTCAGGTCCCAATCTTCCACCCGCACATGTTCGCCGCCAATCGGCACCCGGCCGATCTGGCCGTAGATAAAACCGCCGAGTGTGTCGGCCACTTCTTTGGTCAGATGGGTTCCGACTATATCGTTGAAATCGTCCAGGTCAATCCTCCCCAGGAACAGGTATTCATCCGGGCCAACCTGCTGATACAGGTTTTCCTCGCTCTGGTCATATTCATCGCGAATTTCGCCGACAATTTCCTCAACGATGTCTTCCAGCGTCACCAGGCCAGCGATCCCGCCGTATTCATCAACCACAATCACCATGTGAACGCCGCGCTCCTGCATCTCTCGTAATAATTCATCCACCTTTTTCGCTTCAGGCACAAAGAAAACAGGACGCAACAATTGGCGGATGGATTGGGGGCGTTCTCCCTCTACAGTGAGCTTGAGGAGATCTTTGGCATACAGCAGGCCAATCACATTATCGATGTTCCCTTCATAGATCGGCAACCGCGAATGTCCCGAAAGGATGACCGCCTGCAGCGCTTCCTGGAACGAAGTATCTGCATCCAGGGCAAACACATCGATGCGCGGCACCATAATCTCGCGGCAGAGTGTATCGCTGAAGTGGAAGATGGAATAGATCATCTTCCGCTCGCCCTTCTCCAGCGTGCCTTCCGGCTGGCCTTCCTGTACCCAGGTCTTTAACTCATCCTCGGTGACAGAGCCCATATTGCGCTGCATCGAGGCCGGGCTGCCAATCACGGTCATCAACAGCCAGGAAACCGGTCTGAAAAGACCATCCACGATTTCACAAACCGGTGTCAGGTTCAGCGCCCAGTTTTCGGGCTTGCGCAAAACGATCCCCTCCAGGCCGAACTCTATGACCAAAAGCGCCAGAGCCAGCAAAAGCAGCACCAGCAGGAGCAAGAAGGGCTGATCTGCGAGGATACCATAAGTATGGAACAACATCCAGGCAGTCACTGCAATAGCAAAATGCATCAGCACCACGCCAATTCGCAGGGTAGCCGGCAGATATGGTCGTTCTAACAGGCGCAGCGTCCGTTCTACAGCAGTAACTTTGATTTCGCGCAAGCCAACCAGGTGGGGTACGCGCACGTGTACAAAGCTCGACCGCACGGCGACAAACAACAGGTCTAAAAAGAGAAAAAAACCGAGGAAAATCGAGAGAAGTTGGCTATCAGGTTCCTTCATTGTCTTTCTTCTTACGCAGCAGCCTGGCCGGGACGCCTACCACAACCTCGCCATCGGGGACATCGTGTGTGACCACAGACCCTGCCCCTGTTTTTGCGTTTTCGCCAATACGGAGGGGCGCCACCAGCATGGTATCGCTGCCAATAAAAGCATTCGCGCCGATTTCTGTTTTGTGTTTTTTTACGCCGTCATAATTACAAGTGATTGTACCAGCTCCAATATTCACGTCAGGGCCAATATTTGCATCCCCAATATAAGAAAAATGTCCCATCTTGACCCCCGGTCCCAGGTAAGAACTTTTGACCTCCCCAAAGTTCCCCATATGCACTCCTTGAGCCAGGTGAGCGCCTTTCCGCAGGTGAGCAAAGGGACCCATCTCAACATGGTCTTCCACAAGCGCGCCTTCGAGAAACGAGGCGATGATGGTACAGTGAGAACCAATGGTCGAATCTTCGATCACAGTGTTTGGACCGATCTGGCAGGATTCGCCAATGACTGTTTTGCCGCGCACATAAGTGTTCGGCCAGAGCACCGTATCTTTCCCCAGGACGACATCCGCTTCTACATACGTCTGTTCCGGGTTGATAAATGTCACACCAGCCATCATCCAGCGCGTATTCGTACGCCGGCGCAGAATGGCCTCGACCTCGGCCAGGTGAACGCGGTTGTTGATGCCAATTGCCTCGTCAGCATCTTCCAACGCGACGGCTTGCACAGGCCGGCCTGCTTCAACAGCCAGCGCGACCGAATCGGTCAGGTAGTATTCGCCCTTGGGCGATACCTGGATTTTCCGCAGAGCATCCCACAGCCAATCGCCGCGGAAACAATACGCCCCCACATTCAATTCCTTGACAGCCAGTTGTTCAGGGGTTGCCTGGGCTTCTTCTACAATCGCCTGCACCGAACCATCGGCGTTGCGGATGACACGCCCAAAACCGTGCGAATCAGGTAGGACGACCGTCAACATCGTCAGCGGGCCGGGGTTCTTGCGCTGGGTCTCGACCAGCTTGCTCATTGTTTCAACCGTCAGCAGGGGCATATCGGCGTAAAAAACCAGCACCAGATCTGCTTTACCCGCCAGTAGCGCTTCCGCCGACTGGACGGCATGGGCAGTGCCAAGCTGTTCGGCTTGAACCGCAAACAGGGCTTCTTCGCCCACGACTTCTTGAACTGCGCTGGCACCATGACCAATTACCACAACAGGTTTCTCGCCCGTCAATATTTTGGCCGTATCGATTGCATAGCGGATCATCGGGCGTCCGGCCAGCGGATGGAGCACTTTGGGCAGCTCCGAGCGCATACGCGTCCCCTGCCCGGCGGCCAGGATAACAGCCATGATCTTCATTGTTTTTCACCCTCCATAGCTACCCAAATAAACACACGAGCCTGAGGCTGCCACCGGGGCAGCCTCAGGCCCTATGCCACAGGGGCAACGCTAAACCAGGCTGGGGCGCCCGGATTCGAACCAGGATCCACAGATCCAAAGTCTGGTGTGCTGCCGTTGCACTACGCCCCAAATTTTCTCGCCCTCTCGGGTAGAAACAGGAGCAATTTTAACACACATGAGGAGAATGTACCAGTATCGCTTCGGCTTATTCAGTGCTCTCGCCTGACACCAGCCCCAACTTCCGAGCCTGATCATAGGAAAGGTCATCAGAAGAAGCAATGCCGCTCGCGGCTCCGCTTTGAGCCGACTGTTCCCAAAACGTATCGACCTCTTGTTGGATCCAATCGGCCGATTTCTGCTCAAACAAAGCAGCAAAATCTTCCAGCGCGCCGGAATCTTCTTCGAGATCGGTCCCCTCAAGAATCTCTGCCTCCGCTTGCATTTCCAGCGGCAACGCCTCTTTGGGAAGTGGTCCCGTCCCTGGAGACCAGGTGCTGATCCCCATACCTTCCAGAGCTGCCTCCAGTTCGCGCTGGGCAGCAATGAGCTTATCCAAAATTTTTACTAGCGGGCGGCTCTCCTTTCCAGCCGAATAGATCACCGCCAGGACAAAAGTCCCGATAGCCACCAGTGTAATATTCCAATCATCGCCGTTCCAGGCGGAGAAATGGCGTGGTCGGCTGCCACCAGCCAGCCGGTTCACCCGGTAACTGGCGCTGACAGCCGCCATAAACTCTGGCGCCCAGGCGGTTTCAAAATCAGGGGCCGGAAGCGAACCTGCCAGCGCAACCAGCCTGGCGCGGTCATCAAACAGCGCTACTGCCCCCGCCTCAATTTGCTGGCGGAGATGGATCAGGATATCCGTCAAACGAGCCGGCTGAGAAGCCTCCGGGGCTGGAGCAGGTTGTCCGGCAGACGAAGGTTCCGTGGAAACCGGGGGCAGGTCTCCCAGGGCTTTTTTGACCGTTTCGAGAAACACGCTCATGTCCATCGGCTTATGCAAAAAAGCCTCAAGATCCAGCTCGGCGGCCTGTCTTTCCACTTCGGGATCGCTCAACCCGGTTACAACGATTACCCGCAGGTTATCAAATTTTTTATTCAGCTTTTTGATCAAATCGAAGCCGGAAATACCTGGCAAACGAACGTCAACGATGATAAGATCGGGCTTCCCGCGAATCACTTCAAGCAGGGCTTCCTCGCCGGAAGGGACAACGCTTACTTGCAAATTTGGATCCAGGCTGAGCACAGCGCTGCGTAGCAGGCGGGCGACATCGAGCGCATCATCAATAATTATGACCCGTCTCATCTCCAGCCTCCTTCCTCTTCTCAGAAAAGGTCAATCTTTTGTGGTTGAACCGCCAGAAGTGGCCGCCCAGCACACCACCCAGTTTGATCACAAAAACAACAGCGTCAACAGCTTTTACGACCCCATCTTCGGAATAAAAATCGGTTTTCAGGTTGCAAAATTCCAACCAAGGCGGCTTTCACCTTCGATCACGCTTCCTCACAGGATAGGTAAAACAAATGCCTGCCGCCTCTTTGCGCAGGCAAAAAGAATATAGCATAATCTTAAATTGACGTCAAGCGACGAGAAACGCGCGCCACGCACCGTCATCGTACCACTTACTGTAAGCAGTTCTCTCCATAATTGAACGCTTCTAGATTCCACAGGCTAGTACGGGCAGAAGTATCCATCTCGAACCCGCAGAAATCCGGGCGGGTCGCAGCAATCTTCATACGGAAGTATAGCGGAACGACCGGCAGTTCTTCGGCAAAGATGCGCTGAAGCTCAGAAGCCCATTGCGCGAAGCGCTCTGTCTGACCGGGGCGTGTCTGGTCCAAAGTTAGGCAGGCTGCATCGTAAGCGGGATTGCGATAGCCGGTGATATTGATCCCCAACCAGTTGTTGCTGGCGGCAGGAATCTGGCTGGTTGTGAACAGAGAACAAGGAGGGTTCACGCCGGATTCCCAGGCAAACTCAGCCAGATCGAAATTTCTGCCAAAGAGCGCCCCGCCGCGCTCGCCAGGAGCATACAACTCGCCGGTATTGAGCGTCTGGACGGTCACCTGAATGCCGCACTGCGCCAGCGACTCTGCCAGCCGCTGCCCGATCAAAGCGCGCAAAGGCGCCTGGGTGGTAATATAGCGGACGACCAACGGCGTTCCATCGGGGATATCCGGGACGCCAAGCGACGTGCGAGGAGTATTCGGGTCGCCGTCCAAATCCCGCCAGCCCACTTCGTCGAGAAGTTGTTTACCAGCTTCAGGATCGAAGGGAATGGGCTGTTGGTCATAGTAATTGGGATGTCCGGGCGGGAAAAAACCCACCGGGATGGTGGTCTGATTTTCAAGCGGCTTCCGCAGGATACCGGCGCGGTCCATACAGTATGCAAACGCTTTGCGGGTGCGCGCATCGCCAAAGAAATTAGGGCGGTCTCCCCCCCATGGGGCATACCCATCATCGTAAGTAGCCGGGGTAATTCCAAAAGAAACCTGCTCCCACTCTGGGCCCTGGCCGACTGATACTTTCAACTTACCGGCTATCTGGGCTTCTAAAACCGGTTCAATCTGCTCCTCCAGCAGGGTAGTTTGATCAATCAGGTCGCATTCGCCGCTCAGCAATCCTGCCAGGTTATTATCGAACGGCTCGCCCAAAAATCGAAAGACCAGCGTATCAAAATAGGGCAAACCCTCGGCAGCACGGAAGTAAAGCGGGTTCTTCTTCAGAGTGATGTGATCCCCTATCACCCATTCCTCGACCACATAAGGCCCCCAACCAAGCGGTTGCTGGCTGGATTCCGGGGCGGTGAGCAAATCTTTGGGTTTCAGATTTTTCCAGGCATGTTCGGGCAGCGGCATCCAGAAAAGGGTTTCCAGGCGGTAAGGCAGAAAGCCCGGCGCGCCTAGCCATTCAACCGTCTGGTCGTCCAATGCGGTGTAAGAAACCGTGCGGTAGGAAACGCCTTTGGAGACCGGCGTATCCGGGTCGCTGGCCAGATGAAAGGAATAGACCGAGTCAGAAGCTTTAAGCGGCGCGCCATCCGACCATTGCAGTCCTGGCTTTAACTTAAAGATCACCTTGAGCTGATCCATCTGCAATGGAGTAGAGCCGTCCCAGGCAATCGCGCATTCAGGGCTGTCGCACCCGGCGGGAAGAACAGTAACCCCAGCCGCCAGGGAGACAAGCTCTCCTTGAAGATTGACCACTTCCTGCCCGGTGGTCACTTCCACCGGTTGAATAACGGCGTCTCCATCCACTGGCGAGGGCAGTTTTTCCAGAATCACAGGCTGGGCGGTGAACTGGCGAGTGTCAACTGGCCCGTCATAGACTGCTTCGAGCACGCTCCAGGTACTGCGCGCCGGGCTGCCATAAGGGTACAAAGTGCGGGGTTCCTGTCCCAAACAGATCGAGATCATCCGTGGAGGGGTCGTGGTTGGCGTCGCAGGTAGCGGGACTTCCGTCGCGGCGGGCAGCGTCGCGGTCGGATCGCCCCGTTCAGCTATACCGCAAGCCGCCAGAAAAAGCGCAAGAGAAAGGCTCATTATCCAATAAATTTTTCGAGGGGCCATTGCAATTCTCCAAAGCAGAACATCCCCTGATTATAACAGGACATTTGCACCCCCTACGCCGTCCACCCTAGAGGTGAAAGAACCTGGAAGGGACTCCCCCTCCTGCGCTTTGTGGCAAAAACGCGCCCCAAACTTTGCGCCATCCCTTTGCACCCCCACAGCAACCGGCAAATGCGTTTCAGTTTCCTGAACGGTTACTCTTTTCCCCAATCCGGCCCGAATATTGCAACCACATCTTCAACCCCTGAAAGCGCAAATCAGGGCTAAGACACCGGATGAAATGCCATGGAGGATGATCATGTATAAGAACAACGCCAGAGGAATATTTCTGGATGACCGCCACACCAACGTCAGCGCCGCAAGCCTGAAGGGAAACGTCAACTTCATCGTCGCCTATGCAG
>Ga0067045_1004883_pt1 | contig 11232 bp, 18 predicted proteins | sample TerdegcTABiofilm_FD_59184 | JGI IMG/M metagenome (GOLD analysis project Ga0067045, IMG submission 59184) | Combined Assembly of (Gp0054472, Gp0054536) Wastewater bioreactor microbial communities from Singapore -Terephthalate degrading...
AAACTTTCCTTCCTTTCGCCATCCCTGTAAAACCCTTCCAGCTTACCTGCCAGGTTTAATGTCAAACATTGCCAGAAAAGTTATCCACAGAGTTATCCACAGAGTTATCCACAAGGAGGGATGGAAAGGAAAAAGTTTGTGGGGTAGTGTAGGGTATTCAGAAATTTATTCCCAGGTTATCCACAAAGTTATCCACAGAATTTGAAGGAAAGTGTTTACAAACTAATCAGTTTAGCTTTATAATTAAGCTGGTAAGAAATTAAAAACTAAAGGAAAGGAGATGTTTCTTGTGGCTAAGGTTACTCCTGAACAATTTGCGGATAAGCATAACCGAAGGACTAAGGCTGCTCTTGAAGATATGAGAGCGGGTGTGCAGGGTGTTACTGTAAGTCCTACGGCAAAGGCTGCTGCAAAGCAGGAAAAAATGAGAAGCAGGCTGTTAGAAGCTATTGAAAGCGGAAAGTGGGCGAATGGTCTTAAGAGGGTAAGCCTTGAAGAATGGAAAGATAAGATGCTGAATGTAGGTGTTGCCCGTGTTTCTTCTGGTTTAGATGCAAACAAGGAGAAAGTGGAGCAATTTGCTGCTGAATTGCTGCCACACATTGAAGCGGGTCAAAAGGCTATTGAAGGTATGCCTGACGTTACCCTTGAGGATAGCATTAACAGAATGACAAGCTTCATTCGTCATATGAGCAAGTTTAAGAGAAAGTAAACTTAATAATAGAAAGGAGGTAAGCAAAGGTGTATTGGCAAAGCAGAGAAATTCTTAGGAGAAAGAATCTGACTTCTGATGCTGCCACAGAGGTTGTTGATTTACCCAGAAGCAATATCCTTTCAGGCTTGCTTGTAAGGTATGAGTGTACTAACGGGGCAACTGGCGGTGGTGGTGAATTTATTGACCAGGCCATTGACAAAATTGAAGTCATTGCTGACGGCAGCAAAGAGCTTTTCTCACTGACTGGTAGAGAAGCTTTGAAGTATGCCCAAAACCTTTTGGGTAGGATGCCTGACTGTGAGTTAAATGACTGCGCTTCTGCTGTGCAATGGATTGAAATACCTGTTTGTTTTGGCAGGCAGTTAGGAGATATGGAATATTTCCTTGACTGTGCCAAATATACCAGCTTGGAGTTAAGGTTTACCTATTCGCCAACAATAGCTGCTGACAAGTTTGCCACTGGCACAAGCTATTTGTCTGTGTTAGGGTTAATGGCTATGGAGGGTGCTCCTTCTCCACAGAAGGGATTAATAAAGACAAGCCGTAAGAAAAACTTTACTTCTGAAGCAAGTGGGGATAAGGAAATTGATTTGCCTTTGGGCAATCTTTATTACAGGCTGCTTGTCTATGCTTATGAAGCAGGCACAAGGCCAGAAGTCAACATTAGCAGGGTTAAGCTAGAGTTAAACGATGGGGAGAAGGTATTGGCTGACCATAGGTGGGAAGAATTGGAGCTTTTGAATTACCTTGACTTCAAGCCTTTGACTGCCCAATCTTACAAAGTGCTAAGGACTGCTAATGATTCTGTTGACACTTATGCAGGAAACATCATAGCTGCTGCCGTTGCCACAATGTTTGACCATGCTGCTGCAACAGACTTTCCAGTTTATAACATTGTTTCGGTTAGTGGTGGAAGGGTTACTCTTGACGGTATTCTTGTGGAAGGGTCAGCAACATGGGCTGCCGTTGCTGTGGATACTGTAAAGAGAAACCATTTCCTGACTGTTTGGGGTAGAAGCTATGGCAATTTGGTGGTTATTCCTTTTGACGTAAACAGGGACATGGCAAACCTGCTCAATTCTGCTGCCTGGGACAAGGTAAAGCTCGTTTTAACTCAGGGTGATGCTGGGGCTGATGTTTCTGTAATTCTGCAAGAAGTATTGCCTTCTTAATCAAAGGAGGGATACTTCATGCTTTATAGAGAGCGGATAACGGGTAAGGCAACTGGCACAAGCCTTACCCTTTTTTCCAAAGAGATAAAACCAGGCTGGCAGGTTACGATTGAGCATATAGGATTTAAAGCTAACGTTGCAGCAACAAGAACATGCAGGATTTACCTGGAAGGACATGGTTATAACCATTACCTTGAATATCATTCTGTGGAGAACGGTATTTCAAGGAGAGTGGACATAAAGCCTGTAACCATTGACGATAATGAAAGGCTGGCTTTTGATTTTGTTGACGTTGTTGCTGATGAAGAATTTGAAGTTTATCTGACGGGTAATGCCCGTATGAAAGGTTAAAAGAGCAAAGGAGGAAGGAAAGCCTATGTTTTATGAACATGATATTGTCATTCCTCCAAATACCCATACTGAAACTTTCCTTTCCCAAACTTTGCGACTTACCAGGGGAATAATCAAAAGGGTTGACTTGGTTTTTCCTGCTGGCTGTGCTGGTCTTGTAGGGGTAAGAATTGTCAAGCATAGCTTTCAGGTAATACCCTTGAATTACCCTAAGTGGATTGAAACTGATGCTGAAACTGTTTCTATTCAGAGTGAGATTGATTTGACTGAAATACCTTATGAGCTTGAATTTCAGGGGTATAACCTTGATGATACTTTTGAACATACCATCAGGGTAAGGGTGTTAATGGAGCCAGCAAGCTTACCCTTCAGGCAAAAAACACCAATGCAGGAAAGCGAAGAATTACTTCAAAGTTTGGGATTGTAGGAAAGAAGGTAAGAAATGATGTTAGGACAGGGTATTAGTATCCCAGACATTCAAGGGATAGCTAATCTAAAGCCCAAAAGAGCTTACGTTNNNGCATTGTTTACAACAACTGGTTATCAATGGTTAAGGACTGACGTTGTACCTGCTGGCAAGATTTGGTATGTTACCTATTCGTCTTATGGGTTTAACATTGGTGATGTTTNTNACGCATTATATGAAGTGGAAGATAGTGCAAACAACAGGCTGGCTATTATCTCAATGAAACCTGATTTAGCTATGGCAAATACCATTGACTTGTTTGCTGCCTTTTGGCTGCCTGAAAGTTATAAGCTTGCTTGCAGGTTTAACGTTGTAACCACTCCTCCCACTTGCTGGTTAACGGTTATGTACCTTGAATTTACCACAGGAGGGATTTAAACCATGCCTAGAGGAATGAGGGACTGGGGTATATACTCTCCTGTGGAAAGCATATTCAAAGGAATGGACATGGGAGAAGTGGCAACAAGGCTGGGAAGTGTGGTGGGTTTTGACAGGGGAGGGACTGCGCTTTTTGTTGACGATTGTTCAAGTGGTTTAACTAAATGGAGGATTGTCGAATGGTCAGGGGAAAAGGTAAGGCCACAATATGGTTACAACATCTTTGGAGGTTATTCCATCAGGTTAGAAGATGATGGTTTGGATACCCACAGGCCAGAGATTTATACAGGCTTACCTTTATTCCAAAACGTCAAAGCAGGGTTTGAGCTTGTGGCAAACCTTGTGTATGGAAATACAGTAATTATCCTGGACTTAGAATTTGACGATGGGGAAAAACACAAGGTTTTCAAAGTCAGGCTGGCTAACAATGCAGGGACAATTGAAATACTTGATGAAACTAATACCTGGCAGTTAGTGGGAAGTTTTAACAAAATGCCTTCTGGGGCAATGTGGACTTTCTTCTTGAAAATGGTGGTGAATGAGAAAGATAGCAAATACGAAAGGATAAGGTTAAACCAAAAGATAATTGACGTAAGCAATTATTCTTGCAGAATAACATCTTCCTGGATACCCAATAATATTTTTCTTGATGTAAGTGCAGGGTTTGAAGTGGCAAACAATAGTGGTGGGATAAACGTTAACAGTGTAATCTTTACCATAAACGAATAGGAGGGTTTATTTATGGAAGTGAAGCAATGGACAAAGCTTGTGTGCCTGGTGATGGTTATTACTGCTACTGCTGTTTTAGGGTTTTATGACAAGCTTGCTCCTGAAGCTGTGGCTGGCATTATTTCAGCTTGTCTGGGTTATGTTTTCGGTAATGGCCATGCTATTTTAGAGCAAAAGACTGCCAACCAAAGGTGGGAGGAATAAAATGGGAAAACCTGCCTGGATGCCTTTGGCCGATTGGCAAAAGGTTGTCAGTTATGCAAACACTTACGGGACATTGCCAGAGCTTTTAGCTGCAATAGGCTGGCATGAAACACACTGGGGTCAGTTAGGATGGGGAAGGTATGGGTTTACCCTGGGAGTGGGCTGCTATTCGGCAACAAAGGCTAATTATGCCTTTCAGGGTTTAGATGCACAGTTAAAGTGGGCTGCTCCCAGATTAGGCCAGTATGTGGGTAAGTCTGTAACCAGGGAAAGGCTGATAAACTTTGCCCGTGATGTGTGGAAACCTGGAAACCCTGAAGCATGGGGAAAGTCTGTTTACAGTATTTTCCTTGAATTAGGTGGAAAAGCTGTGCAGCAAACTCCTGATTTACCTTCTCAAAGCACTTCTGATATAAATATTAGTGTGGAGAAGGAGTTAAGCAGCATTGAAAAGAGTGTGGGTAATATCAGGGACATTCTCAAAAGCTGGACTGCCAGAAACCAAAAATAAGAAAGGGAGGAATGGTTTAAATGGCCGAACTGTTTAAGGTAAACAGTATAACAAAAAGGGTTAAGTTGACTGCCACAGGGGAATTTCTTGACGTTTATGAAGTGTCATTTACCACTAAGTCAGGGATAATTGGAAGTGTGGAAATACCTGCTGCACAGTTTAACAAGGAAAGAGTTAATGAAGCAATAACTGCTGAAGCTACCGAATTGGAAGGAGTTATGAGCTTGTAGGAGGGTTTTGTATGCCTTTTGCATTGCCTTTTGTTGCCATAGGGGTTAAGGAAATCTTAATCCCTTTACTTATAACTACTGCTGTTACCGTTTTGGGATGGTCTTTAGCTTCTCCACAGGGAAGGCTAACCTGGGAGAACGTTGTAAGATGGATTGACCATAACGTAAAGCAGGTTGTCGAATACGTTGCCAAAGCTGCAAAGGAAGGGTTCAGAAGGCTTTCCTGGGAATACTATTACCTGGCAAGAGCTTTTGGGTCTTTTATTGATACCCTGGAATGGAAGTTTTATGCAGTCAGAAACTATATCTTAAACTATATAGCTTCTGCCGTCATTCCCAGAATATGGACTTTAGAGCGATGGAGAATTGATGCTGCTGCCTGGCTGCACTCGTACATTGAAGCAAACCTGGTCAGGCTGATGAAGTGGAGGATTGACGTTGCTGCCTGGCTGCACTCGTACATTGAAGCAAACCTGGTAAGGCTGATGAAATGGAGGATTGACGTTGCTGCCTACATTCATAACGTCATTGAAGGAAGCATAAAGGCATTAACATTAGGACTCCACCAGGTACGGGGCAGATTGGGGAGTTTGGAAGGATGGGTAAGAGGGGAAATAGATGCCTTAAAAAGTTTCGGGTTATCTTTTGTAACTTCCTTATCTGCCACGTTAGGCCAGGCTTTTGCCTTAGACATAAAAGAACTGTTGAAAGAGTATTCCCAGAGGTTTGCCAAAGCTGTAGGAATTACTACCGTTATAAGCCTGGTGTTTGATGCCATAGGAAGGCTGACTGGGAAAGCTGCCCAAGAAGCTATTGAAGCTATTGACTTTGCTGATAGCTTAGGGATTGACGAACTATATTTAGCATGGTGCAAATTAGTTTCTCCTGTGCTTATTGGCGAATTTAAAGACTGGACTGCTGCCGTCAGCCAAAGCTTTAATTCAATCGTAAGGAATAGCTAAAAAGGAAGTGGTTAAGGAGTGAAGGGAATAATTCAGTTTTTTGCCCGATTCAGCAAGTGGATACCTGATTTTGTGAAGAAAACTCCCCAGGATGCAGCAAGCTTTGCTATTGGTATGGCAACAAGTGAGGTTTTAACTCCTTTCATCAAGCCTGCCAGTTATTCTGCATGGGCTGCCAGGCCAGTTAACAAGGCTGGTGCTCCTGACTATATTGAAGCATACTTCAAAGGTGTAATCACCGAAGGGACATTGAGAAAAGAGCTAAGGGAAATGGGTTTTAATGACCAGGTTATTGACATGATGGTTAAAACCAGGCAATCCCTGCTTTCTGTGGGTGATATTCAAACTTTATACAATCGGGGAGAGCTTTCAGAGACAGAAGCACACCAAAGGCTAAAGGAAATGGGGTTTGATGCCAGGGAGAGAAAGGAAATCCTTTCCCTGGCAGGGTACATTCCCACTGTGCCTGACTTTATCAGAATGGCAGTTAGAGAAGTATTTACACCTGACATTGCCCAAAAGTATGGACTGTTTGAGGATTATCCAGAAGAACTGACAAGGCTGGCAAAAATGGCTGGTCTTAACCCTGAATATGCTAAATACTATTGGGCTGCACACTGGGATTTGCCTTCAATGACTGAAGGCTTTGAAATGTACCACAGAGGGATTATTACTTATGATGAACTGAAAACCCTGCTTAGAAGTTTAGACGTTATGCCTTACTGGAGAGAAAAGCTGATAAAGCTTTCGGAAACACCATTCACCAGGGTTGACGTAAGGAGAATGTACCAGCTAGGCGTTTTGAGCTTTGAAGAAATGGTTAAAGCCTATCAGGATTTGGGTTACAGCAAAGAGAAAGCGGAAAAAATGGCAAGGTTTGTGCAGACTGACGTAATGGAGGAAGAAAGGAATTTATCTAAGGCAGAAGTAACCACTTTATACAGAGAAGGTGTTTTGAATAGAGATGATGCTTTTAGTTTCTTAAGAGATTTGGGATACCCTGAAGAACATGCAAACTATATTCTTGCCTTAGAAGATATGAGAATATCTGCCGAAAGGTTTAGACTGATTAAGTCTGCCGTTAAAAGAAGGTATGTTAGAGGTTTAATAGACAGGAATGATGTTGTTGTTTTGCTTTCTAAATGGGGAATTAGCAGCCAGGAGATAGAAAAAGCCGTTGAAGCATGGGACTTAGAGAAAGAAGAAGTGTCAGCCATTCCCACCAAAGCAGAATTGTTCAGGTTTTTCAAGAAAGGGATTATTGACAGGGAAACCCTGAAAGATATGCTTAGAAAGCTGGGGTATGAGCAAAGGTTTGTTGACTGGTACATTAAAGACTTAGAAGGAGGGGAATAAAGGATGCCTGACGAAAGGGTAAAAAGTATTAAAGATGCTGTCAGTAATTTAAAAGCAGTAATTGAAGCTGCCAAAGCTGCTGGAAAGGAAATCAAAGAGGAAAAAGAAAAGGAGAAAGAATAATCTTTCCTTCCTCCTTAATCATAGGGTAAGTAATGGCCTTTAAAAGCCTTGCTTACCCAATTTATTTGCTCAGGGTTTGCCAATTGATAGCCTTGTTTGAAGCATGATGTTTGCTGCCAGGGTAAGATTATGTTTTGGTTATCCTTGACTGTTATTTCAAAGGGTTTTACTTCTCCCGTTGACGTTACCCATCCCTTTAAGTATTGCCTTTTAAGCTGCTTTTCCTGCCAGAAGGTAAAATATTGGTCAATGCTATTTTTGCGGATAAGAGTGCTTAGTTTAGGCCATTGAGTATAAAGGAAGGTGTTAGGAGATAACTGCTTTGCGTCTTTAGGCACACCTTTCCTGGCAATGCCTGCTTTATGCTCATAGTCCTTTGGTGCATTGACGATAAGGTTTTCCAATACCTTTTCCAGCTTTAGCTTTCCCAATTCGTTTTTGCTTTCATATGCTTGCAGGTTTAAATAACCTGTTTCATTGACCATCAAAGAATCTGTGTCTGTGTAAAAAACGTTGTCAATCCCTGCAAGCTGCATGTAATTCCAAAGTATTACCCTGGAGTTTGTTGTTATGTGGGCTGCAATTGCTGGAAAGCTGTCATAAGCTTCCTTTTCGTCTTTCTTGACCATTAATGTACCAGCAATATATTTAGCCGTATAATACTTTCCTTCCACATTGTCATAATATTCAATGTAACCTGCTCCTTCCTCCTTTGTTTTCCCTATTATCTCCCATTCACCAGACTTTTGCCCAAACTTACCGTATAAGCTGTTCATAAACAGTTTAAAAAACAAATCCTCTACCTTGTTGCCTTTCTCTCTTGCTTCCATCCTGGCATGATAGAAAAAGTCAATAAAATCACTAAATAAGTCTTGTAATTCGTAAATAGCTGCCGTCAGCACTTCCTGAATTGCTCCATACTCAAAGGCAAGCTTTAATTCTTCTGTGCAAAGGCTGGTGATAAACTCTCCCACAGGGAAGATTAACCTTCCTGCTATTCGGCAGGGAAAGGCTTTCTGGTCAGTTTTTAGCTTTACCTTCGCACAGGCTGCCCGATTGTTCAAAATATATTTTAAGCCGTAAAGGGTTAAGTTTTCCCGATAAGTGATTAGCTTGTTAGGGTATAAAAACTCCTTCATAACGTAAGGGTACATTGAGTTAACGTCAAGGTAATAAACCTTTGGAATTGGGGTTTGATTGATAACAAAGCTTTCTGTCCTTCCTCCATAGTAACATTCCCTTTCCAGGTTGCAAGCTTCCTGGTGATTGTGAATGTAAATGGGATTTTTCATAAACCTGTGCCTGTAACAGTTAATAGCCTGTTTGGGAAAAGTCTTTCCAAAGCTGCCCAAATCATTCTGCTTGCAGAAGGCAAACCAGGAAAGCATAGCCGTTTTGATTATTTCCACATCCCTTTTGCAGTAAGGCAAAGCCTGCTCAATGGTGGGGTTTTCATAATCCATTTCAAGCTTAGGCAAGCCAAAGCTTTCCCCAATCTGCTTTACTGTGCCAGGGAAGAAATTTCCCACATTCAAGATATGGATTGACTTTTTATCCTGGTCATTCCTGAAAGAAAGAATGAAAGTCCTTCCCTTGTTGTAAAAGCTGGTTAAATGATAACCCTTCTGAACAAGGCAAGGTATTCCCTTTGAAGAAACCACATCATAGGTAGGGTTATGGGCAAAGAGGTACAAAGCTTCCTTTTTTCGGTTATGGGCAATTACCCAATCCCAGAAAGGCACAGTATCAGTAAAATGCTTTTCTTCCTCAAAAACATTGCCTTTCCCATCCTGGTAATAGGAGATAGCACAGATAAGATAAGGAAGATGGAGGGTTTTTTCTCCATCTTCCACCAGCTTGCTTTCAACGTCAAAGAAAATCAAGTTTCTGGGAAAGGGACTGGTCTTATTGTCTTTTAACCTGTGAGCTTTGCGGTTTACCAACAAGGCTAATCAATCCTTTCCCTTGTGCCTACATAGACAATCCTTTGAATTTCCGAACGGTAAGTATCAGCCATTTCAGACACAAGGCTAAAGGCTGTCTGCTCTATCTGCCTGATGGTTAAAGGTTTATCGTCAGCAATGATAAAAGTTTTGCTTTTCACTTCCAGAGTTTCTAAGTCTTTATAATCATACCTGATATAATTGTGGTATTTCCTGGCAAGGTTTAATTCTGTGGGTGTGATAACTGCGCTTGTGGGGTAATAATCTTTGCGGATATACTTTGCAACATCCTTTTGCTTTTCTGCTCCTATTACTTTGCGGTAATCTGCCAGAAAATCTGTCCTTCTGTATCCCAAACCTGCTTCTCTTAACCTTCGCAAAGCTTCATTGGCTGCCAAACCTTCTGCTGCCATCCTAACCAAAAAAGGCTGTGCCTGTGCTCTTGTGCTTCCCTTTGGGAGTGGCATGTTATCACTTCCACTTTCTGTTTAATTCCTCTAACTGAAAGAGTATTTCTTCAAGCACATTAAGGCTGGTCTTAGAATAGTAAATTGCTTCCTGATATTGCTTATTGGCTTTCTTTCCCACTACAAACAGATAAACCACAAAGGCAACTGCTATCCCTGGCAAAAAGTATTCCACTTATTTTTCACTCCTTTCCTTACAGTTAAAAAATGGACAGGAATTCCTTGAAGATACATATATTTTCCTGACAGGTAAAAAGAAAAGGCAATATCCTCTTACCCTGCTCTTTTTGGGATGGTAAAACTTACAGTTAGCACATATGCAAAGCACTCTCATATTTCCTCCCTAAACTTACTTACACTCTCAATTAAGCTGTCAATAGCCTGACACCATAGCTCAGGGAAAGGGTAATATTCAGGATAATCAGGGTAATAAACCTGGTATAAGTTTTGTGCCTGGTAAAGAGCATGGTTAAGGTTTTTCAGGATAATATCACACTTCCGCTTTAAATCCCATCTTTTTCTGCTTTTGGCATTTTAGAAACACTCCTTACCTATTCTTAACTGTTTCAAGTTTGGGTAAAAATGCCTTTCCTGCTGCCAGCAAGAATGACACAGGGTTGTTACCAAAAATCCCTTACACAAAAGGTTAACGTATTTTTCCCCATTAGAAAGATACTTTCCACACAAAAGGCAAATATCGTCAAAAAGCCTTGCTTCTCTTTCCATATACATTTCAGGCTGATATTTTCCATTCAACAAAGCTTCATTCCTCCTTTAAAGGTAAAGGGAAAGGGGAAAAATCCCCAATCCCTTACCGAATGTCAAACCAATTCTTTACCTTGACAATTTTACCCACCATAGGCAGCAATTCTTTTTCCTTTGCCAATTCAAGCTTTTCCAGGATAACTTTCGCTCCTGTGCTTGTTGCCTTAATAACTCCTTCCTCCTCCTGGACAAACTTAACTATAGCGTAATAGCCAAAATCACCTTTGACTTTGAGAAAATCCAAAACGGTAATTTCCTGGTCTAACAAATCCTTTAAAGCTACCCATTCCTGCACATCGTCAAACTTAAATCCCAAATCCCCAAAACGTCTTTGCTTTGCCATAATTATTCTTCCTCCTTAATCTTATTATAGAATTTCTTTACTGTTTCCTCACTAATGAGATGCTCATAAACCACAAAGTCATTACCGTCAAACTCCCTGTAAATATACTTCTCCTTCCCGTCAACATTCACCTTGTTAACTTCAACAACCAGGCTGCCTTGCTTGAATAACATCCTTCCCACACTCCTTCAAAGCTAATCCCTGTGATTTTCCTTCCAGGCTTTCCTTCCTCCTTTCCTTCCTCCATTAATTACCTTTAAGCCAATACACCTTGCACACTCAAAACGACTGGACATTTCAGACAAGGGGTAATGCTTGCCACATATCTTGCAGGGATATTTTGGCTCTAACTGTCTGCTCACATTCAATTGTCCTACCTCCTTTCTAACCTGGTAAGTCAATTATAGAGCAAGTCAAAACAGGTTGTCAAGAGGTTAAAGTAAAAATTTTTTGGGTTTATAGCTGGCAGGTAAGCTGGAAGGGTTTTACAGGGATGGCGAAAGGAAGGAAAGTTTCA
>Ga0067045_1004412_pt1 | contig 11231 bp, 1 predicted proteins | sample TerdegcTABiofilm_FD_59184 | JGI IMG/M metagenome (GOLD analysis project Ga0067045, IMG submission 59184) | Combined Assembly of (Gp0054472, Gp0054536) Wastewater bioreactor microbial communities from Singapore -Terephthalate degrading...
AGTATGATCCGGGCGGGTTGCTGTGACGTGACCCGCGTGGGCGGCAGCGCAGCCCGCGCGCTGTGGATTATGCGACGGTGGACCTCGAGCCCACTCGCGAAGACGACATGCCGGCAGTCGCCGGTCAGGATTACCTCCCCGCGGAAGGAACGCTGGTCTTCGACAACTTCGAGATGAGCAAAACCATCTCATCCGCGTCTTTCCCTCGTTTCCGCCGGCGATGACCAATCGCATCTTTGGCCTGACCCTGAGCAACCCGCGGCTGGCCGATGACGAGTCCCCCGACGTGGCCGCGCCGCGCCTGGATACCTCCTTCAGCACCGCCTTCATCCGGATTCTCGACCAGGACATTGACCCGGTTTTCTTCCGCAACTTCACCACGATTTCCAACGAAGACGGCGAGATCACCGAGTTCACGGGGCCTACGAACAAAATCTTCACTTTTGCCAAGAAGTTCCTGCGCCTGCCGGAGGACGTGAATGATTATTACGGGAACGCGGGTTTTTGGATTTATCGCTACGGCACCAATCGCGGCGGTGCGACGGTGCATTACCGCATCTGCAACTTCCTGGGGAGCAACCAGGACAGCTCCGAGCAGGAAAACAACTACTTCCCCCTGCTGGCCGGTTCGGATTATGCCACGCCGACGCCGGAGAACGACGGCAGCCTGAGTTTGAGCAGCGACTACGTGCTGGCGCAAGGGACGGTAGGGTTTGGGGACGGGGATTTTCAGCCCAAGCGCGTGACCTTCACGGTGACGAACGATCCGCTGACGGAGTTCAGCGAGGATTTTCACATATTCCTTTACATTGAAGAGGACAACCGGGTCATTGTGCCCGGCACGGTCTGCGAGACCAAGATGACCATCCTTTTCGACGACCGCGACCCGCCGGCCGGGTCGGTGGACCAGTTCCACAATCCGGACCGCGGCGTGGACATGAAGCCGCCGGTGACCACGGATCCGCCGAACCTGGACCGGCCCGGGGCGGACGGAACGGTGTTTGGACTGGCGATTCAGCCTGATGGCAAGACGGTCATTGGGGGGCAGTTTGGTTCCTACAATGGTGTGACGCGGAACGGCGTGGCGCGGATGAATGTCAACGGGTCGCTGGATGTCACCTTCAATCCCGGCGATGGCATTGGGGATCCGTACAACGATTTCGTGGCGTGTCTGGCGCTGGCGCCGAACGGGAAGATTGTCATTGGCGGCAACTTCAGCTTCTTCAACGGAGCGCAACGCAACGGCATTGCGCGGTTGAATGACAACGGGTCGCTGGACGCCGCTTTCAATCCGCAATTGGGGGCCAACGGCACCGTCTGGGCCGTGGCGGTGCAGAGCGACAACAAGGTGATCATCGGCGGGTCGTTCACCTCCTATAACGGCACCAACGCCCCCTACCTGGCGCGCTTGAATGCCGACGGTTCCCTCGACACGACGTTCAATATCGGGGCCAATCCGCCCAATGGGCCGGTCCAGGCGCTGGTCCTCACGGCCTCGGGCCAGATTCTGATCGGCGGCGAATTCACCCAACTGGGGACGGCCAGCCGGAATCGCATCGCACGGCTGGGCACCGACGGCACCCTGGACAACACCTTCCAACCGGGGGCGGGCGCGGACGACACCGTCTATGCGCTGGCGGTGCAATCCGACAGCCGGATTCTCCTGGGCGGGGAATTCATGCATTTCAATCTGGATGCGCACACGCGGCTGGTGCGGCTGAACTCGAACGGCACGGTGGATGAAAGTTTCAATCCCGGCTCCGGGCCGAATGACACGGTGTATTGCATCAACCCGACGCCCACCGGCGCCATTTATGTGGGCGGCCTGTTCACCAAGTTCAATGGCACCCATCGGCTGGGCTTTACCCGCCTGTATGCCGACGGCACGGTGGATACGACCTTCCTGGACACGGCCTACAACCAGTTCGCCGGCCTCCACCGGCTGTACTTTGACAAACAGACCTTGGGGGACCCGCGGCCGTTTGTTTATGCGACCCAGACCCAGACCGACGGCAACGTCATGATCGCCGGCGGTTTCAGCCGGGTGGGCGGCGGCCAGGCCAACATCAACATTTTCCTGGACCCGGCTTTTCCGCCAGAAAGTTACAACCAGGATGTGTGGGTGGAGCCCAAGTCACGCAACGGCTATCGCAACCGGAGCAACGTGGCGCGGTTGATCGGCGGGGCGACCGACGGTCCGGGCAACATCAGCCTGATATACACGAATTATTCATTGAACAAGGCGCAGAGCTTCCTGACCGTGGCGCTGCTGCGGGAGAACGGCACGCTTGGCTACGCGTCGGCCAACTTCGGGGTGGTGCCCAGTGTGGCGCAAAGCGGCCTGGACTACGTGTACAACGCGGCCGCGCCCCTCTACTTGAGCACATGGCTGCCGATTTGGTTCCCCAGCCAGCCGGGCATTGACAGCCGCATGCACAGTCACGGCTTGTTTGGGACCAATACCGTGCCGACGGACCTGTTCGGCCATTTCTGGTACGGTTATACCCCGGGCCAGGTCACCGTGACCCTGCGCAACAGCGGCATTGCCGGCGACCGGACCGCCCAGCTCCAACTGGCCAATCCGGCGGGCGCCGACCAGTTCTTCCTGGGCGGCGAGAACATTCCTTTGGGCTGCGCGCTGGGGCGTTCGCTGGTGCCGTTCAAACTGGTGGATGACACCCGGCGCACCAATGTGTTGAGCTTCTCCGCGTCGGCTTACAAGATTGACGAGTTTACCACCAACGCGGTCATCACCGTGATCCGGACCAACGGCAGCGCCGGGTCGGTCTCGGTCAATTACGCCACCAGCGACGGCACCGCCAAGGCCAATGTCAATTACCGGCCGGTCAGCGGACGGCTGACCTTTGGGCCGGGGGTGACCAACCAGACCTTCAGTGTGCCGATCATTGACGACACCACCATCAATCCCACGGGCCTGGTGGTGAACCTGCGGCTCTCCGGGGTGAGCGGGGCCAGCCTGGGGATTTCGTCCGCGACGCTCAAGATCGTGGATAACGACTGGAAACCGGGCTTTGTCAGCTTCGAGTCGGATGCCTATGCGACCAATGAAAGCAACGGCGAGGTGACGCTCAAGGTCATCCGGGAGGGCGCCAACCGCGGCACTGTGTCGGTCCAGTGCCAGACGGTGGACCAGACAGCCATCCAGGGCGTGAAGTATGTCGGAGTGACCAACACGCTGGTGTGGAATGACGGGGATTCCACGCCGCGATTTGTCACGGTGCCGCTCATCCGTGACGGGTTGGTCGGCCCCAACACCACCTTTGGCGTGATTCTCACCAACGCGATTGTCAACACCACCAACTCGCCCATGGTGCTGGCGGGCACGCCGGTTGCGGCGACCGTCACCATCATTGACGATGACCAGTACGGCGTGCTGGAGTTCAGCGCGCCCAGTTATCTGGTCAACGAAATCGGCGGCTACGCCACCCTCACCGTGCGGCGCACCGGCGGCAGCGCCCAGGCCCTGACGGTCGGTTACGTCACGACCGACGGCACGGCTTATGGCTCGGCCACCGCCACAACCATCACCAATTACATCTCCAGTTCGGGCGTGTTGAACTTCGCCCCGGGCGAGGTTGCCAAGAGCTTCATTGTGCCGATTCTGGACGACGGCGTGCAGGATTTGCTGCTGCCCAGCCAGTTCTTCTTCACCGTCACGCTGACCAATCCGAATCCGGCGGGCATTTTGGGCCTCCAGAGCACCGCGACCGTCAACATTGTGGATGCCCAAGGCTACAACGTTCCGTCCGGGTCGGTGGACACCACGTTCAACCCGGACCCGGGCTTTAACGGGGATGTCTATGCGCTGGCCCTGCAGGCGGACGGCCGGATTCTGGTCGGGGGCGATTTCACCACGGCCAACCGGGTGATTCGCCACCGTCTGGCGCGACTCCATCCGGATGCGTCGCTGGACATCACGTTCCTGGCCGGTTTGAGCGGCGCCAATGCCCCCGTCCAGACCCTCCTGGTGCAGTCGGATGGCCGGCTGCTGGTTGGCGGCAATTTCACCACCTTCAACGGCGTCAATCGCAGCCGCGTCGCGCGCCTGATCGCCGACGGCACGCTGGATTCCTCCTTCAACCCGGGCACCGCCGCGGACAACACGGTGTTTGCGCTGGCGGAAACCTTTATCGGCCCCGACCGCTGCCTGCTGGTGGGCGGCAGTTTCACCACGTTCAACGGCGCGCCGCGCGGGGCGTTGGTCCGGCTGAACGAGGACGGCACCCTTGACAGCCGGTTCAACCCGAATCTGACCATCAACGGGACGGTGTTTGCCATCGCGGTGTATCCCACCAACTCGATCCAGGCCGGCAAGATTCTCGTGGGCGGCGAGTTCAACAACGTGAACGGCCTGGGCCGCAGCCGGCTGGCCCGCCTGCATCCCGATGGCCGGATTGACCCCACCTTCGACCCGGGAACGGGGGCGGACGCCACGGTTCGCGCCCTGGCCATCCAGCTTGATGGCCGGGTGCTGGTCGGCGGCTCCTTCACCAATTACAACGGGCAGCTCGTGAACCGGATCACGCGCCTGAACGTGGACGGCTCGGTGGATGCCACCTTCAACACCACCGGACCGGAGGGCGAGGTGGGTTTGAACGACACCGTTCAGGCCATTGTCTTGCAGCCGGACAACCGCATCCTGCTGGCCGGCCAGTTCACCCGCGCCAACGGCCTGGACCGCCGCCGCATCACGCGCCTCATGCCGGACGGCTCGGCGGACCCGTCCATCAACTTCGGCACCGGCGCCGACAACTACATCGCGGCCATGGCGCTCCAAGCGGACGGCCATATCGTCATTGGCGGCGGTTTCTCGCGTTATGACGACTATCCGCGCGAGCGCATTGCCCGGCTCTTTGGCGGCTCGATGTCCGGCTCGGGTTGGTTCGAGTTCACCTCGGCCGAGTTTCTGGCGGACGAAAATTCCACCAACGCCGTGGTGACGGTGCGCCGCCGCGGCGGCACGGCCGGGTTCATGACCATTGATTTTGCCACCTCCGACGGCACCGCCGTGGCCGGTGTGAATTATTCCAACGTCGCCACGGCCCTCGAGTTCCCGTCGGGCGAGACCTTCCAATCGGTCACCATTCCGTTGATTGACAATCTCCTCATCGGGAGCAACCTGACGGTGAACCTGGCGTTGAGCAACCCGCTGCCGCCCTCGAACCTGGGCAATCAGCCGGTGGCCGTGCTGACCATCGTGAACGACGACAGCGCGGTGGCGTTCTCGGCCGAGCAGTATTTCCGGAACGAGGACGCGGTGGATGGGGCGGCGACGATCCAGGTGGTGCGGCAGGGCAGCCTGGTGGGCACCGCGACGGTGGACTTGATCACCACCACCAACGGCACTGCGCTGGCCTACACCAATTATGTGCCGGTGACCAACACGCTCATCTTCGAGCCGGGGCAGACGGTGGCCTCGGTCAAGATTCCCGTCCTGCGCGACCCGCGGGTTCAGGGTGACACCACGGTCATCATGCGTCTGACCAACAATTTCAACACGCTGTTGTTCGCGCCGTCGGAAGCGACGTTGAACATTTTGGACGTGGACAAGGCGCCGGGGGTGCTGGGCTTCGCAGCGACCAATTACCTGGTTGTGGAAACCAACGGTCTGGCGGCCGTGACGGTCGTCCGCACCAACGGCCGGACGGGCGTGGTCTCGGTCAACTTCCGCACCGAAGCCGGCACGGCGCAGCCGGGCATTCGCTACGTGAGCACCAACGGCGTGCTGAGCTTTGCCGATGGCGAGACCAGCAAGACCCTCGGGGTCCGCCTCCTCAACACCCCGTCGGTGGAAGGCGACCAGTTCTTCCGCGTGGTGCTGTCCAATCCCACCGGCGGAGCGAGCCTGGCGCCGCTGACCAACACGACGGTGACCATTATGGACGACGAAATCGGGGTCGGCTTCTCGAGCCCGATCTACATCGCCAACGAGACGGGCGGCAGCGTGACGCTCACCCTCAACCGCATCGGGACCAGCGGGGTGACGACGGTCAGCTACGCCACCACCAACGGCACGGCCCTGGCCGGGACCAACTACCAGTCCAGCACCGGGACGCTCACGTTCACCAACGGCGAGGCCATCAAGACCTTCAACATCTCGCTGGTGCATGATCCGCGGGTGACGGGCGACCTGAGTTTCAACGTCAACCTGCTGAATCCGACCCCGCCGGCGCAGTTGTTCGCGCCGAGCAGCGCCACCGTCGTCGTGCTGGACAGCGACCCGGGCTTTGCCTTCACCAACGCCAACTTCTACACCGTCAAGAGCGGCACCAATGTGCTGATCTCGGTGCTGCGCTCGAACGCGAACACGGGAACGGTGTCGGTCAACTACGCCACGACCAACGGGACGGCGGAGGCCGGGATTGATTACGCGGCCACCAGCGGCACGCTGATCTTCAGCAATGGCGTGGCGCTGCAGACTTTCACCGTGCCCATCATCAACAACCGGCTGGTCCGCGGGGATCGCGAGTTCACCATCGGCCTGTTTAATCCCAGCCCGGGCGCGCAACTGCTCCAGCCGCGGATCGCCAGCGTGACCATCACCGACGACGTCGCCGGCCTGCGCTTCTCCGCCCCGGCCTACAACATCAGCGAAAAGGGCGTCGCCGCCACCATCAACGTGCTCCGCACCGGCTTCACCAACAGCGCGGTCTCGGTCAACTACGCCACGGCCGAGGGCACCGCGCGCGCGGGCGCCAACTACATCAACGTCAGCGGGACGCTCACCTTCACCAACGGCGAAACCCTCAAGTCCTTCACCGTGCCGGTGATCAACAACAACGTGGTCGAGGGAGACAAGACGGTGCTCCTGAACCTGACCGACGTGAGCGGCAACGCCGTGCTGGTCAGCCCCAGCGCCGCCACGCTGACAATTATTGAAGCCGACGGCAGCCTCATCCTGCCTTCGGGCACGGCCTTGGTGTCGGAGAGCGGGCCGGTCAACGGCGTGGTGGACCCGGGCGAAACCGTGCGGCTGCTGTTCGGGCTGCGGAATGCCGCGGGCACCAACACGCAGAACCTCGTGGCCACGCTGCTGGCGACCAACGGCATTGTCAACCCGAGCGGGCCGCAAAACTACGGCGCGCTGACGGTTCGCGGGCCAACCGTGTCGCGCGAGTTTGAATTCACCGCCGCAGGCACCAACGGCCAGCGGATCACCGCCACTTTCCATCTGCAGGATGGCCTGGCCGAGAACCAGGCGGTCTTCAACTTCACCCTGGGCAAGGGCACGGTGACCTTCTCGAACATGGCGCCGATTGTCATTCGGGATGCGACCAATGCGTTGCCTTACCCGTCCGTCATCAATGTCAGCGGGGTGGGCGGCTCGGTCAGCAAGGCCGAGGTCATGTTGACCAACCTCAGCCACACGTGGCCGTCGGATATCAACATCCTCCTGGTGTCGCCTGAAGGGCAGAAATCGTACCTGATGTCCAAGTGCGGCGGGGCGTTGTCGGTGCAGAATATCACCTTGAAGTTCGACGACATGGCCAGCCAGTCGCTGCCACAGGCGGCGCGCATGACCAACGGCACCTACGAGCCGACGGCCTACGCCGTTGCGCCACCACCGTTCCCGGTCCCGGCGCCGCCAGCCACGCCGACCACCTACCAGACCAACCTCGCAGCCTTCAACGGGTCGAATCCTAACGGCGCGTGGTCCCTGTATGTGTTCGACGACACGCCGCTGTATTCGGGTTCGATCTCGAACGGGTGGGTGCTGACGCTGACGACCTCAGACTTGGTGCCCGCCTCCTCCGACCTGGGGGTGGCGATCAGCGCCTCGGCCTCGTCGGTCGTCGCGAACAGCAATCTGACTTACGTGGTCACACTGACCAACTTTGGACCGGCAATCGCCAGCAATGTCGTGGTCAGCGATGTGCTCCCGCCGGGCGTGGGTTATGTCAGTTTCACCGCGTCGCAAGGTGCCCTGACCACCAACGCCGGTGTGGCGTCGTGGAATGTTGGCACGCTGGCGCGGGACGGCGCCGCCACGCTCAGCTTGGTGCTGCGTCCCACGCTGGTCGGCGTGTTTACCAACACCGTGACCGTCGCCGCCTCCACCTTCGACCCGAATCCGGACAACAATGCCGCCGTGGCGGTGGTTGAGGTGCTCTCGCCGGTGGCCGATCTGGCGGTGAGCTTGGCTGGCACGCCCAACCCGCTGGTGCCGGGCAACCCGCTGACCTACACGATTACGGTCAACAACCTCGGGCCGGCGACAGCCACAGGGGTGGCCATTACCAACATCCTGCCGGCAGGCGCTGCATTCGTGTCCGCCAGCCCGGCCGGGCACGTGGTGCTGGGCGGCGAAGTGGTGTTTACCAACCTGGGCAGCCTGGGCAGCGGCATGCAAACCACGGTTTCCGTCGTGGTCCGGCCGCAGGTCCCGGGTGAAATCACCGGCACGGCCACGTGCGGCTCGGAGATTCTTGACCCGTTGAAGGCGAACAACACCGCCTCGGTCAAGACCATCGTGGAAGCCCTGCACCTCGAATTCGGGCGGTCGGGCTCGAGCCTGGTCATTGCTTGGCCGGCCAGCGCGGCCAACGCCGTGCTGGAGGGCGCGTCGAGCCTGGCGCCGCCGGTGGTCTGGCTGCCGGTGACCAATCCGCCGCCGGTCGAGGCCAACGGGCTGAAATCCGTCACCCTGCCCATCGGCAGCGGCAGCGGCTATTACCGGCTCCGGCTGAACGCGCCGTGACCTCCCCTCGCGCAGCCCTGTGTCAAACCCGGAACCGGCAAGAACTGTTACGGCAAAAGACTTGAGTATGAAGCTCCTGAGTAAATGTTTCGTGGACCTGCAACGTCGGGCGCGGCTGCTATTGGCGGCCCTGGTTCTCGGCGCGGGCGTGCTGGCGGTTTTTGCCGCTCCGCCCGAAGACCTGAGTGAATCCGCCCTCCAGCAAATCGGCGCGTTGCTAGACGAGAAGGCTTCGCGCACGCCGGCCCAGTTGAAGCTCGACTCGCAGTTGCTGTATGCGGTCAAGCGCAGCCGCAACGAGGTGATCGCCCCGGGCGTTGACCACTTGCGGGTGGGCGTGGCGGTGGATGGGACGGGAACCGTCGAAGTGGACATCGCGGCTGCCGTCAGCCCGGAGTTGCTGGATTTTATCCGCCAGGCGGGCGGAACGGTGTTGAACAGCCATGCGCGGTTCAACGCGATTCGGGCCCGGATTCCGCTGGCTTTTGTCGAAACTCTGGCCGGTCGCTCGGACGTGCGTTTTGTCCGGGAAGGCGCCCGGCCGGAATATGACGCCGGCAGCGTGAGCACCGAAGGCGATGCCACGCACGGGGCCGATCTGGCGCGCGCCACTTTTGGCGTCAATGGCTCGGGGGTGAAGGTGGGGGTGCTTTCCGACAGTGTGGATTGGATGTCGAATTCGCAGGCGACCGGGGATTTGCCCCCGAACGTGACGGTGCTGCCGGGTCAGGGGGGCTTCGGGTCGGGGGAAGGCACGGCGATGCTCGAAATCATTCACGATATCGCCCCCGGCGCGCAGTTGTTCTTTGCCACGGCGGGTGGGGGCGAGGCCAATTTCGCCCAGAACATCCTCAACCTGCGGGCGGTGGGGTGCGACATTATTGTGGACGACGTTCGGTATTTTACCGAACCGCCTCTCCAGGATGGCATTGTGGGGCAGGCGGTCAATTCCGTGACCGCCGATGGGGCCATCTACTTTGCCAGCGCGGGCAACGCCGGTAACAAACTCAAGGGCACTTCGGGAACCTGGGAGGGGGACTTTGTTGACGGCGGCGAGGTGGGGGCGCCGGTGAACGGCCGCGGCGGGCGCATTCACAGTTTTGGCACGACGACTTACAACACCCTTACGCGGTTCAGTTCCCAAGGCTTTATCGGTTTGTGGTGGGCGGACGCCTTGGGCACTTCGACCAACGATTACGATTTGTTCCTGCTGGACTCCAGTGGGAACAACGTCATTGCCAGTTCCACCACGACGCAAAACGGCACCCAGGATGCCATGGAACTGCTCTTTGGGGGGGATACCGGCGAACGCATTGTGGTGGTGAAGGTCTCCGGGGACGCCCGGTTTCTGCACATTGACACCGGCCGTGGCCGGCTCGAGATCAACACCGACGGTTTTGCCCGCGGCCACTCGATGGCCGCCGAAGCGTACGCCACCGCCGCGGTTGACGTGGCGCCCTCCTATCCCAATCTCTTCAACCTCCGCAACACGGTCGAAGACTTCAGCTCGGACGGGCCGCGCCGGATTTTCTTTGAACCGGATGGCACGCCGGTGACGCCGGGCAATTACCTTTCCAGCGGCGGTAAGGTGCGCCAGACCCCCGTGCTGGCGGCGGCGGACGGGGTGACAACGACGGTGCCCGGTTTTGCTCCCTTCTTTGGGACCTCGGCGGCGGCGCCGCACGCGGCGGCCATCGCCGCGCTGGTCAAGTCGCTGAACCCGAACCTGACGCCGGCGCAGATGCGGACCGTCCTGACCTCGAGCTGCCTGGACATCGAGCTGGCGGGGGTGGACAACGTGTCCGGCCATGGCATCCTCATGGCCCCGCTGGCCTTGCAGAACACCCCGCCGCCCGTGCCTTTGCCCAATCTGGTGCTGGTCACCAACGTGATTTCGGGCGGGAACGGCAACGGCGTGATTGATTTCAACGAGTGCAACAATCTCGACCTGGTGCTCACCAACCTTGGCAACGCGAGCGCCACCGGCGTGCGCGTCACGCTCACCACCACGACCCCCGGCGTGACGCTGGCGCGGCGCACCTCGGATTATCCCAACATCCCCATCGCCGCCGGCGGGACGAACCTGCTGCCCTTCCGGATCAGCACGGCGCCGACGTTCATTTGCGGGCGGCCCATCGAGCTGGTCATGACCATCAAGACCGACCAGGTGGTCACCACCAATATCTTGAACCTGCCGACGGGCGTGCCGGGCACGACTCTGCGTTTCGACAACAACACCCTGGTGCCTATTCCCAACGGGCTGATTACGGGGACCAACTCCAGCATCAATGTCTCCAACATCAATTTCAGCCTCAGCAAGGTGGTCGTTTCGCTGCACGTGACCCACAGCTATGACGCGAATCTGACCCTCAAGCTGGTGGCGCCCGACGGGACGGAGTGCGTGCTGTCCAGCGGCAACGGCGGCGGAGGCCAGAATTACGGCCTGGGCTGCTTCCCCGATTCCATCCGGACAACGTTCGATGACGCGGCGGCCACCTCGATTGGGGCGGGG
>Ga0067045_1031904_pt1 | contig 11230 bp, 12 predicted proteins | sample TerdegcTABiofilm_FD_59184 | JGI IMG/M metagenome (GOLD analysis project Ga0067045, IMG submission 59184) | Combined Assembly of (Gp0054472, Gp0054536) Wastewater bioreactor microbial communities from Singapore -Terephthalate degrading...
CGGAGAAGAAACCGAAGTTGATAAAAATCTTATTGAAGAAATAAATGATCCGCTTGTTCACTTGATACGTAATTCAATTGATCATGGTGTAGAATCACCCGATGTTCGTGAATCGAAAGGAAAAAGAAGACAGGGAAAAGTAATCCTATCTGCTGAGCATGAAGGAAATAATATTGCAATTAAGGTTATAGATGATGGCAAAGGTATCGACCCGGAAATGATAAAAGAGAAAGCTATCCAAAAAGGTTTTATATCGCGGGACAAAGCAAAAGAATTATCTAAGCAGGAAGCATACAATTTAATTTTCCATCCGGGGTTTTCAACTGCCGAAGTTGTTACTAACGTTTCTGGACGTGGCGTTGGAATGGATGTTGTTAAAACCAATGTTTCCAAACTTAGAGGAACAATAGCGATTGAATCTGAGATTGGTAAAGGAACAACAATGATTTTGCGTCTACCACTAACTTTAGCAATTATTTCAGGTATGATTGTAAAATCGCACGGCCAGGCATTTGTAATTCCGCTCCATTCTGTAATCGAAGTATTAAGAGTTAGCAGCGATGATGTAAAAACCGTTAATGGTAAAGAAGTTGTAAATCTGCGCGATACAATATTACCGGTTGTTGCGCTTAACGAATTGATAAACCATAACGGAAATGGACACGATGAATCCAAGTGGCAATATATTGTAGAAGTAGGTATTGCAGAAAAGAGATTTGGAATTAAGGTGGACGAACTAATAGGACAACAAGAAGTTGTGATTAAATCTCTTGGAGAATATTTAGGCAAAATAGATGGAATAGCAGGATCTTCAATTATGGGGGATGGCACGGTAATCATAATTTTAGACATTAACGAGTTATTTAACAAGCTGAGAACAAAAATTGAATCATAAAATTTCTGTTTTGATTATTGACGACTCCGCATTTATGCGTAAGTCCCTTTCAATAATGCTGGAAAGTGATCCTGATATCAAAGTAGTCGGTACAGCACGTAATGGTCTTGAAGGTCTCGATTTAGTAAAGACCTTAAAACCGGATGTTGCAACACTTGATATTGAAATGCCGGTAATGGATGGTCTTACAGCCCTTAAAAAAATTATGGCTGAATGTCCTACATCCGTTATAATGGTAAGTTCATTAACAACAGAGGGTGCTGAAGCAACGTTAAAAGCCCTTGAGTTAGGAGCGGTCGATTTTATTCCGAAAGAACTTTCCTATGTTAATATTAATATTACCAAGATAAAAGAAGACCTAATTTCCAAGGTTAAAGAGATTGCAAAACAAAAGCAGATTAAAGAGCGGCTCAAAAGATTAAAATCTCTCAGCCAATTCGGAAAACAGGAAACAGTTCTTCATTCACAAAATCAAATTCCGGCACTGGGTTATAAAGCTGTTGCAATTGGAATTTCTACTGGCGGACCTTTATCATTACAAAAAATATTACCAATACTTTCAGAAAAAATACAAATTCCAATTTTTATTGTTCAGCATATGCCTCCAAAGTTTACAAAGTCGTTAGCAGATCGGCTCAATTCAATGTCTAAGCTTAATGTTAAAGAGGCTGAAAACGGAGAAAGAGTTGAGAACGGAACAGTATATATTGCACCGGGTGGATTTCATATGACAGTTAAAAAGAATGGTCTGGTAGCTTCTCAAATAAATATTTCGGAAGAACCATCATACACATTGCACAGACCTTCTGTTGATGTAATGATGAATTCTGTTATTAGTGCTTATGGAAAATATACACTTGGCGTTATAATGACTGGAATGGGAAAAGATGGTTTTGAAGCGATTAAAAACTTGAAAAGTATGGGCGGTTATGCTATTGCCCAGGATGAACCGACTTGCGTTGTTTACGGAATGCCGAAAGCAATTGTAGATGCCGGATATGCAGATAATATTTTACCTTTAGAAAAAATACCAGAAATAATTAATAAGGTGGTGTAAAATGGCAAATCATTTCGAAGAAGTATTAATGAAAGATATATTTACAAAAAATTCTATTATTAGCGGAAACCTTCTTAAAGCAAAAGACATTGATCTGAAAGGTTATAGCAAAATTGCCCTGGAAGAAGACGAACATGATGACGTTAGAATTTATCTAAAAAAAGATGCTAACGATAATGTAAAAGAAATTAAATTCGTCTGTTCTTGCGGACAAACCAAATCGATAATACTCGATTATTCTGAATAATAAATAGCAATTGTTCATTATTAGCCAATTTTTCCCCTCAAATCTCTAACATTTCCTCAAAAATCAACTTTTTATTGTGGCATTCCTTTTGGGTATAAATAATAAAAAAATCCAAGAGGATTATGTCATCGGTAAAATTACTTCAGAACCTTTTAGACTATTGTGCAGTAAAGAATAAGGTAATCACAAAAAATATTGCCAATGTTGGCACACAGGGTTATAAAAGGGAAGATGTTGAGTTTAAGAATCTTTTAGATGAAAATTCTAACTCGATATTAAGAACAAATAACAGTAAACACCTTTCGGCAATAAACACACCAGCACAAAGCGAATCAGAATTTAATATTGTATTGGATGAATCTAAAGAAATGACTACAGGCATTAATAACGTTGATATTGAAGAAGAAATGTCGGAGTTAGCAGAGAATACTCTTCGTTTCAGATTTGCTTCAAAAAAAGTTGGTGATTATTACAAAAGTATTCAAAATGTAATTAAGGGAGGAGGAAGACTATGAAAGTATTAGGTAGTCTTTTTGGTCTTGGTATTAGCTCGCGTGGCATGAGTATCCAGAGAAAAAAAATGGATCTTATTTCACAGAACATAGCAAATGCAGATTCTGTACGGACAGCCGATGGAAAACCATATCAAAGAAAAACTCTTGATGTAAAAGAAAATCAGACCAGTTTTGCAGCCAAACTATCTATTGAAGGACAAATGCTAAAACTTAATACAAGCAATACAAATCATTTCTCGGCAAATGATCCTAAATCTGTTTCCTTACCAGAAATTCAGAGCGGTGTTGAAATTAAAGAATCGGTTGACAATAAACCGGGAGAAACTATTTATATGCCGGAACATCCGGACGCTGATGAAAAAGGTTATGTGCAAATGTCCAATGTAAATGTGCTTAATGAAATGGTGGACATGATTGCAGCAACAAGAAGTTACGAAGCAAATCTCACAGCACTTAACTCATCAAAACAAATGATAAAAGATTCTTTGGAGATATAGCATGAAAATTAATACCAATTCATTCGGTAATTACAGTAAAACTTTTATTGATAAAGCAGCAGTAAAACCAGCTACCGAAAAAACAATTTCGCCGGCTATTACTGATGCAGAAAAGAAATTTTTTGCTGGAATGTATCCCGCACAGAAAAATGAAATAGTTAATTATGAGTTTTATAGTCCTAAGGGTAAAACTACAGGCGTTACCCTCGGATCATTAATAGACAGAAGAGGTTAACATGAAAATAGAAGGATTTGGAAATTTAACACCCGACCTGGTTAATCAAGCGAAAAAAAATAATCCTGTAAATGGATTTGCTGAAACATTCAGCAATTTGATACAGGATGTTAATCAATCCCAGAAAGCTTCGGAATTAGCTGTTAAAGATTTTGTTTCCGGCAACGGCGTTGAATTACACGAAGTAATGATTGCCGGCGAAAAGGCAAAAACAAGTCTGGAATTGTTAATGGAAATCCGCAATAAAACAATTGACATGTACAAAGAATTAACAAGGATAGCGTTATAACTATGAACTCAAATCCACTACAAGTTCTTTTTGGAATATTTAATAAGCTGAATCCAAAACAGAAATTCATGATGCTTGGTAGTATAGTACTAACTATCGGGCTTTTAATAATTTTATTATTCTTTATGAATGAACCGACCTACACAACATTATATTCCGGTCTGGCAGCCGAGGATGCTTCTAAAGTTGTTGATTATCTGAGCGGACAAAAAATTCTATACAAAATTGATGATAACGGTCAGACTATTAAAGTACCGAAAGAAAAAGTGTATGAAGCACGTTTAGCTTTAGCCGGCAGAGGAATTCCCAGTTCCGGTGTAATTGGTTATGAAATTTTTGATAAGTCCACAATGGGTATGTCGGAATTTATGCAGAAGATAAATTATAAGCGGGCGATGGAAGGGGAATTAGCTCGGACTATTGCTCAACTTGATGGTGTTACAGGTGTTAGAGTACATATTGTTATTCCTCAAAAATCAATTTTTAAGGAGGAAGAAAAACTTCCTTCGGCATCCATTGTTCTTAAATTGAAAAACAATTCACGCTTATCCAAGGAAAACATTACATCGATTGTAAATTTAGTTTGTGGAAGCGTTGAAGGTTTGCCGCCAAGTAAAATTTCTATTATCGATACACAGGGAAGAATTTTATCAAATGAAAGTGAAGATGGACCTCTTGCATATGCTTCTTCAAAACAATATGAAATAAAACAGAATGTTGAAAACTATTTAGCAAAGAAAGCCCAATCGATACTTGATAATGTGCTCGGCTATGGAAATGCAATGGTTCAGGTTAATGCAGATCTTAATTTCGACCAGGTTGAAAAAACCATGGAACAGTATGATCCGGAAACCCAGGTAGCAATTAGCGAACAGACAATAAAGTCTAACAATGCCGGTATCTCAACAAGTGATTCTTCATCCCAGGCAAATGAAAATTCTTTAACTAATTACGAAATAAGTAAAACAATACAGAAAGTAATTGAAGGCTCAGGTAATATTCAAAGATTAAGTGTTGCGGCTGTTGTTAATGATATTGCAAAAAAGAATGTTAAGGATGGCAAAACAGAAGTTACATTCGAACCACGTCCTACCGAGCAGCTTAATAAACTTGAAGAAATTATTAAGAATGCTGTTGGAATTAATCCTCAGAGGAATGATCAATTTTCTCTGGTTAGTATCCCTTTCGAAGAGAAACAATTAGATGAAATTCAGATTGAAGAAGCTGGTTCAATTCTTCCTCATCCGGATGAATGGATTAAACTGGCATTAATTGTATTTGCAATTGTGGCTTCGATGTTAGTTCTAAAAAGTCTGATGAAAAAACTAAAGTCGGAAAAAATAGTGATCGGTACTTTTAACCCTGGAGAACTGGCAGTAGCAGCACCTAACTCTGCCCCGGTATTATCATCAAAACCCGAACCCGCATTTAACCCTCAATTAAATCTTCCAAAAAAGAAAATATTACCAATTGGTGATCTGGAAGATGAAATTTCTGACGAAGCATTGCTCAAAAAGAACCAGCACGAAAAGATTATTAATTACGTTGCTAAAAATCCTTTGGATGCAGCAAAACTTATAAACGCATGGATGCACGAAGATGAAATCTAATATGATAAAAGACGAAAGATTAAAAGATATTTCAGGAATTCAGAAAGCAGCTATGCTAATGGTTGCTCTTAATATCGAAGCGGCATCTGCTGTTTTCAAATACCTAGATCCAGTCGATATCGAATCCTTGTCTGCTGAAATTACCAAGGTAAAAAATATTCCTTCAAAGACAGTCGACATTGTTATTGATGAATTCTACAGCATGGTAACGGCAAGAGAATATGTTCTTGAAGGTGGTATCGACTTTGCACAAAATTTATTGGAAAAAACTTTTGGAATTCCTAAAGCACATGAGATAATAGATAAGGTAAAAAGACTTACTACACTAAAAGGTTTCGACGTTCTAAAACGTGCAGAACCTGCTCAACTTATAAACTTCCTAAACAAAGAACATCCTCAAACAATGGCTTTAATTCTTTCACAATTACAGCCGGAACAGACTGCCAATGCATTAAAAGAATTACCAGAAGATTTAAGATTGGATGTTGCTCACCGGATAGCAACTTTAGGAAAAATTGCACCACAAACTTTAAAACAGATTGAACACGTTGTGGATGATATTGCCGGTTTATCTATGAGTCAATCAGTTGGGAAGCTTGGTGGTCCTAAATGTTTAGCTGGAATACTTAACCGTTTAAATGTTTCCATTACAAAAGATATACTTATCAAACTGGAAGAAAGAGATCCGGATACATCATACCAGGTTAAAAGACTTATGTTCATTTTCGATGAGATCATTAACATTTCTGATAAAGATATTCAGAAAATATTGCGCGAAGTTGATAGAAAAGATCTTGCTCTTTCACTAAAAATTGCAGATGAAAGACTTAAAGAGAAAATTTTTAAGAATATGTCTGAACGTGCCGCCGATTTGTTGAAGGAAGAATTACAGTATATGGGCATGGTAAAACTAAAAGAAGTAGAAGATGCCCAGGCAAGAATAATTGATATAATTAAAGCTCTTGAAGAAGCCGGACAAATTTCACTTAACCTTAGAGGCGGACCGGAGGAAGTTTATGTCTAATACTCTCCGGGTAAATTCTGCAAGAAGATTGAATGTAAAAGCGTCTTCTGTAATTATTGAGGAAGTGAAACATGAAGATGTTATCCCTGTTAAAAAACAGCTTGAAGATGCCTACGCAAGAGGATTTGCTGAAGGACAGCAAAAACTGAAACTGGATCTTGATAAAGAATATACTGACAAGCTTTATAGAAAATACGAAGAAGTTTACCACATTATTGAAGACTTTGATGAAAAATTAAAAGAGTATGAACAATCATTTGAGCGACTTGTTGTGGGTACCGCAGTTGAACTTGCGCGAAAAATTATTAAAAGAGAAGTAAAAGACGAAACCATGATAAATGATGTTGTTAAAGATGCCATATCTAAAGTTGTGGGTGCAAATGAAGTAAGAATAAAATTTCATCCGGTTGATCTGAAAGAGCTGAGTACATATAGCAGAAATTTGATTAACAGTAGTTCGTTCAGCAAAGTAAAACTTGAAGAAGATGATAGAATTGAGCGGGGCGGATGCCTTATTGAAACTGAAATTGGAAATGTTGACGCTCGTATTTCAACTCAACTTGAAGAATTAAGAAGAAAACTTGAAGAAAGTATTGATAGTGAGTAAAAAATGATTTCGATTTTTGATCTGTTAGATAGATATAAATCAGTTATTTCCAATGCCGAATCAATTAGAGTTAATGGTAAAGTACTGGATGTAATTGGACTTGTAATTGTTTCTGCCGGACCGAATGCAGTAATGGGAGAAATCTGTTCCGTCATCGATCAAAATGGTAAGGAACTTTGCAAAGCCGAAGTAGTCGGTTTTAAGGATGGCAAAGTTTTATCGATTGCAATTGGTGAAGTAAACAGTATTTCACCCGCGTGTGAAATTAAAGCTTCGGGTAGAAAATTTTCAGTAGGTCTTGGAAAGGAGTTGTTGGGACGCGTAATAGATGGACTTGGAAATCCAATGGATGGAAAAGGAGATATTAGATATTCATCCATTAGAGATGCGCATCGTGAACCACCCAATCCACTTGAAAGAAAAAGAATTACAACACCAATTCAAACCGGAGTTAGAGCAATTGATGGTCTTCTAACTGTTGGCAGAGGTCAACGTGTTGGAATTTTTGCCGGCAGCGGTGTGGGTAAAAGTGTTACTCTTGGGATGATTGCTAGAAATACAAGCGCCGATGTTAATGTTATTATTCTTATTGGTGAACGCGGCAGAGAAGTAAGAGAATTTATTGAACGCGATCTTGGCGAAGAGGGAATGAAAAAATCTGTTGTTGTTGTTGCAACAAGTGATAAATCTCCTCTCGTAAGAATGAAAGCAGCTTATGTAGGTACAACAATAGCAGAATACTTCCGCGATCTTGGATTAAATGTTGTGCTTATGATGGATTCTGTAACGCGATTTGCAATGGCACAGAGAGAAATCGGTTTAACAATCGGTGAACCTCCGACTTCCAAAGGATATACTCCATCGGTCTTTGCATTATTACCTAAGTTGCTTGAACGTACAGGTAATTCCGATAAGGGATCGATAACCGGTATTTATACAGTACTTGTTGATGGTGATGATATGATCGAACCGATTGCAGATGCGGTCAGGTCAATTCTTGATGGACATATTGTACTATCACGTAAACTGGCAAACAAAGGTCATTACCCCGCAATTGATACATTACAAAGTGTAAGCAGAGTAATGCCGGATATAATTGATCATGAACATTATACAAGGGTAATGATTTTTAATGAAATACTTGCAACGTACCGTGAGGCTGAAGACCTTATAAATATTGGTGCTTACGTAAAGGGAAGCAATCCATCTATTGACCGTTCTATATCCAAAATAAATCATTTGCGTTCGTTTCTTAGACAGGATACTTTCGAAAAGGCGGCGTATAACGATACAGTTTATAAACTTTCTCAAATAATAGATATCAGTAATCATAAATAAAAATTGTGGCAAAGTTTAATTTTAAATTCGATAACATAATTAGAATTAAAGAAGTTCTTGAAAAAAAAATAATGAAAGAGCTCGCACTTATTGATAGAGAATTAGAGAGCTCTAATGCGAAAAAAAAATCGTTATTTGATAAGAAAACGGAGTTGTTCGAGAGCATTACTTCCGGACAAATTAAAGTTTACGAATTCAAAAGTGCGAGGATGCATATAAAACTGGTGGAAAAGGATATTCACAATATCGAAAAAAAAATAAAAGAGCTTGAACATAGAAGAGAGCAGAAACATTTAGAACTAATTCAAAAGAAAAAAGAATTAAAAATATTTGAAACACTGAAAGAAAATAAACAGGAAGAGTTTTTCTTCGAAAATAATAGAGAAGAATTAAAACAAATGAATGAAATAGGCATAAGTAATTTTATAAGGAAAGAAAAATGAAAGACAAACTGATCTATGTGATAATATTGCTTGTTGCTTTTTTTATGGTTACCGGTGCGATGTATTACGGAGCTTCTAATTATAAAAACATTTTCGCCTTTGATTTTACTCCAGCAAATGCAGACACTTTTGTAAGTAAAAGTCCAAATCCACAGGTTGCAGAAAAAAAACCAAATGAAGTGAAGCCGATTCTAACCAAAATTGATAGTACGGCTGTCCCCCAAAACAGAAATCGGGTAACTCAGGATTCAGCAGATGTAAAAATAAGTGCTTCAGCTTTTGTAGATAGTGCTAAAGTTGTTTTTGAACAACTTAAGAAATTGAAAGAGCAAATTTCATTAAAGAATGAAACTGCTTTAGCTCAAAATCAAGTTTCATCTCCTCAAGTGCAGAATCCAAGGAAAGATAGTTTGTACACTAAATGGATAAAAAATTCAGTAAAACTGTACGAAGCGATGGATTCTAAAAAAGCAGCTAAAATAATTCAGGGTTATAACGATAATATAGCCAGAGACATAATATTTTCTATGAAGAAGAAAAAAGCAGCAGAAATAATTGCAGAATTTAAACCAGAATTAGCCAACAGAATTATAAGCGTACAATGAACTTAAACCCGTTATTCTTTAATAAAATTGCTAAAGATTCAAGCCCATTTAACACCAATCCATCAGGTGGTGCGGGACAAACTTATCTTTTTGCCGATATTATTAATATTACCAGCGAAGAATTACCAGACTTAAATCAATTACAAAATAATGATGCCGTTAATCTTGTCTTAACCGGAATCAATAACATTAATATAGAAATTCCTGTCAACGAGGAATTATTAGCTGAATTAAAGCAAATTATTACAGATTCCACTCCCAAAATCGAAAATATTAACAAGGAAGTTTACAAGTTAGATGATGCTAATATTACTAAGACCGATAATTTAATTAATGAAGAAACACTTTTAGCTTTTATTGCCGGACTACACCAGATTATTAAACCCGATGTAAATAGACTCGGATTATTGAATAATACCAACCCGAATCAACCCGAGGTAGAATACAATAATGAATCTCCAGAGGATTCATTGAAAGATGTTCTAACACTAGACACAATACAGAATGTTTTAGATAATAATCATTCCATTAAGTTTACTCTCAGGTCATTAAGCGAAAAAATTACTATTCAAATTTCATCTGAAGACGATAATAACATTGTTAATGCTGAACAGGCTTTAAAAAATATTTATGATTACTCAAAGAATGTTATTGCAGAAGTAGTGGCAAAACAAAACATTGAAGTTGCTGAACCAATAGTAAGTGTTGGTGTAACAGAAAACGAAGTAGTAGAAGAAAGTAAACCAGAACCTGAAACAAATCTTAATGCCAAACCTGAAACAAATCTTAAAGCAGAACCTGAAACTGAAACTGAAGATCTCTTACCTGTAAATAATGAGGAAGTTTCTTCCGGAGTTAATGCTTATAAAACTGAAAGTGATAACACTAAATTCAAAGTTGAGATTGTTCATTCAGAAACATACAATGCTAATAAAACTCAGGTCGGAATGAAAATTCCATTTATTCTCGATATTAAAACATCAAGAGAAATCGGTGAGTTTTTAAGCAAGTACAATTTCGAAAATGCTGCTTCGGTTGATCAAGTGGAACCGATTGCTAATCAGGCTCAGGATAATACCACACAGGAAATACCGGAGAATAGAAGCAATACAACAGAAATAAAAGAAGAACCCAAGCAGAGTAAACTTGTATTTATTAAAGGAAGCGAATTTCTTGATAACAAGGCAGATCTTAATCTCACGGAACTGAAAAGAACAAGTTCGGAGTTTCTTAGAGCTATTAAAATTGAAAACCCAGAAAAAATTAATGTGAATGTAAAAGTAAATGTATTGGAGAATAATGATAACGTTAGGAAAGTAAGCGAAAAAAAAGCTGAAACTATTAAAGCTAATTTGATTAGCGAACAAGAAGCAGAATTGATAAATGATAATAGTTCGGATAATATTCAGAATTCAGGTGATAAGAAGAAATTATTTGTTGCCAGCGATCAACAAAAACCCGAAGTAGAAATAACCAATACAGTTAAGAGAGAAGCTGCAGTCAATAACAAAGAAGAAAATGTTGTTGTAACTAGCAAAATTCCTCAGGTAGAACAGGCATCAAAAGAAAGTGAATCGACTTTAACATCACAAAGTAAGGTTGAAAATGTTAGTGTATCTGATAAACCGGCGACCGGTTCAAATAATTTTAATAAAGATGAAAAAGAGGCAAAACCGGAAGATCAGATTACCGATGTGAAAGCCAAATCAGAAAAAATCAAGAGCGAAAATAAAAATTCCGAAGAAGATGCTCATCAATTAAAAACAGTAAAAGATCAGGTAAAACATACAGATATTAATAATCAACCAGTATTCGAAAAGAAAGCGGCAGAAGTAAATGAAATAGGCAGCAAAATATTGTCTACGGCT
>Ga0067045_1031905_pt1 | contig 11229 bp, 5 predicted proteins | sample TerdegcTABiofilm_FD_59184 | JGI IMG/M metagenome (GOLD analysis project Ga0067045, IMG submission 59184) | Combined Assembly of (Gp0054472, Gp0054536) Wastewater bioreactor microbial communities from Singapore -Terephthalate degrading...
GCCTGGATGGGCGAGCAGGCAAGGGCTATGCGTGGTTCAGTCAAGCCTTTGCCGGAGATCAAACCTTTCCCTGTAGTTTCCTACGACGGGGCGGCTGGGGACGATCCGTTCCGTACGGGACGGATGGAGGTTGAGAAGCGCGCGGCAAACACTGCGCTGCGCCCGGACATGGAGCGGCGCAAGGAGCCTCTCGAGGCCTATCCGCTCGAGTCCTTGCGCATGGTGGGCGTACTGATCCAAGGGCGGAACTCCCACGCGCTGGTGCTGGCCGGCAAGAACCTCCATCAGGTGAAGGTTGGAAATCACATGGGACAGGACTTCGGTGTCGTTACAAAGATCAGTGAGAACGAAGTGACGCTGAAGGAACTCGTCGAAGACGTGCATGGCGATTGGGTCGAGCGGACCAGTTCGCTGACATTGCAGGAGCGGCAGGAGGCCGGAAAATGAAACACCGCATCGGAATGCTGCTTCTGGCAGCCGCTATCGCGGGCATAGCGCCCGCGCCCGTCGCACTTGCGCAGGATGCCGCGCAGGTGCAGGCTATGGATAACCAGATCGAAGGTCTGGAGGTTGCCGAGCAGGGGGGTACGCTTTACGTCCGCCTGACGATGCGGGAGCCGATGAGTGCGCCGCCGCCGAGCTTCAGCGTGGCGAATCCGGCGCGCATTGCATTCGATTTTCCGGCAACCGGCAATGCGCTGGGGCGCACAAGCCAGACGATCGAGCAGGGCGATCTGCGCAGCGCCAACATCGTCCAAGCGGGCGACCGTACGCGTGTCGTGCTGAATCTGGTCAAGATGAATCCCCATGAGGTCAGTGTCGATGGCCGTAGTGTGGTGATCGCCATCCGCCCGACCAGCGTGCAGGAAATGCAGGGTAGCGTCGTGGCGCAGGCGCAGGGAAATTTCGCTGCGTCGCGTTCGCTCGTAGCGATCGGACAAGGAGTCCGCGATGTCAATTTCCGCCGTGGCAGGGATGGCGAAGGCCGGGTTGTTGTCGACCTCGGCAGTCCCGATACCGGCATCGACATCCGCCAGCAGGGCGGAAACATCGTGGTGGACTTCCTCGGTGCCTCGCTTCCCGAGCATTTGCGTCGTCGCAGCGATGTCACCGATTTCGGCACGCCCGTCACGTCGATGTCGGCGCAGCATATGGGCGACAAGGTTCGTCTGACGGTGACGCCCAACGGCTTGTGGGAGCACAACGCCTATCAGAGCGACAACCGCTTCGTGCTCGAGGTCAAGCGCGTCGTCGAGGATCCAAACAAGTTGGTCCAGGGTACGCGTGGCCAGTATCAGGGTGAGAAGCTTTCTCTCAATTTCCAGAACATCGATGTTCGTTCGGTGTTGCAGGTCATCGCCGACTTCACCAATTTCAACATCATTACGTCCGACTCCGTTCAGGGTAGTCTTACCCTGCGCCTGAAGGATGTGCCGTGGGATCAGGCGCTAGACATCATTCTTCAGGCCAAGGGCCTGGATATGCGCAAGAACGGCAATGTGATCTGGATCGCACCGGGCGACGAACTCGCCGCTCGAGAAAAACTCCAGCTCGAGGCCAAGCAGCAGATCAATGACCTGGAGCCGCTTGCGACCGAGAGCTTCCAGATCAACTATCACAAGGCCAAGGAGATCTTCGATTTCCTCAAGAGCAAGGATCAGACCATTCTGTCCAAGCGCGGCAGCGTGGTCGTCGATGAGCGCAGCAACAAGGTGTTCGTGACCGACGTGGCGTCGCGGCTGCAGTCTCTGCGACGGCTTGTGCAGGAGATCGATATTGCGCCGAGGCAGGTGCTGATTGAGGCTCGTATCGTCGAAGCCAACAAGACCTTCTCGCGTGACCTCGGTGTTCGCCTCGGGTACGGCGATCGTACCAACCGGCATATCGGGAACGGAGGTCGGCTCGGCTTCGGTAGTTCCGAGTTCGGTTCGGTGGATTCAAGCGGCAACACCACGACGGGTCCGAATGCTCCGATCAACTCCATCATCCGCCGTGTTGGCGAGAGTGCGACCAGTGGTTCGAGTGCGCTGACGAGCGGATATGGCAATCTCAATCTGACGCTCTTCAACAGCAGCCTGACTCGCTTCCTGAACCTCGAGCTGGTTGCACAGGAGACGGATGGGCGTATTCGCCTGGTCTCGAGTCCGCGAGTGCTGACTGCCAATCAGGTGGAAGCGCTGATCGAGCAAGGTACCGAAATCCCGTACCAGGAGGCCAGCAGTTCCGGCGCGACGAGTACCTCGTTCAAGAAGGCTGTGCTGTCGCTGAAGGTCAAGCCGCAGATCACCCCGGACGGTCGTCTGCAACTGTCGATCGAAGTGAACAAGGATTCGCGCGGCGAGGATACAAGCGCAGGCCCGGCGATCGATACCAAAAAGGTCAAGAGCGAGGTCCTGATCGAGAACGGCGGCACCGTCGTGATCGGTGGTATCTACGAAGAGACTGATACCAGCACGACGGAACAGGTTCCTCTGCTGGGTGATATCCCCGTGCTCGGTCATCTGTTCAAGACCAACATGAAGAACTCCGAGCGTCGCGAGATGCTGGTCTTCATCACGCCGCGTATCGTCGCTGATGCGCTGACCCTGCGGTAAGTCCTTCAGCCTGCTGATACAATGTAGGGGCGGGCATCCCGAGAGGGTGCCCGCCCTTTTTCATCTGGACTTCCGGTGATTCGCGCGTGACCTGCTTGATACTGATCGGCATGATGGGGGCCGGCAAGACCACCGTTGGCAAGGAGCTTGCGCGCAGGCGCAATGTCCGGTTCGCCGATTGCGATCATGAGATCGTGGCGCGGACGGGGGTAAGCGTGCCGACGATATTCGAGATCGAAGGCGAGGCCGGATTTCGCCGCCGCGAGACCCAGATGATGGACGAGCTTACCCGCGAATCCGATATCGTCGTCGCTACGGGCGGGGGCGTCGTGATGACGCCGGAGAATCGCGATCTGATGCGTGAACGAGGCATCGTCATCTATCTCAACGTTCCGCCTCTGGTCTTGTTCGAGCGCACCCGCCACGACCGCAACCGTCCATTGTTGCAGGTGGAGAATCCCCGCCAGCGCATCGAGGAGCTCTACCTTGTGCGTGACCCGCTCTATCGTGAGGTGGCCGACGTCATCGTGGAGGGAGGGCGCGGCAATCCGGGCGCGATGGTGCGAATGATCGAAAACGCGCTGCAGAAACTTAAGAAAACGCCATGCGTACCCTGAACGTTGCACTGGGCGATCGCGCCTACCCGATCCACATCGGTCGTGGCCTGCTCGATCGCGCTGATCTGGTCCTGCCGCACCTCAAGACCAGGCGGGTCGCCATCGTGACCAACGACGTAGTCGGGCCGCTCTATCTCCACCGCCTGTGCAGCGCGCTAGAGGCCGCGGGTGTGCAGGTGAGCGCCGTCAGCCTGCCCGATGGCGAGGCGCACAAGGACTGGGCGACACTCAACCGTATCTTCGACGTATTGCTGGCTGAACGCTGCGAGCGTTCGACGACGCTGATCGCGCTCGGCGGCGGGGTCGTCGGCGACATGGGCGGTTTTGCGGCGGCGTGCTATCAGCGCGGAATGCCCTTCATCCAGATCCCGACCACCTTGCTTGCCCAGGTGGACTCGTCGGTAGGTGGCAAGACCGCGATCAATCACCCGCTAGGCAAGAACATGATTGGCGCTTTCTACCAGCCGAGGCTGGTGCTGGCCGACATCGAGACGCTGAACACCCTGCCTGGGCGCGAACTCTCGGCAGGGCTTGCGGAAGTGATCAAATACGGCCTGATACGGGACGCCGAGTTCCTGGGCTGGCTCGAAGGGAACCTCGAGCGCCTGGTGGCACGCGAGCCGGATGCGCTGGCGCACGCGATCGAGCGCTCGTGTCGAAACAAGGCCGAGGTTGTGGCGGCCGACGAGACCGAGCAGGGAGAGCGCGCCTTGCTCAACCTCGGCCATACGTTCGGACACGCCATCGAGACGGGTCTTGGCTACGGTGAGTGGCTGCACGGCGAGGCGGTCGCGGCAGGTACGATGATGGCGGTCGAGCTTTCGCGGCGCCTCGGCTGGCTGACCGAGGCCGACGTCACCCGTGTCGCCGCGCTGTTCGAACGCGCAGGCTTGCCGGTATATGGACCGAAGCTGGGTGTCGAGCGTTATCTCGATCTGATGGCGCACGACAAGAAGGTGGAGGCAGGCAGACTGCGGCTGATCCTGCTGCGTTCGCTGGGGCAGGGCGTTATCCACGCGGACGCGTCACCGGCCGAGATCGCCGGGGCCATCGAAGCGCGCTGTCGCTGAGACCAGCATGCAGGTGCGCCGCCCGCGGGTTGGCCGATTCCTGATTCGAGGACGAAACGATGCTGCAACTCGCTCCCTATGCCGTGTCTGAGTCCAACTCGCGCGGGCGTACTCACGATGAGCCGGCTCCGATAGCGAGGGGCGACTTCCAGCGCGACCGCGACCGCATCGTTCACTCCACGGCCTTTCGGAGGCTCGAGTACAAGACCCAGGTGTTCGTCAATCACGAGGGCGACCTGTTCCGCACCCGGCTCACCCACAGCATCGAAGTCGCCCAGATAACCCGCGGCATTGCCCGCCAGCTCAACCTCAATGAGGATCTCGCCGAGTCGATCGCGCTCGCGCACGACCTTGGACACACGCCTTTTGGTCATGCCGGACAGGAGGCGCTGAACGCCTGCATGAAGGACTACGGCGGTTTCGAGCACAACCTACAGTCGCTGCGTACGGTCGATCTTCTGGAGGATCGCTACGCAGCGTTCGACGGCCTGAACCTGATGTTCGAGACCCGCGAGGGTATCCTCAAGCACTGCTCCCGCGCCAATGCCGAATTGCTTGGTGACGTTGGTGAGCGCTTCCTTGCGGGCACTCAGCCCTCGCTCGAGGCCCAGCTTGCCAATCTCGCCGACGAGATCGCCTACAACAACCACGACATCGACGATGGGTTGCGCTCGGGCTTGATCACGCTTGAGCAACTCGAGGGCGTGGCGCTTTTTGCCACCCAGCGGCGTGAGGTCGAATCGCGGTGGCCAGGCCTGGCCGGGCGCAAGCTGATCAACGAGACAGTTCGACGCATGATCCACCTGATGGTGATCGACCTGCTCGAGCAGACGCGCGCCAACATCGCCGCCGCAGGCGTGCTCACGCTTGCCGATGTCCGCACTGCGCCGCGCCTCGTGGCCTATTCGGATGACCTGCTGCCACGTTTGCGCGAGCTCAAGGCGTTCCTGCGCGAGAAGCTGTATCGCCACTACCAGGTGCTGCGCATGACCAACAAGGCGCGACGCATCATCAGCGAGCTGTTCGTTGCCTTCATGGACGACCCGCACATCCTGCCGCCGCAATATCAGTCCAGGGCGCGCGACGACAAACCGCGGGCGATCGCCGACTACATTGCGGGCATGACCGACCGCTATGCGATGAAAGAGCATCGAAGGCTGTTTGCGGTGGGCGAGATCCACTGACGAGGTTGCCGTGTTGCGCGTTGTGGAACGCCTTGCCGAAATGGTGTGCCGCAGTGCAAAAAAATTCTTGAACCTGACGTTTCACGGGCGTATAGTTTTTTTGTCAACAGGATCTCTGATGGCACTTACCAAAATGGTGCATGCAGCGACTCAGCTTCGCTGAAACGTTCACCAAAAAGCGTTACATGCACCAAGTTGGTGCAAACCACAAAGCCGGTGCGCGCGCGCCCGGCTTTTTTGTGCGCGTTCGTTTTTGGGGCATGCCCGGCCCCTGACGCGTGAACTCCGTTGTCGTTTGAGGAATAGAAGATGGATCTGCCCCAAAAGCAGGGTCTTTACGATCCCGCCAATGAACATGATGCCTGCGGCGTGGGTTTCATCGCCCACATCAAGGGCAGGAAAACCCACGACATCGTGCTGCAGGGCCTCGAAATCCTGAAGAACCTGGATCACCGCGGTGCGGTCGGTGCCGACCCGCTGCAGGGTGACGGCGCCGGCATCCTGATCCAGATTCCGGATCAGCTCTATCGCGAGGAGATGGCGAAGCAGGGCGTGAGCCTTCCGCTGCCCGGCGAGTACGGTGTGGGCATGGTGTTCATGCCCAAGGAAGCCGCTTCGCGCCTGGCCTGTGAGGAAGAGATCGAGCGCGCCGTCGTGGCCGAAGGCCAGGTCGTGCTCGGCTGGCGCGACGTCCCGGTCAACCACGACATGCCGATGTCGCCGACCGTCAAGGCCAAGGAGCCGGTGATCCGCCAGATCTTCATTGGCCGCGGTGCCGACGTGATGGTTACCGAAGCGCTCGAGCGCAAGCTCTATGTCGTGCGCCGCCGCGCCGCGAATGCGATCGCCGCGCTTAACCTCAAGCACGGCAAAGAGTTCTACATGGTGTCGATGTCGGCACGCACGGTGAACTACAAGGGCCTGCTGCTGGCCAACCAGGTTGGCGAGTACTACTTCGACCTCGTCGATCCGCGCGCCGTGTCCGCGCTGTCGCTGGTTCACCAGCGCTTCTCGACCAACACCTTCCCGAAGTGGAACCTGGCCCACCCGTTCCGCTACATCGCGCACAACGGTGAGATCAACACCCTGCGCGGCAACTACAACTGGATGCGCGCACGCGAGAAGGGCGTGCATTCGCCGCTGTTGGGCGAAGATCTGCAGAAGATCTGGCCGCTGATCTACCCCGGTCAGTCCGACTCGGCCTCCTTCGACAACGCGCTCGAACTGCTGGTGATGAGCGGCTACTCGCTCGCTCACGCGATGATGATGATGATCCCGGAGGCCTGGGAGTCGCACACGCAGATGGACGAGAAGCGCCGTGCCTTCTACGAATACCATGCGGCGATGATGGAGCCGTGGGACGGCCCCGCAGCGGTGGCCTTCACCGACGGCCGCCAGATTGGCGCCACGCTCGACCGTAACGGCCTGCGCCCGGCGCGCTACCTCGTTACCGACGACGATCTCGTCGTGATGGCTTCCGAGTCCGGCGTGCTCCCGATTCCCGACAGCAAGATCGTCAAGAAGTGGCGCCTGCAGCCGGGCAAGATGTTCCTGATCGACATGGAGCAGGGCCGCATCATCGGCGACCAGGAACTGAAGGAGTCGCTGGCCAACGCCAAGCCCTACGCCGATTGGCTGCGCCGCATCAACATCAAGCTCGACACCCTCGAGGCACCGGCCGTGCTCGACACCGCCGCTGCCGACGAGCGCGTCGCGCCGCTGCTCGACCGCCAGCAGGCCTTCGGCTTCACCCAGGAAGACATCAAGTTCATCCTTGAGCCGATGGGCAAGGCGGGCGAGGAGGCAACCGGTTCGATGGGCAACGACTCGCCGCTGGCGGTGCTGTCGTCCAAGAACAAGCCGCTCTACAACTACTTCCGCCAGCTCTTCGCGCAGGTCACCAACCCGCCGATCGACCCGATCCGCGAGCAGATGGTGATGTCGCTCGTTTCCTTCATCGGACCGAAGCCGAACCTGCTCGAGATCAACGAGATCAACCCGCCGTTCCGCCTCGAGGTGAGCCAGCCGGTGCTGGACTTCGAAGGCATGGCGAAGATCCGCAACATCGCGCGCTATACGCAGAACAAGTTCCGCTCGGCCGAGCTGGACATCTGCTATCCGGCAGAATGGGGCAAGGAAGGCGTCGAAGCGCGCCTGGCCTCGCTCTGTGCCGATGCCGAGAACGCGGTGCTGGGTGGTTACAACATCCTGATCGTGTCCGACCGCAAGCTCGCGGCCGATCGCGTGGCGATCCCCGCGCTGCTGGCGCTGTCCGCCATCCACCAGCACCTGGTGGCCAAGGGCCTGCGTACGCGCGCCGGCCTGGTGGTCGAGACCGGTTCGGCGCGCGAAGTGCATCACTTCGCCGTGCTCGCCGGCTATGGTGCCGAGGCGGTTCACCCCTACCTCGCGCTCGAGACGCTGCAGCACCTCGCGGGCGATGCCGAGTCGGCGGCCAAGTACGTCAAGCATTTCGTCAAGGCCATCGGCAAGGGCCTGATGAAGGTCATGTCCAAGATGGGCATCTCGACCTACATGTCCTACACCGGCGCGCAGATCTTCGAAGCCGTCGGTCTGCAGCAGGCGCTGCTCGACAAGTACTTCACCGGCACCACCAGCCAGGTCGAAGGCATCGGCGTGTTCGAGGTCATGGAAGAGTCCATCCGCCAGCACAAGGCTGCGTTCAGTGCCGACCCGGTGCTGCATGACATGCTGGAGGCAGGCGGTGAGTACGCCTTCCGTATCCGCGGCGAGGAGCACATGTGGACGCCGGACGCGATCGCCAAGCTGCAGCACGCCACGCGCTCGGGCAAGGCTGACACGTACAAGGAGTACGCCAAGATCATCAACGACCAGAGCAAGCGCCACATGACCCTGCGCGGCCTGTTCGAGCTCAAGGCTGCGGTCACGCCCGTGCCGCTGGACGAGGTCGAGCCCGCGAAGGAGATCGTCAAGCGCTTTGCCACCGGTGCGATGTCGCTCGGTTCGATCTCGACCGAGGCGCACACCACGCTGGCCGTGGCGATGAACCGCATCGGCGGCAAGTCGAATACCGGCGAGGGTGGCGAGGATCCGATGCGCTTCAAGCCGCTGACGCAGGCGATCAAGCTGTCGCAGGTGATCGGCGAGAACCGCATCGCCCGCGACCTCGAACTGAACGCCGGCGATTCGCTGCGTTCCGCGATCAAGCAGGTGGCGTCGGGTCGCTTCGGCGTCACGACCGAGTACCTGGTCAACGCCGACCAGATCCAGATCAAGATGGCCCAGGGCGCCAAGCCGGGCGAAGGCGGCCAACTGCCCGGCCACAAGGTGTCGGAATACATCGGCTTCCTGCGCCACTCGGTGCCGGGTGTCGGCCTGATTTCGCCGCCGCCGCACCATGACATCTACTCGATCGAGGATCTGGCCCAGCTGATCCACGACCTGAAGAACACCAACCCGGTGGCCAGCATCTCGGTCAAGCTGGTGTCCGAGATCGGCATCGGCACGGTGGCGGCGGGTGTAGCCAAGGCCAAGGCCGACCACATCGTCGTCGCCGGCCATGACGGCGGCACCGGCGCTTCGCCGTGGAGCTCGATCAAGCATGCCGGCTCGCCGTGGGAACTCGGCCTGGCCGAAACCCAGCAGACCCTGGTGCTCAACCGCCTGCGCTCGCGTGTGCGGCTGCAGGTCGACGGCCAGATCAAGACCGGTCGCGACGTCATCATCGGCGCCTTGCTCGGCGCCGACGAGTTCGGCTTCGCCACCGCGCCGCTGGTCGTCGAAGGCTGCATCATGATGCGCAAGTGTCACCTCAACACCTGCCCGGTGGGCGTCGCCACCCAGGATCCGGTGCTGCGTGCGCGCTTCCAGGGGCAGCCCGAGCATGTGGTGAACTACTTCTTCTTCGTCGCCGAGGAAGTGCGCGAGTTGATGGCCCAGCTGGGCATCCGCAAGTTCGACGACCTCATCGGCCGTGCGGACCTGCTCGACATGAAGCAGGGTATCTCGCACTGGAAGGCTCAGGGCCTGGACTACTCGCGCATCTTCTACCTGCCGAACGTGCCTGCCGAGGTGCCGCGCCTGCATACCGAGGGCCAGGACCACGGTCTGGAGGGCGCACTGGACCAGCAACTCATCGCGCTCGCGAAGCCGGCGCTGGAGAAGGGCGAGAAGGTCAACATCGACCTGACGGTGCGCAACATCAACCGCACGGTCGGCGCCATGCTGTCGGGCCAGGTGGCCACGCGCTACGGCCACGCCGGCCTGCCATCCGACACCATCCACATCCGCCTGAACGGCACCGCCGGCCAGAGCTTCGGTGCCTTCCTGGCCCGCGGCATCACGCTGGAACTGGTCGGCGAGGGCAATGACTACGTCGGCAAGGGGCTGTCGGGCGGTCGCATCGTCGTGCGTCCGAAGGCCGAGTTCCGCGGCGACACGCCGGAGAACATCATTGTCGGCAACACCGTGCTCTACGGCGCGACCGAAGGCGAGGTGTACTTCGCCGGCGTCGCTGGCGAGCGCTTCGCGGTGCGCAACTCCGGTGCCACCGCGGTGGTGGAAGGCGTGGGCGACCATGGCTGCGAGTACATGACCGGCGGCACCGTGGTGGTGCTCGGCCAGACCGGCCGCAACTTCGCCGCCGGCATGTCGGGCGGCGTGGCCTACGTGCTCGACGAGGACGGCACTTTCGAGCAGCGCTGCAACATGGCGCAGGTCGCGCTCGAGCCGCTGCCCGACGAGATCGCCGCGCGCAAGGGCTCGGAGTCGGGCGACGAGCTCGAGTCCCACGGCCGCGTCGACATCGACCACCTGACCATGGGCGACGAGCTCATCCTCAAGGGCCTGATCGAACGCCATGTCCGTTTCGCCGGCAGCGTTCGCGCCCGCGAGATCCTTAACAACTGGGCGACCTGGCGCAAGAAGTTCGTCAAGGTGTTCCCGCACGAGTACCGCCGTGCGCTCGCCGAAATGGCGCAGCAGCGCGAAGCACAGAAGGAGGCCGCATAAATGGGCAAGCCAACTGGTTTCATGGAGTATCAGCGCCTGTCGGAGGCTTACGAGCCGGTCGACAAGCGTCTGAAGACCTACAAGGAGTTCGTCGTTCGTCTGAGCGACGAGCAGGCGTCGATCCAGGGCGCGCGTTGCATGGACTGCGGCATCCCGTTCTGCAACAACGGCTGCCCGGTCAACAACATCATTCCGGACTGGAACGACCTCGTTTATCGCGGCCACTGGCGCGAGGCGATCGAGGTCCTGCACTCGACCAACAACTTCCCCGAGTTCACCGGCCGTATCTGCCCCGCGCCCTGCGAGGCGGCGTGCACGCTGAACATCAACACCGAGGCGGTGGGCATCAAGTCGATCGAGCACGCGATCATCGACAAGGCCTGGGAAGAAGGCTGGGTGGTGCCGCAGGTTGCGGACGTGAAGACCGGCAAGAAGGTCGCCGTCGTCGGTTCCGGCCCGGCGGGCCTGGCGGCCGCGCAGCAACTGGCACGAGCCGGCCATGACGTGACGGTGTTCGAGAAGAACGACCGTGTCGGCGGGCTGCTGCGCTACGGCATCCCCGACTTCAAGATGGAGAAGGGACTGATCGACCGCCGCGTCGAGCAAATGCAGGCCGAGGGTGTCACCTTCCGTACCGGCGTGCTGATCGGTGCCAAGGAAATGCCGACCGGCATCGTCAATGACGCCAAGGAAGTCATCAGTGCCGAGCAACTGCAGAAGGACTTCGACGCCGTGGTGCTGGCGGGCGGCTCCGAAGTGCCGCGCGACCTGC
>Ga0067045_1031906_pt1 | contig 11229 bp, 10 predicted proteins | sample TerdegcTABiofilm_FD_59184 | JGI IMG/M metagenome (GOLD analysis project Ga0067045, IMG submission 59184) | Combined Assembly of (Gp0054472, Gp0054536) Wastewater bioreactor microbial communities from Singapore -Terephthalate degrading...
CGGGGGGGGGGGGAGGAACCCTATTATCCCTGTTGGCAGAAGTACTTTCCTCGTTGACTCACCAGGTGGGAATGCGGGGGTAAGAGATGGGAAGCGGGTAGAGTGAACCGGCGGCTGCAGCAAGGCGATGCCTGCTAGAACCCGAACCGTACCGGTTTTATTCCCCCAATTTCCCTCTGCTATCAGGGAGGTGGAAGCGTGAAAACTGAACACAAACTAGACCAGATGCTTCCGGTCCTGGAAAGTGCTCTTGACCGAGTGCTCGGGGGGCTGGGCCTGGAAATGGGGGCCGTCTGGTTCTACCCCCACCGGGTGCTACGTTGCCTGCCGCCAGAGGTGCTTGAGATCGAAAAAGCGGCGGCCTCTGCCGACCTGAGCATCCCCCGCGTGCAGGCCGTGCCGGACTGGAAAGGGTCGAAGAAACCCATCCCGAGCTGGCGCCGCTGGCGGGCGTCATGGGGCAGCTGGGCATCCGGGCCTCTATGGCCGTACCTCTGGAGCACGAAGGTCACACCGGCGGACTGGCCGTAGCCTCGCCCCGCCCGCGGTCCTGGAGCGCCGCGGAAATTGCCTTCCTGGAGACCGTGGCCCACCTGCTGGCGACGACCGTCAGGAGCCTGCGGGCGGAAAGGGAACTCCGCATGGTCAACCGCGCCCTGCGGGTGCTGGGCTGGTGCGGTGAGATGGTGGTCAGGGCTACAGAAGAGGCGGCGCTGCTGAACCAGGTGTGCCGCCTCCTCGTAGAGGAGGGCGGCTACCGGCTGGCGTGGGTGGGCTTTGCCGAACACGACGCGGCCAAAACGGTGCTCCCGGTGGCCCAGGCCGGGTTTGAAGAGGGTTACCTGGACACCGTGAACATAACCTGGGACGACTCGGAGCGCGGGCGCGGTCCCACCGGCACGGCCGTGCGCACCGGGCGGCGGTGGTCAGAAATATGCTCACGGATCCGGCCTACGCCCCCTGGCGCGAGGAGGCCACCCGCCGCAGCTACGCCTCCTCCCTTGCCCTGCCCCTCACTGCCGGGGGCCGTACCTTCGGCACGCTCAACATCTACGCCGCAGAACCGGACGCCTTTGCGTAGGAAGAGGTGGACCTGCTCCGCCAGCTGGCCGAGAACCTGACCTTCGGCGTTGAAGCCCTGTGCACCCGGGCCACCCTGCGTGAGAGCGAGGCCAGGTACCACGCCCTAGTGGAGCAGGCCTCCGACGGCATCTTTCTGGCCGATACCCAGGGACGCTTTGTGGACGTCAACCCCGCGGGCTGTGCCCTGCTGGGCTACTCGCGCGACGAGATGCTTCAACTCGGCATCCGGGACTTGGTTGCGCCGGAGGACCTCGCCGACCAGCCCCATTACCTGGAAAAGGTGCGGGCCGGTGAGGCCGCTATAATCGACCGCAGATTGAAACGCAGGGATGGGTCCCCGGTACAGGCGGAGATCAGCGCCCGGATAATTGACCAGGGACTGATAATAGGTATTCTGCGCGACATTACAGTACGCAAGCAGATGGAAGAGCAGATCCGCAACCAGGCCACCGCCAACGACCGGCTGCTCGAGGAGGTGCGGCGCCGGATAAAGTTTGTGCAGGCCCTGCGCAACATCGACATAGCCGTTGCTGGCAGCCTCGACCTGCGCGTCACCTTCAGTGTGTTGCTAGACGAGATTACTGCCCAACTGGGTCTGGACGCCGCGGTCATCCTGCTCCTAGACCAGAACGCGTTAACTCTGAAGTACGCGGCCTGGCGCGGCTTTCGCACCGGGGTACCCGAACGCCTGCGCCTGCGCCTCGGCGAGGGCTTGGCAGGCTGCGCTGCCCTGGAGCGCCGCACGTTGCATATTCCTTCTTTACCCGAGGCCGCCAGCGATTTGCTCCAGGTTCACCACCTGGCTGACGAAGGCTTTGTGACCTACTACGCGGTGCCCCTCGTCGCCAAGGGGCGCCTCCAGGGCGTGCTGGAGGTGTTTCACCGCTCGGTTTTCGAGCCCGACGGCGAGTGGTTGCATTTCCTGGAGACCCTGGCGGGCCAGGCGGCCACCGCCATCGACAACGTGGCCCTCTTCGACCAGCTCCAGCGGTCCCACCTGGAGCTAGACATGGCCTACGACGCCACCCTGGAGGGCTGGGCCTACGCCCTCGACCTGCGGGACAAAGAGACCGAGGGCCACAGCCGGCGCGTCACCGAGATGACGCTGCGCCTGGCCCGGGAACTGGGCGTGAAGGAGGAGGAGCTGGTACACATCCGCCGGGGAGCCCTGCTGCACGACATCGGCAAGATGGGCGTGCCGGACGCTGTCTTACTCAAGCCCGGTCCCCTCACCGAGGAGGAATGGGAGGTCATGCGCCGGCACCCGCGGTACGCCTACGAGATGCTCTCGCCCATCGCCTACCTGCGCTCGGCCCTGGGCATCCCCTACTGCCACCACGAGAAGTGGGACGGCACGGGCTACCCGCGGGGACTGAAGGGCGAGCAGATCCCGCTGGCGGCCCGCATCTTTGCCGTAGTCGATGTGTGGGACGCCCTGAGTTCCGAACGTCCCTACCGCCCGGCCTGGCCCCCGGAGAAGGTGCGCACCTATCTCGGAGAACAGGGGGGTAAGCACTTTGACCCACGCGTGGTGGAGGCCTTCTTGAAAATCCTGGCTGAGGAAGAAAAGTAAAATGCGAAAAAGCACGCCAGCCGGGGTTTGCTCCAACTTGCCCATCATGTCACGCAAAGAGAGGAGTTGCGGCAAGTACAATGCCCGACAACAGCATTGGCCTCGACAGCCTTTCCTTAGTATGTAAGCTAATCAAACTGCTCATTTATCTTGGCGCCGTTTCCTGGCTGGTCCGGTTCGCCGTGCGGGAGAGGAAGTACCACCCTCAGGTTGTGCTCTGGGTTCTGGGAACGGGGACAGTTTTTTTGTTGGTGGGCCAGGTGCTGGACCTGGCGGGCCTGGCGGGAGTGGTGCTGCATTTCTGGCGCCGCTTGGTGGGCGAAGTGGTCCTAACCAACTCGGGATTGACGCTGGTTTTTGCGGCCGTATGCCTCTTGCTGGCTTCTCACGGCCAGCTCTGCCGGCACTTAAAGTGCGAGGCCGAGACCGACGACCTCACGGGCCTGGCAAATAGGCGGGCCTTTTTTGCTACCCTGGAGGCCGCCCTGGCGAAAGTGCGCCGGGAAGAAAGAGAAATCGGCGTGGCCCTCCTGGACGTGGACGACCTTAAGGGGATCAACGACACACTGGGCCACGGGGTTGGCGACAGGGCGCTGGTGCTGGCAGCCCGCGCTGTACGGCAGTGCGTGCGCGGGGACGACCTGGTAGCCCGCATAGGGGGCGACGAGTTCGCAGTGCTCTTCTGCGACGCCGGCCCGAAGCCGGAGGTCTTCCGGGAGCGCTTGGACCGCAGCCTGGCCGCGGAAGGATCCAGTCCTGCTGGTCCGCTGCGGCTGTCGCTGGGTATTGCCCGCTTCCCCGAGGATGGCATAAATGCAGATTCTCTATTAAGGATAGCCGATGCAAGGATGTACGAAGACAAGCGCGCTGTTGAGGAGGTGCGTAGACAAAACATAACAAAAATAATACCATAAACTTATGGAACTATTAACTATAAGCAAGGCAGCAAAGAAATTAGGTTTTCATACCAACAGCCTGCGCAACTGGGAGAAGCAGGGGTTGATCAAGCCAGTACGTTTACCTGGCGGCCAGCGGCGATATTCCATGGACGAACTCAACAGGCTTTTGCAGTCCGGCCAGTTGGATACCGGACAGGAGAGCGTTGTCCTATACGCCCGAGTGTCCACCAAAAAGCAGGCTGATGCCGGCAACTTAAACAGGCAGCTGGAAAGGCTGAGGCAATATGCGATCAAGTCGCATTACCGTGTCGTTGCCGAATGCACCGACGTAGCCAGTGGTTTAAACCAGAAACGCTGCGGCCTGACGAACGTGCTCAAGCTGGCTGAGCGAGGCGATTATAAGAAACTAATTATCGAATATCCCGACCGGCTAGCCTGGTTTGTGTATTCATACATTGAGCGGCACCTGCGTTACTGCGGCGTAGAGGTAATCGCCATCGCCGAAAAAGAGCCAGAGGATGCTCAGTCCGAACTGGTTAGAGACCTGCTGGCGATAGTTACGTCTTTTTCGGCCCGGCTTTACGGAGCCAGGGGTAGCAAAAAGGTCAGGCAGGGCTTTCGGGAGATGATAGCGGGAGTGTCTCAATGTGAAGAAGCGGAAGAATAAAAAGAAATCGAGCAGCCCTGCCAGCGGCATAAGCTACACCGTCTGCGGCGAATTTTTCCCGGAGGTCTACCCCGCCTTCCGTTTCCAGAAGTGGAGCTGCGGGATGGAAGGCCCCCTGGGCACCGAGATGCGGCTGTTCTGCTCCTGCGAACGCTGGGCCTTCAACCGGTTGCTGGAAGGCGCTTCCCGGGAAGAAGTAAAGAAGCGCGGCCAGGAGCTTTTCGGCCTCAATTCCCGCTATGCCGACGACGCCAGATTGAAAGCGAAAGCCGTCATCGATTCTCAGGAAGAGCTCCTGGAGATCGAAATCGAAGAGATTAAAACCAAACTGGCCCGTGCGAGAAAGAAGCTCGGCCAGGCCATGAGCAAGCTGGCCAAGGCCGAAAAGAAAGGCGCTGCTCCTGCTGGACTGGAAAAACTCCGGCTGGCAGTCAAGGGCAGAAACACCCGTGTTGCTTCTCTGGAGAAAAAGTTAGCCGAACTCAAGACCCATGAAGAAAGCAGCACCATCCCGAAGGTGGTTTTCGGCGGCAAAAAGCTCTGGAAGAAGGTCTGCAAGAAGCGCGCAGCCCGCGAAGAGTGGCGCGCTGCCCGGAAAGACAGGCTTTACACCCAGGGCGATGAGTCCAAAGGCGGCAATCCCAACTTCAAGGTATCTCATCACAACGGTGAGTTCCGTCTGGCAGTTACCATTTCCCACCTGTCGGAGTAGGTCTGCACCGACGCCAAAGGCCGCCCCAAAATGACCCGCGCTCCCAGGGTGGAAGGCAGGCTATGGTTGCCGGAGAAGCACCGGGACATGGTACGCATCTGGCTGACTGTGGGATTACCTTATACTGTAGAGCTAATCCGCACCCTTGACGACCGCTACCTGGTCCACCTGACCTTCAGCCTGTCAGGCGCGACGGAACCGGACTTTGCAGAAGGCTGCCTTTCCATGGACACGAACCCGGACGGCGTGGGTCTGTGCAACGTCGGCCCCGCCGGCCAGCCCGAGCCGTGGCCGGAAGGTTTCTCCGTACCCTATCCGGGCAACCTGAGCAAGTACGAAGGCGAGTTCCAGGTGATTCCGTACCCGAACAGCTTTATGTACATCCGCATCCCGGACTTAGAATACGCCCGGGGCTTCCGGCGCACTTACTTAATCGTTGTGTTGGTCAAAGTCATTGTGGACATCGCCAATTTTTTAGGCAAAAACCCATCGCTCTGGAGGATCTGGACTTTGGTAAAGACCGGCTGGACACAAGCAGGAAGTTCAACCGCATGGCTACCAACTTTCCCTACGCGAAGGTAGTGGAAGCCGTCTACCGGAGGGCGGTCAAAGAGAAGGCGCCCTATAAACTTGTGCTGCCCCGGTACACCTCCACAATCGGCTATTGGAAGTACATGCACCGCTTCGCCGTTCCGGTACACTGCGCGGCTGCATTAGTCATTGGCCGCCGTGCGATGGGTTACCGTGAGAAAGTTACCAAAGAACTCAAACAGTTGGTTACTCAGATCAAGCAGAACCTGGCCCAAAAGGTCAGTTCCGATAAGCCGAGGGAAGGAAGAGGGATGACCCGCCGGGTCCGGGCCTGCTTGAAGCGGCTGGAGAAGAAGATACCCCTGCACAACGGGCTGGCGCCCTGGAAGCAGATAAGGTTTTACTCACTCTGGCACGACTTCAAGCTCCTTGCCCGTGTCCCGGCAGTGACTCCGTTTAGTCGGTGTCGGACAAACCGGTAGGCCGCACCTAACAGGTCGCGTGGAGGCGGAGTTAACCTCTTCCGGAGGTCTACATGAGGGCCTTACGTCCTTGCGCCCTTTCGGGGCAGTCTTTATCCAACTCCCGTCCGGGTGAGACTCCCGGGGCCGAGGTCCCCTGTTGCTCTGTCTGTGGAGGAATCCGCGGGCAAATCAAATTTCCGAAAGGAGGCAAAATCCTGGTCGGGGGCTGGCTTACAAAGCTTACGTTTTGTCAAGTATTGTGAGCTTTTTTAAACCAGGCTTAAAGGGAGACTCAAAAATAAGGATGGCATGCATAAATATTCATTTTCATTCACTTTCATCACGTATTCACCACGGGCTCAACCGCAGTGGGGCAGAGCCGTCCATGGGGTCGGGGGTGGGCATTATGCCGAACCCGTGAGTGAAGCTGCGGTCTCATTTGCCTCAGTGGAGCGCCCCCGGCAGGTCAGAACGGGTCGCCCCGGAAGCCGTCCTGAATGATGCGACTAAGAAATTATACTGAACGTTTAAATTACCTGACCGACAAACAAAAAGGGGGCTGCAACATTGGAAAAACTCATACGCGATCTCACCATGATGCTGCTGCACCTCACTTCTTGGGTGGAAGAAACCCCGTTCGGAGCCGTCTTGAGGAGTTGGAAGGGCTACTCCTTCGAGACGCTGAACGAGCTAGAAAAAGAAGGATTAATTGAGGGTAGCCGGCGGGCGAAGTCGGTGTGGCTGACGGAGGCAGGGAAGGAAGAGGCCCAAAGACTCTTAGCACTGTACGGACTGGCTGGTTCCGTCCTCACGCGGCAAGGGAACACGAGAGCAGAGCCGGAAAGAGAAAAAACCAAAAAAATGGGTGACTGTCCCTAATGAAAGCTAATGGTGTTTCCATGCAAAAAGCCAGTAATGGCCTGGATAGCGCATGCCTCACAGTCGAACTGATCGTGGTGGCAGCCGAAAGGCTCAACCTGCGCTGCCTGCGCCTACCGGAAAGGAAGCCCGTCATTTTCCGCGCAGTCCTGGACGACATAGCCGAGGGAGAAGTCCTCGAGGTTTTACAGCACAAGGAATGGCGTTTCGGCAACACTAACTACCTAGCCGGTGAAATCATAAGCTCATGCATTGACGGGGCGGTTCTGTCCCCCGTTCCCCTGGAGCTTTATGACTGCGGTCTTTGGGACCCTTATGACGAATTTGTGCGGCTTTGGAAAGAGAACGGAGACGACCCGGACGAGGAATTGCCTTCCTGGGTACAAACCGTATTGCAGGCAGGCCCCCGCCGCTGCTTCGAGATGCAGCAGGTAATTCCGGGAGCAGAGCCCGGCGACCTGGATGAACCCATCACGCAGGCGGTAGACTTAGCCGACGTTGGCGACTTAGACGGTGCTTTCAGGGCACTCCAAAAGTGCATCGAAGCTGACCAGCGCTGCATCGACGCCTACGCCCACCTGGGGCATTACTATTTCGGTGACGGTTGCTCAAAGTGGTGGGTCAAAAAGGCCCTCAAGTGCTACCAGGCCGGGGTGGCCGTGGGTGAACGGGCCCTGCCTTTGGGGTTCGACGGCCTTCTCCCCTGGGGCTGGGTGGACAACCGCCCGTTCCTGCGCGCTCTCCACGGTCTAGGTCTTTGCCAGTGGCGGCTCGGCGATTTCGCAGCAGCGCGGCAGACTTTTTGGCGCTTGCTCATGCTGAATCCTTGGGATAACATTGGCGCGCGTTTTCTTATCGAGGCGGTTGAAGACGGCCGCGATTACCTTGAGTGGGGGACTGGCGCGTAAAAGTGAACCTGTAGCCTTTTGCTTCAGGATTGGGAGTTTTGCCGCTGGGGCCAGTTGAAAAAGTACAACAGGGACTCTAAACATGGAAGCTGTACGCTTATTGGTTGAAAATGTTGTTTTTTCAACTGCATCCGGCTCCATGCCGCCGGAGGAATATGTGTGTTGTTCCCGAAAAAATAGACACACAAAACAGCGATTTTCATTAAAATGCTTCATCATCTAATTGTTTAGGGCAATATCCCCAAACAATCCTGCCCTCGCCTAGGGGTAGGGACTAGGTATGGCTGTTCATGTAACAAGCAGGACATAGTTTCCACCTTCAAAGGGCAAAAACTCTGACAGCATTCATTATTTTACCGGTATTATGCAGCCACTTGCTCTTTAGTCAATGACTTTTCATATTCCACCGGCGACATGTAGCCCAGGCTGGAATGAAGCCGGGTCCGGTTGTAAAACACTTCGATGTACTCAAATATTGCCTGTCTGGCTTCATCCCGGGTTTTGAACCTTGTAAGATAAGCAGGTTCATTTTTCAGGGTGCTGAAGAAGGACTCCTTGCTGGCGTTGTCATAGCAATTACCCTTGCGACTCATGCTGCAAACAAATCCATGCTTTTTCAGCAATTCTTGATAGGCATTGCTGGCGTACTGGCTTCCCTGGTCGGAATGATGGATCATTCCTGCGGGCGGCCTTTCCCTTTTAATAGCCTGTTCCAGCGCTTTTATTACAAGCTCTTTGGTCATTGTGCTGTCCATGGACCAGCCGACTATCTTCCGGTGACAGAGATCCATCAGTGTTGCAAGGTAAAACCATCCCTGGGCTGTCGGGATATATGTGATGCCCGCAACCCATGCCCGGTTAGGCTGGTCAAACTTGAAATTCTGGTTTAAGATGTTGTCCGCCACGGGATAATTGTGTTTGGGATCGGTTGTTGCCTTGTACTTTCGCGGCCTGCGGGAGAAGATGCCATTCTCTTTTATTAGCCTGTAAACCCGGTTTCTGCTGCATTTTTATTTTTTATTGATATCTGCTGTGATCCTGCGAACGCCGTAAAGGCCCCGCGAGGCTTTGTGACTGGCCTTAATCTTCTCAAGCAGTACTTCATTGGCTTTCTGGCGTTTGCTCTTTGGCCGGCGCTTCCAGGCATAATAACCGTTTCGGGATACCTGCAGCACACGGCACATCTTCTCCACCCGGAAATCGAAGCGGTTGGCATCGACAAACTGATATTTTACTTCCGGTGGTTTGCGAAGATGGCCGCTGCCTTTTTTAATATGGCATTTTCCTCCTCAAGATCAGCAATGCGGCGCTTTAGTTTCCTCAGTTCTTCGTCCTCTGGCTTAAGTTTGCCGCTGCCGGGAAATGCATTTGCCTGATGTTGATTGTACTGTTTAACCCAGCCTTATAATGTTTTTACGTTGATTCCAAGGTCGTTAGCAACGCTTAGGGCGCTACGGCGCATTATTACAAAAAAATTTAACTATGAGAGGGAAAAGGTCGTTAGCAACGCTTAGGGCGCTACGGCCCTTTTCAACTACCGGCCGTACAGCTTCCATTTTGAATTCTCTGTCGTACCTTTTGTTAGCTGATCTTATTGTGGACACCCCCAGTGCTTTAATTCTATCTCAGTTCGGTGTGTCCATCAACTCGGGTACACTGCGGCAATGGGATGACTTTATACATACTTACCATTATGAAACACATAAGTCCTTCTTTAAATCTTCACTCGCATTGTTTCCAAGAAGAGTAAATGAAGCGTACTGGGCAATGTTTATGGATTCCATATTTATTGATACACATGAGTTCCGAGAAGGCTCGAGTTTTGCTGAATTGAAAGAGCAAGTTCGAGATCTTATCTGATACGAAGGGGACGAGTGAATATATGATGCTTTATGCCTTTTCGAGCAGTCGAGGAATAAAGCATTTAGACAAAGTCGTCGATCTACAGGTAATTTTGCGCTATTGGGGATCGACGACAAATTAACAGAAGAATAGTGGGAGAAATATTGCGGCGTTTGATTTTTTCGACTGTTTTGACACGAGCTATAGGGGACGGACTTTAAACCCGACCTTTCCGAATCCCGCCTGGCCCTTCTCACCGACAACCTCCAAGTGGAGGCCGCTGCCCTGGAAACCAGGCGGCAGTACGGCACGTGAAATCGGAGATAGTAGTGAAAAATGGACGGGATACCTTACCGGAACCGCAAAAACATTAGACGACATAGCCGACTACCTGAAATTTTGGTCGACGGGATACCTTACCGGAACCGCAAAAACCCTTGTAACAAACGGCTGTTCTCTAAAGACAGCCGTTAATTTTTGACACCAAAAGAAAGGAACTGATCAGCCATGCACGTTTTAACCGCTGCCTGGCAGGCCTTCTCGGCCTTACCTGGCCCTAAACAAAAAATGTACCACTCTTAGCCCTTTGATCAGCGAAAAATTGACCACCCGATCAAACTTTCCTGTACACTGTAGGTGGACATTTCAACAGTGTAGGGGAGGAAAGGAAATGATCAGCGTGGTCGATAAAGAGATTATCAGAAAACTGTATTATGTGCAAGGTAAATCCATCCGTTGGATTGCCAGAGAACTTAACTGCGCCAGACAGACCGTCAGGAAAGCCATCCAAGGTGCCGAACCCCCGAAATATAATCTTGCCAAACCCAGGCCCAGGCCGGTGATCGGACAGGTAAAAGCCATAGTAGAACAATGGGTGGAAGAAGACAAGGACAGACCTTTAAAACAGCGACACACAGGCCGTCGCATTTACGAACGGCTGGTAGAAGAATACGGTTACCAGGGCAGTGAATCCGGTATACGCCGGCTGTTGGGACAGCTGCGTCGCAAAGAAAAAGAAACATTTGTACCCCTGGAATTCATGCCCGGCAGCAATGCCCAATGCGACTGGTGCGAAGCCACTGTAATCATTGCCGGCGTAAAAATACTGGCCCAGGTATTTCTCATAAGGCTGGGAAACAGCCGGATGCCCTTCGTCATGGTCTTCCCCCACCAGCGCCAGGAAGCATTCTTTGAAGGGATGAGCCAGGCCTTTACCTTCTGGGGAGGAGTGCCGCACAGCATCACCTTCGACAACTTGAAAGCCGCCGTTTTTAAAGTGTTGGAGGGAAGAAGCCGCATTGAGCAAAACAATTTTATCAACTTCAGGAGCCATTATCTTTTCGAGAGCAGATTTTGCAACCCCGGCCGCGGCAATGAGAAAGGTGGAATTGAAAACTTCGCCGGGTTCGTCGAACGTAACTTCTTTACCCCCATACCAGAGGCCGGCACCTGGGAAGAACTAAACGTCTGTTTGATGGAAAAATGCCGGCAGTATGCCAAAACCCACCAGGTACCGGGAACAAAGATAACTGTTGAAGCAGCCTGGCAAACAGAGGAAGAACACCTCTTACCCCTGCCCAAAAAGCACTTTGACTGCTGCCGGCGCGTAGAGGTCGAGGCCGCAAAAAACCAGCTGGTCCGTTTTGAAAACAACTTTTACTCAGTACCCGG
>Ga0067045_1031907_pt1 | contig 11225 bp, 5 predicted proteins | sample TerdegcTABiofilm_FD_59184 | JGI IMG/M metagenome (GOLD analysis project Ga0067045, IMG submission 59184) | Combined Assembly of (Gp0054472, Gp0054536) Wastewater bioreactor microbial communities from Singapore -Terephthalate degrading...
CCGTGGGTTTTAAGTGAGGGAGAAGGGGAGAAGGTAGTATATGCGAGATTCTATGACGAGGTCGGGAATTATACAGATTCTCCGCTGCAGGACAGGGTTATTCTCTATACTCAGACCCCGTCGAGCCCTCTGATTTCAATCAATAAAGGCGATGATTTTTCGACAAAAAATGATGTATTGGTTTCCCTGAAGGTAAAAGGGGCGGTATATTATGCACTAAGAGAAGATACACAGTTTGAGGAGGGTGACTGGAAAGAGTTTATCCCGGATGCGGAGAATGAAATGAAGATACCGTTTACTCTGTCCGGAGGTGATGGGGTAAAGACCCTTTATGCAGTTTTCAGTGATATACTCGGGAACAAGAGCGATCTTGTGTTCGATTCAATTACCGTTGATACGCAGCCGCCATCAATCAACAGTTTTGAAGTATCAGGTGGCAGCAAATATACGAAATCTGCAAATGTGAATATCAGCATATCGGCATCCGATGCCTATCAGATGAAGATATCCTGTGACGGAGTAAATTATACAGATTGGATTCCATTTACCGGCACTTATGTCTGTAATCTTTCTTCGGGAGACGGGGTGAAGACAGTTAAGGCACTTGTAAGGGATATGGCAGGTAATCAGAGTGAAGAGAAGGAGGCAACTATCGAACTGGATACAACTCCTCCTTCGAATACAGCGGTTGTAATAAAAGGGAAGAAGAAGGATCTTTTTGGGAATGATATTGACGATACTAACCTGACATACACAGCAGATGTCTCGATAGAACTTGAGGCAGAGGGTGCAAGCAGGATATCTGTTTCATCTCAGCTGCTCGACTGTTCAACCGCCATTTATGATAAAGCTGAATTTGTAAACAACAGATATGTAGTAGATTCATTCAGGCTGGATGGTAGCAGCGGTCTCAAGAAGATAAATGTCTGCTTCTCCGATGAGGCAGGAAATTATACTACTATTGCTAAATCTGCTTCTATCTATCTTGATACACAGGCTCCGGCCGGACTCTCCTTTGTCCTCAACAATCAGAGTCAGTATACCAATTCGCTCAACGTCAAGATTGATATGATAAGGCTTAGTGATGATTATTCCGAGAGGTATGTGAAATTCAGTAATTGCGAAGATTTTGGCGACACAGGTTGCAATACGACGGATTGGCTCTTGATGCCCCTGATTCTTCCTTACGACTGGCGACTCTCTGATGGCGACGGGGAAAAATTTGTATTTATGAAAGCAAGAGATGGTGCAGGTAATGAGAGCAGTCTGGTCTTTGCCAGAATTAGCCTTGATACTGTAGCACCTTCTAATGCCGTAGTACATTTTGAAAAGAATATTACCAACAATAAGTCTGTAAATGTCCGTATGAATGCTGAACAGGCAGATATGATATGTGTAAGGGGAGATATATTGGATCCCTGTAACCCGCAGCAGATTAATAAATGGAGACCCTTTGTTACGAGTATGCAGGTTGAACTGCTGGACTACCTGATAAATGAACCGCCTCCCAGTGGGGAAGTTACAAGGCAGATAATCGTGGATTTTATGGATAAGGCAGGGAATAAAACAACAGTTGCAAAGACAATCGTATTTGACAGAATCGGACCTTTAAATCCGTCTGTAACTATAACCGGTTATATCAATGATGTTTCATCGGGACTTGATGTTGAAGACAACGATCTGACCTACAAGCCGAATGTGAAACTTACGCTCGCTGCAGAATATGCTAGTAAGGTTTCTATTTCTACAGAACCGAACCTTGACTGTGATACAGCAAATTATATGCCAATAAGTTTTTCAAACAATACAGCTGTAATCGACAGTTTTGGAATAGGTTTGGGAAGCGGGGAAAAACCTGTCTTCGTCTGCTTTGCCGATGATGCCGGTAATGTAAGTAAGAAAGTCTTTGATAAGATAGAGATGGATAACGACCCTCCGAAGAATCTCTTCTTTGTGATAAATAACGGGGAGGAATATACAACTTCAAGGGATGTGATGCTGACAGGGGTAAACGTCTTTGATAATTACAAGGGTGACATCTATATAATGATAAGTAATACCGGTGATTTCAAAGATAGCACTTCTTGGCTTCCTCTTACCGCTGAATATGACTGGACACTGAGTAAGGGTGACGGGAACAAGCAGGTTTTTATGAAAGCAAGAGATTATGCCGGAAATGAGAGTGCTGTAACTATGGATAGTATTATCCTTGATACAATAGCGCCGTCTGTAAAACAGATACTGATAAACGGCGGTGCAGATTTTACAAATTCACTATCAGCAAATGTATATATGGATGTCACCGGCGATGTCTATGAGATGAAGGTTGCCTGTGATGGTATTCTGGACAGCGAGCCATGGCTTGTCTACTCAAATACCTATACCTGTCTGTTGCCGCCGGGTGACGGGCAGAAGACTGTCAAGGCTGTTTTCAGGGATAAGGCAGGGAACAACTCGGATATTGTTCAGGATACTATCTTCCTTGATTCGGCTGCACCTTCTGCTCCCCGTATCGCAAATAGCTCACAGATTGTCGATTCCGGTACCTATGTCCTGAGTCTGAGTGTGCTCTCTTCTGACCCTGCTCCTTCTTCTGGTTATAAATATCAATGTAAAGATTACTTCAATGACTGGTATGATTGCAAATTTGCGGCTAATACAAATGACAGGGTTTTTACCCTTGCTCAGGATAAGGTAAACAGACTCGGGGTAAGGGCGATTGACGGTGCAGGTAATGTTTCGTCCGAGGATTATGTGGAGATAGTTGAGGACTCCACATACCCCGAACCACCGCAGAATATCAATGTCATAGAGGGCAATACGAGGGCACTGATAAGGTGGGAGGCAAGTACGAGTAGCGATGTAAAGGGATATAAACTGTATTACGGAGTATCACCTGATTCACTGAACGGTACTTTTGCAACAGAGGGTCCTTCGCCTATCGATGTGGGTAACAGACTGGATTTCGGGCTCTCTTCACTGGTAAATGGTGCAACATTCTATGTAACCGTATCTGCCTATGACAAGACTGAGGTGAACGGTCCTCACGAGTCACTAAAACCTACTGCTCAGTATGTCTTGCCGAATCCCATAACTCCTGAACCTGTTGCTCTTCAGACCACAGGTGGAGATGCACAGGATATTTTTATAGAAGGGCATTATGCTTTTATTGCAAACGGGAATACTGGTTTTTCTGTTTATGATATTTCGGATCCCTATAAGCCGTCTCTTATTTCATCATCTGTTCCTCAATTCGTTTGTAATGATGTATATGTAAAAGGAGAATATTTATTTGCAGCCGCCGGAAATGAGGGTATTAAAATATTTGATATAAGAAAATTGGAAACTCCGGAAATTGTAAGTACATTGAGTACAGGCGGAATTGCGAGAGGGATATATGTGAGTGGCAGGTATGCCTATATAGCAAATAATGATAAGGGTATAGTTATTGTAGATATCTCAGATCCCAAAAATCCGGTTTTAGTTGGTTCAAAACAGACGCCTAATTATGCCTATAAAATTAAGGTAAGAGGCAACTATGCCTATGTTGCTAATGGCGGGTACGGAAGCGGTTTAGTTGTACTTAATGTTTCAAATCCTGCAAACCCCCTAATCGAAAGACTGGTTCCTGTCAACGGAGAAGCAAGGGATATTGATGTGGTTGGTGATTATGCATACGTTGCATCATATTACGGCGGGGTTTATATAATCAATATTACAGACGGTAGTATAGTTGCAACCTATAAATCTGACTGGTGGGCGCTGGGGATTGATGTCTATGGCGGATATATGTATGTAGCAGCCAGTAATAAGGGGCTTGTTGTCTTTGATATATCTAACCAGTCAAATCCGAATATTGTAGGATACTATCCGGAGGATATTGGAGCAGCCAAAGTATCAGTAAGAGGAAATTATGCATATATTGCGGGTAGTAGCAAGGGTATTGTAATTCTCGAGGTAGCTACTCCGACAACACCTACTCTTCAGGGTGTGTCGGCTCTTGGGAATACAAACAGAATTGTCATCTCGGACCATTATGCATATATATCTGGCAGTAATCAGAAGAAGTTATATATTGTTGATGTAAAAAATCCGGCTGCTCCGGCTACCGTTGGTTCGATCTCCACGAGTGATTTTATAAGTGATTTTTCTTTAATAAACAATTATCTGTTTGTAGCCACCGGTAACAGTGTCCAGATTTATGATATATCCAATATAACGAGTCCTGTCTTAAAAGGCTCTGTTAATACAGCTGATTCTGTCTTGGGAATTGCTGTTTCGGGTAATTATATGTATCTGGCAAATAATTATCAGGGTTATAAAGTGATGGATATCTCCAATATATCAGCACCGGTTGTAATAAAAACTATTAACACAAATAATGCAGCAAAAGGGGTTTATGTATCCGGACATTATCTATATCTTGCAGATTTCAGCTCATTCAGGATTGTGGATGTAATCGACCCATATAATCCTGTTGAGAATGGAAGTATTACCGGACTTTTAACGACTATGAATGTAATAGTGTATGGAAATTATGCATATCTGGCAAGAGATACCTATGGAGTGACTATTGTTGATATTTCCAAGCCATTGACTCCTAAAAAGATACTTGACTATGACCCGTCTCAGGGTGGTGCAGTCAGGGACCTGAAGGTCTATGGAAGATATCTTATATTGCCGGATGGCAATCAGGGAATAAAGTTGATGGATATCAGCGATAAATCCAAACCCTTTGTGCTTGTGGATTACAAAAACGTTGGTTGGGCATGGGCTGCTGATATCAGTGGTAATATGTTGTATGTTGGAGACGATACTTTTGGTCTGAAAATTATAAACATAGAACCATAACAGATAGATTTTTTATTGGTGATATCCGGGACGATTGGTTAAGCTGGTACCCCGAAAGGATAGGTGGAGTTGTTGTAATCAGTTGAATTTATTGGTTTTTTGTGGTGCCAGGCAGATTTGTAGAAGACATATTATTTTTATTCTGCAGATGATTCTTTGGTATTTCAGGATTTAAATATCCTTGAACAAAGCCAAAAAGTCAGTAACAATGGAAGAAAATTTTTTAATTTGACTTTTGCAACTGCTTAACTTATACTCATATTTCCATTTAAGGAGGATTTAGTAAGATGGAACTTGATTTGAGGTTAAAAAAAGAGATTATTGAGAAGTACAAGACACACGAGAGGGATACTGGCTCCCCTGAAGTTCAGGTAGCACTCCTGACCGAAAAGATCAAGAATCTCACAGAGCACTTTAAGGTTCATACCAAGGATTTTCATTCCAGAAGAGGTCTAATAAAACTCGTAAGTAAGAGAAGAAAACTTCTGGACTATCTTAAGCTCAAGGATTTCGGCAGATACCAGAAGGTAATTACTGATCTTGGAATCAGAAAATAGCCCTTTTTCAGATTTTGTATCAAAGTGAGGTGGACTAAATTCTGTAAGGGCAAAAGTGTAATCAGTCTATGTTTTAATAAAGAGGTAATTTATGTACATTAAGAAGAACGTTAAGTTTGGTTCGAGAGAAATTGTTTTTGAGATAGGGAAGATGGCAAAGCAGGCAGACGGTGCTGTTCTCGTCTCTATGGGTGATACTTCAGTACTCTGCACGGTAGTGCTTGGTTCGGAATCGGAAGAGGCCGTTGATTTTCTGCCACTGACAGTTGATTATATTGAAAAGACTTCGGCTGCCGGCAAAATACCCGGAGGATTTTTCAAGAGGGAGGGGAAACCGACAGAGAGGGAGATTCTGAATTCCAGAATAATCGACAGGTCAATCAGACCGCTCTTTCCGAAGGCCTTCAACCGGGAGATTCAGGTAATTACTACGGTGCTCTCTGCTGACCCGGAAAATGACCCTGATATTATTGCCCTTACAGGCACATCTCTTGCCCTGCTTATATCGAATGCCCCCTATGAGACTCCTATTGCCGGGGTTAAAATCGGTTACAAAGATGGTGAATTCCTGTATAATCCCGGGACCTCCGTTATGCAGACCAGTGAAATGGAGCTGACAGCTGCAGTATCCAGAGATGCACTGGTTATGGTCGAAGGAGGGGCAAATATTGTTCAGGAAAGCGTTATAGTAGATGGGCTTTTTGGGGCGTTTGACGTTGTAAAGGATGTAATAGCGCTTCAGGAAGAGATCAGAAGAGAAATCGGCAGGGAAAAGTGCTTATATGATATGCCTGACACATCCGGATTGAAAAAGACCCTTTCGGATAAATATAAGGCAAAAATCAAGGAGCTTCTGCTCATATCCGGCAAGAAGAGCAGAAATGAGGAGTTCAAGAAATTCAAGAAAGAGATTCATGAGAGTCTGATAGCCGAACAGATAATCAAGGAAGACGAGCCAGTCAATGTAGAAGAGATTCTTGAAGATATCAAGCGTGACATTATAAGAGAAATGATTATCAGTGAAGAGAAGAGGATTGACGGGAGAGGCACCCGGGATGTCAGAAAGATTACCTGTGAGGTCGGACTCTTCCCGAGGACTCACGGCTCCGCCCTTTTTACCAGAGGCGAGACTCAGGCCCTTGTTGTAACGACTCTCGGTACAGCCGAGGACGAGCAGAAGATAGAGGCCCTTGGAGAGGAGAGCAGCAAGAGATTTATGCTTCATTACAATTTCCCTCCGTTCTCAACGGGTGAGGTGAAGTTTTTAAGGTCCCCTTCCAGACGGGAAATCGGTCACGGGAATCTTGCGGAAAGGGCTTTGTCGAAGGTAATTCCGTCCGAGGAAAAATTCCCTTATACTATCAGAGTGCTCTCCGATATCCTTGAGTCAAACGGTTCATCTTCGATGGCAACGGTCTGCGGGGCAACACTCTCTCTTATGGATGCAGGTGTCCCGATTTTGGCACCGGTTGCAGGTGTGGCGATGGGACTTATCAAAGAGGGAGAAAAGGTGGCCGTCCTTACTGACATTCTTGGCGATGAAGACCACTGTGGTGATATGGATTTCAAAGTTGCTGGAACCAGAGACGGAGTGACATCCATTCAGATGGATATTAAGATAAAAGGTATTAGTAAGGAAATTATGACGAGCGCCCTAAGACAGGCAAAAGAGGCAAGACTCAGAATTCTTGATATAATGACTCAGACTATTGCTGCTCCGAGACCTGACATATCTCCTTATGCGCCCAGAATTACGATAATCAATATTAAACCCGACAAGATTCGTGATGTTATAGGAAGCGGCGGGAAGGTAATCAGGGAGATTATTGCCAAGAGCGGTGTGATAGCGATTGATATAGATGACAGCGGTCTTGTAAAAATTGCAGCTAATAATCAGGATGCCGCACAGAAGGCGGTAGCGATGATAGAGAATCTGACTCAGGAAGTCGAGGTGGGGAAGGTTTATATGGGGAAGGTCAGCAAAGTGGTTGATTTCGGGGCTTTTGTAACTATATTTCCCGGTACTGACGGACTCGTGCACATATCCGAGCTTGCAGATACAAGGGTAAATAAGGTTACGGATATCGTCAGGGAGGGAGAAGATATACTGGTCAAGGTTATTGGTATCGATAAGCAGGGGAAGATCAAACTCTCAAGGAGAGAGGCCTTAAACCATCACAGGAAAAAATGAAAATATCCGGATTTTTTTTGCTGATATTTTTATCCGTTTTCCTTACATCAGAGTTATATTCTTTAGATTGTACTCCACCTGACTGCACCAAAACCGAACTTAAAAAGGGGATTGTATGGTATCATAAAGTATATACCAATCTGCTTGGTGGTCCTCAGAATGTAAATATTATTGATATCGACAACAGTGACCCGCATATAACTATCAAACCTGTATATAAGGCTTCATCCTCCTGCGAAAAGGCGAGTTCGATGGGGAAGAGGACGTCTGCCGTTGCAGGAATTAACGGAGGGTTTTTCGACTCCGCAAACAACTGTTCCTCTCTCAGTCTTCTCAAGATTGACAACAAGGTGATATCCTATGCTGTATCTACAAGACCTGCAAGGTCGGCTCTGGGAATCAGGCCTGATAAGACGATTCTTTTCAGAAGGACTGACTCCAAAGATTCATTCCCTGAGGCATTTCACGCCCTCGGCGGAACTCCCAATCTGGTAAAAGACGGCAATTTATATGTTACTACATCCGAGGAAGAGGCCGACTCAATTGCAGGTGTTAACCCGCGAACAGCCATTTGCAAAACTTCCAATAATCATTTTATGATGATAACCGTTGACGGCAGGGCAACAGGCAGAACGGGTATGACTCTTGATAATCTGGCACAATATCTTCTCTGGCTCGGTTGCTCGGATGGTATAAATCTGGACGGTGGCGGTTCGACTACAATGTGGGTTAGTACTAATGGTGTGGTGAATTATCCCTCTGATGGTTCTGAAAGGTCTATATCGAGCGGACTTTTCGTTTATTACACCGATAATCTCCCGCCGGTTATCGAGCACACACCGGTTCTCAAGAGTGAAAAGACTGATATCCTGATAACTGCAAAGGTAACAGATGATACAGGTCTTAAGGCAGTTAATCTCAAATTCAGAAACAAGGGAGATACGGATTTTATTTCGAGAAATATGACGGATAAAGGTAACAATATTTATGAAGCTTTCATCTATTCACAGGACATAAAGACCGGTATGATTCAGTATTATATTGCAGCATGGGATGGCGAACTCAGAACTCTTCTGCCCTCCGATGCCGAAACCGGCAGCCACTATTTCGAAATTCAGATTACGGTTAATACCGATGCCGGTTATGAATTAATAGATGACGGAGAATCTCTTGCTGATATATCTGCTGATTCAGATATCTCTTTTTACGATGTAGTGGATAATGATGATACTGTTAATGAACTGACTGATTCAGTAAACATATATGATATTGATAATTCTGATTTTGTACTTTATGACGTGGTCGTTGCGGATACAGACAGTGATTTGGTGACATTGACAGATACAGATACTGTTGAGGATGTGTTTGATACATATCCGGCGGATACTCTGTTGACAGATGTGGTTCAGATAAAAGACGCCTCTGCATATCCGGATAACAATGCTGCATCCGATATTATATCCGGTCCGGAAGAAGAAATCAGTGGTTGCTCCTGTGCATTGATTGAATAAAGAATGAGGAGTTTTATATGATTTATAAGATTACCGAAGGTTATTTCAATTCCTTTGACGGGACAAAGATATATTACAACTATGCAGGCAAGGGAATGCCGGTTATTTGCTGTGACGGTATAGCCTGTGATATGTATGCATGGAAGTATATATTCGAGCACTTTGTGAAAGACCATAAGATCGTAAGATGGAATTACAGGGGACACGGGAGGTCTGAAAAACCTGCGGATTTCAATAATCTGAAGATCGAGGACCTTGTGGAAGACCTGAAAATCCTTATGGATACAATAAAGATAAAGAAGGCGGTTTTACTGGGACATTCTATGGGTACTCAGGTAATTCTTGAGTTCTGGCACAGATATCCCGACAGGGTAATCGGTCTCGTCCCGATATGCGGTAGTTTTGAATATCCCCTGCGGACTTTTCACAACAGTGACATACTCGAAAAGACCGTACCTCATCTGGCAAGACTCTATGAGAAGCACGAAGAATTATTCCGCACAATATGGTATCAGATTTTGCCGACTAAATTTTCATTCTGGTTGTCCGTGCTCGTGGAGATAAATTATTTTCTCGTCAAGATGGAAGATTTTATGCCATATCTCGAGCATCTGGCAAAGATGGACCTGCGGTTGTTTTTCAGGATGCTTCAGAATGCAAACCAGCATTCCGCGAGGGATTATCTGAGAAACATAGATGTCCCCGTTCTGATTTTCGGAGGGGAAAAAGACAAGTTTACACCTATGTGGCTCTCCAAACAGATGCATAATATGATTCCCACATCAGAGCTTCAGATTCTGCCGATGGGGACTCATACATCACCTATTGAGCATCCCGACCTCATATGTCTCAGAATCGAAAAATTCTTTAAGGAAAAGATTAACAGAAAGAGCAGAAAGAAACAGGCCGTAAAAAAGGAGACCAGAAGGATTTCAGAGAATACTCCATCCTCTGGGAATGAATAGCCTGCTGTAAAGTTCAAGGGCATATCCGTCGGTCATCCCCGAAATATAATCCACAACTGAACGTTCTGTGTCTTCAGAGAGGCAGTATTTCATAGCATATCTTTCATAAAACTCGTCTTTATGGCCGATGAAGTAATTAAAGAGTTCCTCTATTATTCTCTGTGCCTTAACAAGTTCTGCGTTGACAAATTTGTTTTCATATACCTTTTCGAACAGGTAATCCCTGAGCTCTTTTAAGGCCGAGTACATCTCTTCCGACATCTTGATATGTGGTTCCTTCTCGAAGACCGAATTTCTTATTGTGTCTGTGACGAGGTTATTGATTCTTTCGGAGTGTGTCTTGCCGATAATACTTAGAAGGTCTGATAATCTTTTATCTGTCTGAAGAACTCCCGCCCTCAGTGCATCATCGATATCGTGGTTTACATAGGCAATGAGGTCGGAGAGTCTCACTATTTCGCCTTCGAGCGTTTCGGGATTCGAATTGTTTTCCTTCTGCCCGTAAATATTTCCCTTCCCTTTGCTGTGTTTGAGAATTCCGTCTCTTGTCTCGAAAGTAAGGTTAAGCCCGTTTCCGTCCCTTTCTATCAGGTCCACGACTCTCAGGGACTGAATAGTGTGGTGGAATCCGCCTTTATCCTTGAGTATTTTGTCCAGCACCTTTTCGCCTGCATGTCCGAAAGGGGTGTGCCCGAGGTCGTGTCCGAGGGCTATTGCCTCCGTAAGGTCTTCATTGAGTCTTAGTGCCCTTGCTATAGTGCGGGCTATCTGTGAGACCTCGAGTGTGTGAGTAAGTCTCGTCCTGTAATGGTCACCAATCGGTGCGAGAAAAACCTGTGTCTTGTGTTTGAGCCTTCTGAAAGCCTTACTGTGCAGTATCTTATCCCTGTCGTGCTGAAATGCCGCCCTTATCGGACAGGGGTTTTCATCTCGTAATCTTCCCTTTGACTGGTCCGAAAATGCTGCATATTTACAAAGTATCTGATGTTCTGTCTTCTCTCTCTCTTCTCTGATTGTCATGACTGATTCACCTCAGGTCTGTGAATAACATTTGCAGAACCAAAATGCAAGATTTTGGGGATATCAGGAAATAAAAAAGCCCGCATAAAGCGGGCTTAACAATTGTTGTGAAATATTTGATAGATTTATT
>Ga0067045_1031908_pt1 | contig 11225 bp, 10 predicted proteins | sample TerdegcTABiofilm_FD_59184 | JGI IMG/M metagenome (GOLD analysis project Ga0067045, IMG submission 59184) | Combined Assembly of (Gp0054472, Gp0054536) Wastewater bioreactor microbial communities from Singapore -Terephthalate degrading...
GGAGGTGGGAGAGGTATTCGAGTGGTAGAGAATAAAAAGGATTTAGAAGAAGCGTTCAATAGTGCCCGTCGGGAAGCAAAAATGGCTTTTGGAAATGAAGAAATTTATATCGAAAAGATACTTGATAATGCACGACATATCGAAGTTCAGATTTTAGCTGATCAATTTGGGAAAACTATTCATTTAGGGGAAAGGGAGTGTTCCTTACAACGGCGAAGACAGAAAATATTAGAAGAAGCTCCGTCTCCTTTTTTAAACGATGTTTTAAGGGAAAAAATTTGTAATGCCGCGGTTCAGGCTGCCGTAGCATTGGGATATTCAACTTGTGGTACCATGGAGTTTTTAGTTACCGATGATCAGCAATTTTATTTTATGGAGCTCAATGCTCGAATCCAAGTCGAACACCCGATTACCGAAATGATATCCGGAGTAGATATTCTTCGGGAGCAAATTCGATTAGCCTCAGGTGAGCCACTCCTGTTGAATACTGAACAAATAAAACATCGGGGTCATGCTATTGAGATGCGAATAAACGCCGAAGATCCTTTTCGGAATTTTATGCCGACTCCCGGTGTAATTAAAACTTACGAAATACCTCGTGGACCAGGGATTCGAATTGATTCGCATTGTTATTCGGGATATGAGATTCCATCATTTTATGATTCTTTAATTGCTAAACTTATTGTTTGGGATACTGATCGAATGTATGCAATTCGTCGTTCGAGGGAAGCACTTCATTCCTTTATTGTTGAGGGTGTGTCAACGACGATTCCTTTTCATTTGAAAATTTTGCAAAATGAAGATTTTTTAAGGGGTTTTTTCCATACTCGGTTTATTGAAGATGAAATCGAAGAAATTTGATCGTTAATATTTTTTAATGGTTAATATGGAGGAAGAAATGATGATAGGAAAAGTTTTTCATGGGGGTATTCATCCTCCGACATTTAAGAATTTGACAGCTCAAAAATCGATTAAAAAATTTCCCTCTCCAGAAAAAGTGTATCTTCCTCTTCTTCAACATACTGGAACTCCACTTCAACCATTAGTCAAAAAAGGTGATTTGGTAAAAAGAGGTCAGAAAATTGCCGATGCCGATGCTTTTATCACAGCGCCCGTTCATTCACCTATTGCTGGAAAGGTTTTAGGAATTGAAGAATGGCCACATCCAAACAGAGGAAAATTTGAAGCAATAATTATTGAGAATAATGGTTCGCAAGAAGTTGAACGAGCTGGGGTTCTATCTCAGGAAGAAATGGAACAAATGGATCAAAAAAGTATTCAGGATTGGATTCGAGAAGGTGGATTTGTTGGATTAGGAGGTGCAGCTTTTCCAACACATGTAAAAGTGAGCCCTCCCACCGGAAAAAAAATTGATACCTTACTTATTAACGGGGCAGAGTGTGAACCTTTTATTACCTGTGATCATCGAGTCATGTTAGAACGAACTGATTTCATTTTGATCGGTGCTTACCTTTTGGCTCGGGCTTGTGGAGCTCAAAAAATTATATTTGGTATTGAAAAAAATAAGCAGGATTGTATAGAAAAAATCAAAGAGAAAATTCATAATTTTCCACTTCCTACCCAAATTTTTCCACTTCCTGTAGTGTATCCTCAAGGTTCAGAAAAGCATCTCATCTTAACCATATTAGGGAAAGAAGTGCCACCTGGAGGTTTACCACTTGATGTTCAGGTTGTGGTAAGTAATGTACAGACTGCCTGGGCGATCGGACGGAAAGCTCAAGAGGGGCTTCCATTAATTGAGAGAGTCATTACACTCACTGGTGATTCTCTTAATAATCCGGAAAATATTGATGTTCCAATTGGAGTGCGTTTATTAGATTTGATCGATTTTTGTGGGGGTTTTCAAGTTCCTCCTGAAAAGATTATTATGGGTGGACCGATGACTGGTATAGCCCAAGTCTCCCTGGATGTACCTGTCGTGAAGGGAACCTCTGGATTTGTTTTTTTAAGGAAAAATGCGATCAAGGAAGAATATTCCTGTATACGTTGTGGACGCTGTGTTGGCCATTGTCCAATGTATCTTGTCCCAACCGATTTAGTTCGATATGCTGAACATGGTGATTTTGAGGAAGCAAAAAAACAACGAGCTCTTGATTGCATAGAGTGTGGGAGTTGTTCGTTTGTTTGTCCTGCCGGGATACCGATAACCCATTACATTAAAATTGCTAAAGCAGAGATTCTTCTTCGGGCGAAGAAAGGAGGGAAATAAAATGGAAGAATTGCATTTTTTTCAAACCCCGGCACCACATTTGAAAAGTCCAGTTTCTGTTCCAAAAATTATGTTCATGGTGGTCGTGGCTTTGATTCCTGCAACAATTTGGGGAATATATTTTTTTAGCCCAAAGTTCACTCTTACACCTCTTATAATTTGTATTTTAAGCTGTCTTTTTTTTGAATGGTTTGATTGTAAAATTTTTAAGAAACCAGTGACCATAAAGGATGGGAGTGCCTTGGTGACTGGTCTTTTGCTTGGATTATCTCTTCCCCCGGGTTCACCTTTTTGGATTGCTATTGCTGGAGGAGGGATTGCTATAATTTTAGGAAAACAGATGTTTGGAGGGTTAGGTCAAAATATTTTTAATCCAGCCTTGGTTGGTCGAGCAGTTCTGCTCATTTCATGGCCGAAGCTCATGACAACTTGGCCGGCTAAAACTTCATTTGCTTTCCCTCGCATCGAACAAGGATTAGCCACCATACCTCAAGGGATTGATGTGGTTACAACACCAACAGCATTAACATTTACGAAGGAATATGGGCTTCAGGTACTTTCTCAATTTGAACCTCGACTACTCTGGCGGCTTTTTATCGGTACCGTTCCGGGAAGTATAGGCGAAACTTCGGTGTTACTTCTTCTCGTCGGTTTTTTCCTATTATTAGGATTAGGAATAGTAAAATGGGATGTTCCGCTCTTTTTTCTTATTGGTCTCTCCTGTGTTGTTCTTATCACTGGTCAAAACCCCATCTATCATCTCTTTACCGGTGGGGCGATCATCGGTGCCTGCTTTATGGCTAATGACTATACCACTTCACCTCTCTCATTGAAGGGAAGAATCCTATTTGGTTTTGGTGCAGGAGCAATTACCGGTATCATCAGGATTTTAGGTGGTTACCCTGAAGGGGTAACCTTTGGTATTTTAATCATGAATGCATTTGTCCCCCTTCTGGATAAATTATTACCAAGACGTTTTGGAGTAAAACAACCATGAAACAACAGTTGAAAATATCTCTTACTTTGGCGGTTGTATGTGCTATTGCTGCTGCTTCTTTAGCAGCAGTTAATCAGGTTACACAAAAGGCGATTGCGATCAATAGTATAAAAGAACTCCAAGAATCCTTAAAAATTGTTTATCCAATAGCTGATCGTTTTGAGCTCGAAGAGATGCCTGTTCAGGAGGTAAGCTCTGATTCAAAAAGTCATGACTTTACTATTATTGATCAATATCAAGCATACCAAGGTGACAGAAAAATTGGAAAGGTCTATCGAGTCAGTTCCAAGGGATATGGTGGTCAGATTGTATTATTAATTGCAATATCTACTCAAACCAATACCATGGTTGGAATGAGAGTCTTGGAACATCAAGAAACTCCTGGTCTGGGTTCAGAAATCACCAGCTCCCATTTTCAAGAACAATTTCATGATAAACCATTAAGCGATTCTTTTGAACTCAATCGTGATATTCAAGCTTTATCTGGAGCAACAATTTCTTCCCGGGCAGTTATTCGAGCCTGCCAAGGTGTTTTAACTGAGTTGGGAAAGGAGGCCGATCAATGAAACAGTTTTGGTTTTATTTTAAAAACGGGATAATTGGAGAAAATCCAGTTTTACGTCTCATGATAGGGCTCTGTTCGGTCTTGGCGGTTTCAGTAAAAGTCGAAAACTGTCTTGCCATGGGCGCTGCAGTTATTTTTGTATTGACTTGTTCAAGTATAGTCATTTCTATTTTACGAAAAGGAATCCCCGACCAAGTAAGAATTCCAATTTTCATTGTAGTCATTTCAACTTTTACCACTATTGTCGATTTGGTTATGAAAGCCTATCTACCACCTTTATCCAAAGCCATGGGGGTCTTTATTCCCTTAATCGTAGTGAATTGTATTATTATGGCTCGTGCTGAAGCTTTTGCATCCCGAAAGCCACTCCTCCCTTCAATAGCTGATGCTTTGGGAATGGGTATTGGATATACGCTAGTTATTACTGCCATAGGAGTGGTCCGTGAACTATTTGGTTATGGTTCAATCCTTTCTATTCCACTCCTACCTGAAACGTATCAAAATATGATGTTTATGATTCTTCCTCCAGGAGCTTTCCTCTTGATAGGAATTTACATTGGGATACTCAATCATGTATCAAGGAGGACGAGTAAATGAATGTAACCTTTGTTGACCTCTTTAAGATAATTATCAGCGCAGCTTTTATCGAAAATATCCTTTTAGCCAGATATATCGGTTTATGCCCTTATATTGGCATGTCAACGAGTATCTCCAATTCACTTGGCATGGGAATGGCGGTTACTTTTGTTATGGTGCTTTCATCTATTGTCACATGGAGCCTTTGGAATTATATTTTTATTCCTCTCAAGCTTGAATATTTACGAATTATGGTATTTATTTTAGTTATTGCAGTGTTAGTGCAATTGGTCGAAATATTGCTGAAAAAAAACCTTCCAAATTTGTATCGAGCCATGGGAATTTATCTCCCTTTAATAACTACCAATTGTGCGATATTAGCGGTTACTTTTTTTGGTGTTGATTATAATTACAATCTTCTTCAAGTGATTATTTATAGTATAAGTGTTGCTCTTGGGTTTACAGTTGCCACCGTTTTGTTAGCTGGTATTCGGGAAAAATTGCGATATGCAAAAGTACCGAGTTTTTATCGAGGATATCCTATGGCGTTTATTGTTACCGCTCTCCTTGCTATTGCTTTTATTGGATTTAAGGGTTTGATAAAGTAGAGGAGGATGTTGAGATGTCGATTCTTTTGCCGACGGTTTTGATTGGAATTTTAGGAGTGGTATTTGGATATATGTTAGCTTGGTTCGCCCAAAAATTTGCTGTCCACACCAACCCTTTAATAAAAAAGATCGAGGAGATTTTACCTGGTGCCAATTGCGGTGCCTGTGGGTATCCTGGTTGTTCTGGATTAGCGGAAAAAATTGTCAATGAAAATGCTCCAGTGAATGCATGTCCGGTTGGTGGTGTCAAAGTATGGACTGAAATCGCTAAACTTACTGGGAAAACCACGCAACAATTAGAAATCAAAAAGGCGCTATTAGCCTGTCAGGGTGGGAAAAACACTGTACAAGAGTTAGGGACTTACTCCGGAATTGATGATTGTCGAGCAGCATCGGTTTTAGGGGTTTCTCATCTTGGTTGTGTACATGGTTGCTTGGGATTGGGGACCTGTGAAAAAATTTGTCCGTTTGACGCGATTCATATCAATCCTGAAACTGGTCTTCCAGTTATTGATTGGGAAGAATGTACTGGTTGTGGAAAGTGCGTTGAGGAATGCCCACGTAAGGTATTAGTTTTAGTTCCAGGGAAGGAACAGGTGCGATTGGTTTGTTCCTCCCCAGCCAGTGGAAAGGAAGTTCGCCGAGTTTGTAGTAAAGGGTGTATTAAATGCCAGCTTTGTGTGAAAGTTTGTCCGGTTCAAGCTATTCATTTTCAAGATAGAGTGATTCAAATTGATCAGGAAAAATGCACGTTATGTGGTCTATGTGTAGAAAAATGTCCAACCCATTGTATTCTTCATCTCATGCCCAAAGATCGAAAGGATACAGAAAAGACTCTTGCCTCAGCATCGAAAACATAAAAATTGAATTAAATTTATCATTTTAAGAAAAAACTGGAGGAGAAAATGATCCATTTGTTAGGAATTGATATTGGAACAACCAATACGAAGATTATTATTTTTACAGAAAATGGAGAAATTGTTGAAGAAAGAGCGTTTCCTACCCCATTTATAAGTGATGAATACGGTGGGTGTTACCAACCTCAAGAAGTTTTCAGCGTGTTATTAGAAAACTTAAAAAGTTTTTCTTCTGATGCTAAAAAAGAAGTCGCAGCTCTGAGCATATCAAGCTTTGCCGAAGTTATGGTTGGATTGGACCAATTCCTTCAACCGATTACCAAGAGCCCAGCTTGGTTTGATACTCGAACTGATTTCATTTTTCATGAAATGAAAGATACAATCAACAGCGACAAGATCTATCGATTGACTGGTTTATCGCCTCAATCAAAATACTCTTTTTATAAACTCATATGGCATCGAGCGGTAGAGCCAGAAATTTTCCAATCAGTCCGATTTTGGACTTCGATGTCAGGATATGTTTTGGCTGCTCTTTCTGGAGTGCTTTCTTTTGATTATTCTTTGGCTTCACGAACCATGTTTTTTGACCAACATAATCGTCAATGGTCTCAAGAATTGCTGGAAATTATCGGAGTACCCCTTAAAAAGATGTCACACCTCACTCCATCAGGGATTGTTTTAGGTAAAATCCGAAAAGAAATTGCACAATTTACCGGATTACCGGAAAATCTTCAAATTGTTACTGGTGGGCATGATCACTTATGTGCAGCAGTTGCAGTTGGAGTATTTCAACAAGGTCAGGTTCTTATTTCAACTGGTACCACCGAGAATCTAACGATGGCTTTAGATGCTATCCCTCAAATCAATTTATCTCAACTGAAGCGTTCTTTTAGTTGGGGACATCATGCTATACCGGAACGTTATTATGGGATGAGTGGAATTTATAGTGGTGGATACTCTTTGGAATGGTTTTTAAAGTTGGTTAACGAAAGTTATCAGTATTTGAAAGATTTGCCCCAAGAGATACCCAAAGAAGTAAGTCTTTTTTATCCATATTTATTGGGAGCTGATTATGATGGTGCTCGAGGAGCTTTAATAAATTTAGAAGGGAAGATGGAGAAACCCGACCTGACGAAATCCTTAATCATTAGTCTTAGTTTTGAGTATAAAGACTTATGGGATATTATGGCGCAAAATTTAAATATTCATGTCGAACGGGTGACGAATGTCGGAGGAGGCACTCAGAATGATTTTTGGATGAAGGTCAAGTCAGCAGTATTAAATGAAAAAATTTTAGTCCCCCAAGACAAAGAAGGGAGTTGTAAAGGAGCAGCCATCTTAGCTGGATTAGCGGTGGGATTGTATGCGGAACCGGAAGATGCCTATCGGAGAACCTTTCATTTGGCAAAAATTTATGAGCCGGATCCCGAATTAAGAGAGAGTCTTCTTCCTTGGTATGGGTTATATATCGATTTACGAGATGATATTCGACACCTGAATGAGAAAATGAAAAGAATCTATATGGAGAGGAGAAAATAAAATATGAAAAGCACCTCTCAATCAATGATTCGTTGGGTGAGTCGGACGGCAGTGATTTTTGCACTCACACTAGTGATTCAAATGCTTGGTTTACCGCAATTGATTACTGGGCCTTTAGTCAATGCCTTTTTGCTGTTAGCGACCATGTTCGTGGGAGTATCAAGTGGGATTATTATTGGTTTGTTTACCCCATGGGTTGCTTTTTCTCGAGGAATACTACCTGCACCCCTGGGGCCGATGATCCCTTTCATTATGTTAGGGAATGCAACGTTCGTAATAGTCTTTTTTCTTATTACCCTAAGAAGAGAAAATAATATCGGTTTTATGGGATTAGGAATTGTTATTGGATCGATTGCTAAATATTTCATTCTTTCTCAATCAGTGGCTTTTTTAGTCGAGGTTGCTCCCCCAATTGCAAAAGCGATGCAGTTACCACAATTGATAACCGCTTTAGGAGGAGGAGCTATTGCCATTATCATTAAACAAGCCTTGATACGAACTAATTTTTTTAAAAGTCGTTTGTAAATTCATCAAATCAGCAACTTAGCTTTTAAAATATTTCTTCTCGTAGGAGGAAAAAATAACTAAAGCCGAAAAAACCAGCACAGAAAAACTGATAAAGGAAAGCAAATAATTATTGCTACTTCCAGCAAGGATGAATGAAAAGGTGATGGGTCCAATTGTTCCCCCTAAGTTAAAAGCGGTTTCCATCCACCCTAAGGCTTCGGTTCTTTGGGAGTGAGGAGCTATTTCCCCTAAAAGAAGGGTCGTGCCGATATAGAAAAACACCCAACTTATACTTAGAACCGATTGCGGAATGAAGACCGATGACCCCCTATAAAAAAATGGTGCTACGATAAAAGGAATAACGGTTAAAGTATATCCCAATTGAATAATGATCGGGATATTTTTCGTTTTCCGAGAACACATTTTTCCTACTAAGGGGAAAAACATCAATTGAATTAAATTGGATATCCCTAAAACCATACCAATGAAAGCTGATGAAAGACCCTTATCTTTCCAAAATAGTGGAATAAAAAAAGAAAGCCCGTTTACTGCTGTTGATCGAAGGAAAATTGGGAGATAAAAAAGAAAATTTTTCCATTTTAATATCCATTTATTATCGATTATTAAATCTTTTTCTTGGCTCCTTAATCCATCGACCTTTTTTAAAAGAAGAATTGGATAAATAATAACTAAAGAAACGATACCCGCTAAATAAAAATTCCAGGAAGGATCGAAATCACTGAAATAGCCAGAAAGCAACATTGCAAAGGAGTAGCTCAGTCCACGTATAATATTGATCCAACTTAACTCGCGGTTTCTGGCTTCGATATTGCGTTTTTTAATTATGATTTCATTCACAATTGGTGTTTGAGCGACCCAAAACCAACCGAAACCAAACCTCATTAAAACTAAGGGGAGGAAACCGGATATCAAGGGAGTAAAAAGACAAAAAACCCCTTGACCAATCACACTGATGAGAATGGTTAATTTCCTTTTTCCATTTCGATCAACAAATTTCCCCCAAATTGGGCCGCCCATCAGTGCTCCCAAAGTTAAAGATGAAATGGCAATACCAGTCTCAGTGACATTTAGACCATTTTTTTGGGCAAAAAGAGCAAATAGAATTGAAGTTGATATATATGTAAAATTAGCAACAAAGGCGACCAACGTCAATATTAGAAATTGAGGGGAGAGAAAATGAAAAAAAGGAACCCTTTTCTTCATAGTTGTTTGAGCACCCTCCCAAAATAACGGGAGAATATCAGTATGCATCCTGCTGTGATTAGAGAGAAGATTCCTATACTATTGAGAACAAAACCAACCTGGTTTCCAAAAAAAGATGAATAACTTAAATGAAGAAAATATCCGGTTGCCCAGGCTAAGCCCATAGAAACTGATGCAGCGAAAGCCGGATGCCCAGGAAGCATTTTTTGGGCTTCAATGACATTCGAACTCATAGAGAAGAACAGGAATGAATCAGATAGAACGTAAAAAAGAATAAAGAAGACCAGGGAATTGGTGTGGACGAAAATATTTAAAAATAATCCCATCCCAGCGAAAGAGATCACGTTAACTAACCAATTGTTGAAACGAATACGAAATCGAGAACCCAGGATATTGAAAAGTAAACCTGAAATTAAGCCAAGAGAGAGGAGAGAACCACCAATAAGAAGACTATACCCTTGAAGGTTGCTAAATATTGGTGAAAAGGTGTGAAGAGAAGACATGAAAAAGGTTCTCAGGCTAACCATAATCCAAATTGGGATAAGAATTGGAAATGATTTCCACGAAAAATTTGGATGTTTACTGATAGGAACGAAATTCCTTTTTACCCTCAAAAGAATCGGTTGAAGTATGATAAATATAAAAAGATTAAAGAAAATAATTTTATTAAGTCCGACAGCTCCGACCCACCAAGTAATAAAAATTGGGCCTAAAGCTCCTCCGATAATGCCTCCGGAAACGAAAGATGTAACCGTTTTTGAGCTTTGATTACGATTAGCTAAAGCTGTACCAAAAGGATGATAAGCAGCATTGGCTAAAAAAATCAGAAAAAATACCAGATACAATCCAACAATATTCATTTTTAGGGAAAATAACGAAGTAGGAAGTACGACAAAAGCAATAATTCCATAGAGTAAGAACCATTGTCTTTTTATCCTCGGTAAAACCATAGCAAAAAAAATTTGGCTTAAAGCTGTCATCAACATTATTGATGCGATGAGCATGGCAATGGTTCGGGCTTGTATTGAATAGGTTTTAATTAAGTAGGGGCTAATCGGAGAAAGGAACTCAACGAAAAGGTCAACTGTTCCATGTAATAGTGCAATAGCGATATCCACAATCCATCCTCTTTCCCTATAGGTAAATCCAGTTTAGAGATAGTTTGTTATGAATAACTAAGATTTATTTCGTTGGTTTGGAGATTGAATCACCATTCATAAAAAAAAGAAAAACTTTTGTGAGGTATTCATTCCATTTTCGAGGTAGTGTATCATGAAAGATGAAAGAGGGAAAGGTGGAATAATATGAATAACTTAAGAAAATTGGCCGAATTATATGGAATAGAAACGAATTATGTTGATATCCATGGAAATCATATTCATGTTGAAGATGATGTTCTGATCAAAATGCTATGTTCTTTTGGTGAATTTTCTCAAAACGGTTCAGATTGGCAGGAAAACATCCATCGGAAAGAAGAAGAAGTAGCCTTTCCTATTCCACCGGTTATTGTTTCTCCAAATCGAGAGATAACTTTTATTCCTCAATTGAATTGGCTTTCTGGATCACTTTTTTTCAAACGGGAAGATATTCTCTTGGAAATTCCATTTCGAGTTGAAGGTCAAAAATGGAGTTTCCCGCTTCCACCTGACTTAGAGTGGGGGTATTATCCGCTCAATTTTGAAATACGAACGACATTCAATTCTTTATGTCTTAAAAGTTTTTTCATCTTTACTCCAAGATTTTGTTATCTCCCTGAAGGAAAAAGCTTTTGGGGTTTAAACCTTGCTGTTTATTCTCTCAATACCGATAGAAATCAAGAGATAGGAGATTTGCAAGATCTTCGACTGGTGAGGGATCTCCTCCTCAAAAATGGCGCCAATTTTTTAGGGATTCTTCCCATTCATCTTTTGGAAAATCGGATGCCTTATGGAATCAGTCCATATTATCCGGTAGATCGATTAGAATGGAACCCAATCTATCTCCCCTTGGAATGGGTTGCACAAACATTAAAAGTGAATTATGAATTCAATGGGACAGAATATTGTTCTCCTTTAAAAGATCGATTTTCTCAGAATATGTCACATCTTGATTACGAGTCTGCATGGACACAAAAAGATAAAAT
>Ga0067045_1031909_pt1 | contig 11224 bp, 11 predicted proteins | sample TerdegcTABiofilm_FD_59184 | JGI IMG/M metagenome (GOLD analysis project Ga0067045, IMG submission 59184) | Combined Assembly of (Gp0054472, Gp0054536) Wastewater bioreactor microbial communities from Singapore -Terephthalate degrading...
GGCTATGTCCGATCCGGACTTAAATCATGCTCGGGAAGCCTTAAAGAGAACCGAGTTTTTGGTAGTTTCTGATATTTTTATGACTGAAACTGCTGAACTGGCTGATGTCGTTTTACCAGGAGTTACCTTTGTGGAAAAAGATGGTACTATAACTAATACCGAAAGAAGAGTACAGCGGATTAGAAAAGCTATTGAACCTGTTGGTCAGGCAAAACCGGAGTGGCAAATTATATCTGAATTAGCACAGAAGATGGGATATCAGATGAGTTATAATAGTCCTGCTGAAATAATGGAAGAGGTTGCCAGACTTACTCCTATCTATGGAGGAATGTTTTATCCTAGATTGGAAAAAGTAGGATTACAATGGCCTTGCCTTGATGCCAATCATCCTGGAACTAAATATCTCCATAAGGATAAATTTACCAGAGGTAAAGGCAAATTCTTTGCTGTGGAATTTAAGGAAGCTGCTGAACTACCTGATGAAGAATATCCTTTTATTTTTACCACTGGTCGTGTGTTGTATCATTTTCATACCGGGACTGTTACCAGAAGATCAAAGGGTCTTACTAAAATTTATCCAGAGGCATTAGTAGAGATAAATCCTCAGGATGCCCGTGATCTGAATATAGAAGATGGAGAACTAATTGAAGTAGCTTCCCGCCGGGGAAAAATAAGAGCCAAAGCTCAATTAACGGAGAAGTCTGATAAAGGGGTAATATTTATGACCTTCCATTTTCACGAAGCTGCCGCTAACTTGCTTACCATTGCTGCCCTTGATCCGGTTTCCAAGATACCTGAATACAAAGTATGTGCTGTTAAGGTTAAAAAAATATCTTAAAGAAAAATAAAAATATCTTTCAAAAAGGAGGAAATAAAATTGAGTACAGAGAAAGAAAAGATTCAGTTAGTCCAGGATGTTACAACACCATGTAATCCCCCCGGGGCAGTTGCTAATGCCTTTTGCACTATTGGACAGACCAAAGCTAGTCTGAGCTGGGGCAAAATGATTGTTTTGGGCATTTTAGCAGGTGCCTATATCAGTTTTGGTGGTCAGCTGGCTACTATGGCTACTTTTGATGCAGCAAAATATGTGGGGGAGGGAATAGCCAAATTTTTATTTGGTAGTGTCTTTTCTGTTGGACTTATGCTGGTGGTTATTGCCGGAGCGGAATTATTTACCGGCAATAATCTAATAGTAATTGGTACTTTAAATAAAGAGGTTACCATAGAGAAATTGTTAAATAGCTGGTTTTGGGTATATATAGCCAACTTTATTGGTTCTCTTCTGGTAGTATGGTTGATGTATCAATCTCAACTCTGGAAGACTGGAGATTATGCTGTGGGAGCCAGGGCTCTGGCTATAGCTAATAGTAAAGTGAATCTTACCTGGGGAGTAGCCATTGCCCGAGGAATTCTTTGTAACTGGCTGGTATGTCTAGCGGTATGGATGGCCGTAGCTGCTAAGGATGTGCCAGGAAAAATTTTGGGTATCTATTTTCCCATTATGGCTTTTGTAGCCAGTGGTTTTGAGCATAGTATTGCTAATATGTATTTTATACCTATGGGTATGATGCTGAAAAATAATTCTTTAGTGGTAGCGGCTTCTGGCTTAGCTGGTAATCTTGGTAGGTTGAATTGGAGTGGTTTTATATTTAATAATTTATTACCGGTTACCGTTGGTAATATCATTGGTGGTGCCTTCTTTGTGGCTACTATATATTGGTATGTCTATTTAAGAGGGAGTAAATAGGATAAATAATTCTTTGAGTAAAAAATCTGGAGGGGCTATACAGGTATTAAGTATAGCCCCTCTTTGCACTTATTGGAAAGCTAAGGATATTGTTGTGGTAGTTTACCAAAATATAAATATTTATATTATATAAAAATGGTTAACAAGAAGAAAATTTCACCTATTTCTGTTATAGTATTAGCAGGAGGGAAGAGCAGCAGGATGGGCTTAGATAAAGACAAAGGCCACATGCCTTTTATGGGAATTGGCCTTCTGGATCGGGTTATTATGAATATACTTAGGGTAGCTGGAGTAAGCAAACATAAAATTATAATTGTTGGGCCAAAAGAAAAATATGCTCACTATGGTTTCGTGGTAGAAGATATTTACCCTGGCAAAGGTCCTTTAGGAGGTATCTTTTCCGGTCTAAAATATTCGAAAACATTTTATAACCTGGTGATTGGATATGATATGCCCTTTATTGAACCAAGATTAGTTGAGTATCTTATAGTACAGAGCATAGGTTATGATCTTGTTCTTCCTACCTATGGACGAAATTGGTACGAACCCTTATGTGCTATCTACAGTAAAGATTGTTTGGAAATTATTGAACATAATCTTAAAAAAGGCTTATTGGCGGTTAGGGATATCTTCCCTTCTCTTAAGATACGTTGGATTGGAGAGGAGGAGATTAAAAAATTTGATCCGGATTTCCATTCTTTCTTTAATATTAATTGTCCAGATGATTTTATCAAGGCTGAAAAATGGGCTATAGAATGGAGAGAAAAATATGTCCAGGAATAGAAAAGAGAAAGAGATTGAAATAATAAGAGTTACTGAGGATTGGCAAGAAAAGGTAACAGATTTAGTGGCCAAAGAGATATTTATAAATATTTACGTTAATCAAAAATTTTTAGTTTCACTCAGTTGTAGTCCCGGTAATTTGAAATATTTAGCAACAGGATATCTTTACAGTACAGGAATAGTCAAGGATAAAAAAGAGATAATTTCCATAACCTCCAGGGGGAAAAGCCTCTATTTCCAGATATATAATCCTTTATTTTTTCAGAAAGAAATGGGTAGTCTAAATCTTATGCCTGTAAATAAACAGAAATTATTAGAGCCAAGAAGACCCCTTTCTGTGCAAAATAATAGCAAGATCAATATTAATACTATTTTCTCACTCATGTCTCATATGGAAGAAAGGGCTATTTTTTTTAAATTAACTGGAGCGGTACATAGTTGTGGATTAGCTGATGCCAATGGTTCAATTTTATTATTCCATGAGGACTTAAGTCGTTACAATACCATTGATAGAATTTTAGGAGAAGCGTTCTTAAAGAATATACCAACAGGTGATAAAATAATATTAACCTCCTGTCGTATTACTACTGGAATTATAGGCAAGATTATCGTAGGGGATATTCCCATTGTTATTTCTAGGGCTGCACCTACTGATTATGCTATTAAATTAGCTGAGAGAAGGGGAATAACCTTGATTGGATTTACCCGAGGAAAAAGAATGAATGTCTATTCCCATTCTGAGAGAATTATCAATATCGTTTAGTTTTTCAGATTTTCTTTTTAACTTTAGCTAACTATTATAGCTATAATTATAATATTATAATATTTAGAAATTGGTATAAGGTTCTCTTGACTATGGATATATTGGTTTTATCAATTGATCCAGGTAGGAAAAAATGTGGTATAGCTCTGGTAGACTATAAATTGAATTATAGGGCAGGGTCGGTGGTAGACAATTCAGAGTTGATTGACCGGATAAAATATTATTTAGACCAATACCAGGTTGATTATATTGTAGTGGGAAGTGGTACCAATTCAGAAAATATTAGGGCAGCCATTGAGAAAAATTTTCCGCAATGTATTATCACTATGGTGAAAGAAGAAGATACTACCAGGCAAGCCAGGGAATATTTTTTTAGATACCATCCACCCTGTGGTTGGTTAAGATTTTTACCAGCCTCTCTTCGTATACCACCTCGTCCTTATGATGATTTTGCTGCTTATGTGATTGCCAGAATCTTTTTCTCTGATTACCATCATAAGAAGAATGATTAGAAATATTCTTTAATCCAATTCACTGTTAGTCCAGGCATTGAGTGTAATCAGTAGACATAGAGATAGTAGACAGAAACTATGGATTTATTATTTTGAGCATCGAATTTCTAAAAAGAAAAAAATAAATAATAATTTCTTAAACTAATAACTGAAATCGTTTAACTGAATTATTCTTTGGAGTAAAGATGATAATAAGATATAAGGTTACTATTTATGGTGTAGTACAGGGAGTTGGGTTTCGTCCTTTTATTCATAAATTGGTAAAAAAATATCATATAAATGGTTGGGTTTGCAATTCTAATCGGGGAGTAGAAATGGAAATTGAAGGGGACATGATGAATTGTAAGAAATTTTTTGCTCGGTTAAAAGACAGTCCCCCACCTTTGGCTCTTATCGTAGAAATGAGAGTTAAAAGATTGCCCAGTATTGGCTATTCTAAATTTTTCATAAAGGAGAGTCATAACACCAATTCCCATCCTGTTATTCTTATGCCACCTGATATCTCTATTTGTGAGGATTGTTTAAAAGAGCTGATTAATCCTTCAGACCGTCGTTATCATTATCCATTTATCAATTGTACTAATTGCGGTCCTCGTTTTACTATTATCAAAGATATGCCTTATGATAGAGAGAAGACTACTATGCAAGATTTTACCATGTGTAGTGATTGTAATAAAGAATATCATAATTTAGATAACCGACGTTATCATGCCCAACCTAATGCCTGTCCCATTTGTGGTCCACAGGTTTCCCTTTATGCTGGTTACCAGAAACTCAATGTCTCCCATCCTATTCAAGAAGCTCAAAAGAGATTAAAAGAAGGTCAGGTGGGTTTAATAAAAGGATTGGGCGGGTTTCATCTGGCTGGTGATGCCCAAAATAAGGAAGCTGTATCTAAAATAAGAGCAATAAAAAAAAGAGATCAGAAACCTTTTGCCTTAATGGCAGAAAGTATATTACAAATAAAAAAATATTGTTATTTACCAGCATTGGCCCGGCAGTATTTAGAAAGCAAAGAAAAACCTATTGTCCTTCTAAAAAAGAAAAATACTTTCCAGTTAGCACCTGATATTGCCTCTGGCAATGCTTATCTTGGTTTTATGTTGCCTTATACCCCTTTACATTTTTTATTGTTACAGGATAGTGATATGGTCTTGGTTATGACCAGTGCTAATTTCAGTGATGAACCAATTATCAAGGATGATGAAGAAGCATTTCAGCAATTAGCTCATCAGGTTGATTTTTTACTTATTCATAATCGACGGATTTATAACCGTTGTGATGACTCGGTAATAAAAATAACTGGTAATAATTCAATTTTTATAAGAAGGTCACGAGGCTATGCTCCCTTTCCTATTGTACTCTCGGAAAAGACTAAATCGGTACTGGCTTTAGGTCCTGAAGAAAAGAATACAGTCTGTCTTACTCGTGATCAATATGCTTTTCCCAGTCAACATCTTGGCGATTTAAAAAATAGAGCTGCTTTCCTAGCCTATCAGGAAGCTATCCAGCATTTGATGCAGGTATTTCAATTTAAACCGGAGGCTATTGCCTGTGATTTACATCCTGACTATCTTTCTACCTATCATGCTGAACAATTAGCACAACAATTTAAAGTGCCTTTGTTCAAAATTCAACATCATCATGCTCATATTGTCAGTTGTATGGCTGAACATGGTGTTTCAGAAAGGGTAATTGGAGTTGCCTTTGATGGTACCGGCTTTGGTCCAGACCACACTGTCTGGGGTGGTGAATTTCTGATTGTATCCCCACATGATTACTTCAGAGTAGGTCATCTCAAGCAAATAGCTATGCCGGGAGGAGAACAGGCTATACATCAACCCTGGAGGATGGCTTTTAGTTATCTTTACTCCCTATGCGGGCAGGAGGTGGAGAAAATTCTCTCATTATTGAGGACTAAAAGAGTTAAAAAGGAATTTTACTTATTATCCCAGATGATAGATAAAGGGATTAATGCCCCCCTTACTTCCAGTTGTGGCCGATTATTTGATGCAGTTGCCGCACTAATAGGCTTAAGAGATGAAGTAGATTTTGAAGGGCAGGCTGCTGTGGAGCTGGAAGCATTGTGTCAAGCAAAATATCAAGGGAAATATAATTGTCACATCAGGAGAGAAAATATGTCTCTGGTATTGGACAGCAAAGAGATGTTTGAACAGATAATTTATGATTTGGCAAGGGAAGTTCCTTTATCTCAAATTGCTACTCAGTTGCACAATACGGTTGCTGATTTTATTCTTTCCATTTGTGTTAAAATAAGACAGGAATACCATATTAATTGTGTAGCCTTAGGTGGAGGAGTTTTTCAAAACAGTTATCTCTTAGCACAAACGGTGAAAAAATTAACAAAGGAAAACTTTAAAGTATTAATACACAAAAAACTACCACCAAACGATGCTTGTATTGCCCTGGGTCAGGCAATAGCTGCCAGTGCTCGGATGAAATTAGGCTATAAGAATACTTAAAAGTTACCGTTTTCTGTAAAATATATTAATAGCATAAAGAGGTATCGACATGTGTTTAGCTGTACCTGGTAAGATAATAAAAAAAATTAATTGTGAAGAAGCAGAGGTATTAGTAGGAAAGATAAAAAAATTGATTAGAATTGATTTTTTGCCGGAAATAGAGGTAGGGGATTATGTTCTTATTCATGCCGGATATGGCATTACTAAGCTTCATGGAAAGGAGGCAAAGGAAATCAATAAAGCCTGGGAGGAGATAGGCCTTTGAAGTTCTATACTGAATATAGAGATAAAAAACTTTGTCAGTCTATCATAGCAAAAATAAAAGAATTAACTGCGGCAGAAATTAGTTTAATGGAAGTTTGTGGCACCCATACTATGTCTATTTTTCGTTCCGGTATAAAAGACCTTTTACCGGGAAATATTCATCTGATAGCAGGACCTGGTTGCCCTGTATGTGTTACCCCAGTATCTGATATTGATTATATGATTGCCTTGGCGAAAATGAATAATACGATAATAGTAACCTTTGGTGATATGATCAATGTTCCTGGCAGTCATTCTTCACTAAAAAAGGAGCAGGCTAAAGGCGCTGATGTTCGAGTAATCTATTCACCTATCCAGACATTAAAAATTGCTGAAGAATTTCCCAGAAAAAAGGTAATTCTTATTGGTATTGGATTTGAGACCACCATACCACTATTAGCCAGTGTGGTTCTGGAGGCCATAAAGAAAAACTTGACCAATTTTTATTTACTAAGCCTGGCTAAGGTAATGCCCCCCATTATAGACAATCTTTTAAAAGAGAAGGAAGTAAAGGTTGATGGCATTATGTGTCCCGGACATGTCAGTACCATTATTGGTACGAAACCATATCAATTTATTCCAGATCGTTATAATATACCTTGTGTTATTGCTGGTTTTGAACCGACTGATATTTTATTGGGCCTCTATCATCTGGTGCGACAGAAGGTTAAAGGGATAGCGCAAGTGGAGAATAGATATCAGCGAGCGGTGAGAGAAGAAGGAAATCCCATTGCTCTCAATCTAATAACCCAGGTATTTTCTCCAGTCCATAGTGAATGGAGGGGTATAGGGATAGTAGCAGAAAGTGGACTGGATTTACGACCTGAGTTTGCCCATCTGAATGCCCGTAATTTTTGCGTGTCAGTAGCAAAACCTGAGGAACATGCTTTATGTAGGTGCGGAGAAGTCTTAAGAGGTATTATTACGCCTGAGCAATGTCCTCTCTTTAAGAAAGTGTGTGCACCTGAAACCCCTATAGGGGCATGCATGGTATCCAGTGAAGGAACCTGTGCTGCATATTATAAATATGGTTCACTATAGTGTATGTATGACGTAGATAATATGACAATAAATAATTATAGAAATAACTGTATGTAAAAGGTTTCTTGTTTTTGGTTTTCTGTTTTCATTGTAAAATAAAATAAATAAAAAATGAGTAGATTTAAAATAGAAATAATATTTATTAAAGGTTACTCTATTATGTTTTTAATAATTGTGGTGCTCAGATTTCTGAAATGTTTTATGTTATCTTTAAGCTATGGACCGAAAACTGATAACTGTAAATCAGTTTTATAGACATTTATAGACAGTAATTAGTAGATTATTTTATATAATGTAGGAAAGGAACATTAAAAATGACTGACAGAATAATTACCTTAGATCATGGTAGTGGTGGTAAACAAACCAATCAGCTAATTCATTCTCTATTTCTAAAATATTTTGGTAATCCCATTTTAAATCAGCTGCACGATGGAGCGATTTTGCCGCTAACCAGTCACAAGATTGCCTTTTCTACAGACTCGTACACAGTAAGTCCTATGTTCTTTACGGGAGGAGATATTGGCCATTTAGCGGTATATGGTACTGTTAATGATTTAGCTATGTGTGGAGCTATTCCCAAATACCTTAGTGTGGCGCTTATTATCGAAGAAGGAATAACGATGGATATCTTAGAACAAATAACCTGTAGCATGGCTGAAGCAGCACAGGAAACAGCTATTCAGATAGTTACTGGAGATACTAAGGTAGTTGGCAAGGGAGATGTCGATGGGATATTTATAAATACTACTGGTATAGGTTTTGTTGATTCAGATGTTCATATTCATCCAGCAAGAGCTCAGGTTGATGATGTAATTATTATTAACGGACCGGTCGGGAATCATGGCCTAAGCATCTTAGCTTCTCGAGAAAATCTGCAGTTGGAGGAGCACATCTTAAGTGATACTGCACCCCTGTCTGACCTGGTACAGGAGATGCTATCTGTGACTAAGGAAATTCATGTATTACGTGATCCAACCAGGGGAGGTCTAGCCACTGCTTTAAATGAAATTGCCCAATCTTCTCAGGTAACAATAGAAATTGAAGAAGAAAAAATTCCCATAGAGGAAAAAGTAAGAGATATCTGTGCCATTTTGGGTTATGATCCTTTGTATTTAGCCAATGAAGGCAAGTTAATCTCTATTCTACCAGAACAGTTTGCTCAAGAGATGATAGGTAAGATAAAAAAAAACAGATTTGGAAAGCAGGCCAGTATTATTGGTAAAGTAATAGCAAAGGGAAGGCCAGAAGTATATCTAAAAACTGATATTGGAGGTAAAAGAATATTAGCAATGCTTAGTGGAGAACAGCTTCCCAGAATTTGTTAGAGTTTTTTTCCAGGATAGAATTTTTTATGATTTTTTCATGAGATAAGGATAATATTTGGTATTAACAATTTGCTAAGAAATTAAAATATAGCCAGGGGGTTTACACTATTATGAACAATAAGAAAGAGAGTATTCCCGTAGCATTGGCCAGGGAAAGTATTATCTATTATTTACAAAATGGAAAAATAATGAATCTGCCTGAAGGATTACCGAGAGAATTTATTGAGAGTAAGGCAGGTGTTTTTGTTTCTTTAAAAAAAGGAGGAAGATTGAGAGGTTGTATTGGCACCTTTCTTCCCACTAAGGAAAATATTGCTTTAGAGATTATTGAAAATGCGGTAAGTGCAGCTATCCATGATCCTCGTTTTACCCCGGTAACACCAGAGGAAGTAGATAAATTATCAATTTCGGTAGATATTCTTTCTGCCCCTGAGGTAGTAAAGGATATTAGTAAACTCAACCCTAAAAAATATGGCATTATAGTCAGCAGTGGGTTTAAGAAAGGATTGTTATTACCGGATTTAGAAGGAGTGGATACAGTTGAAGAGCAAATTAATATTGCCCGACAAAAAGCTGGAATATATCCCGGTGAAGATTTGGTAATAGAAAGATTTAAAGTAAAAAGATACCATTAAACTCAAGACGGTATTTAGGTTGTATTCATACCTATTTTACTATTTAGATAGTGTAATATTTTAGTAGGGGTTTTCTAAGTAACCACTTGTCAGTAGGTCAACAAAAAAGGTAGACTTACCTCAGGAAACACACTAAGGAAAAAGAAGAAACATTCTTTTTCTAAAAAGGAGGTAAATCTACCTAATGAAAGACTTATGCCTAACAATCTCATTACCGTCTCTACAAGTGACTAGACCAGAAGACGTGCTTGATATCCAGCACCTGGAGAAATTTGTTTTTCACTTAGCCAAAACCATTGGCCAGCACATCCTAACTAACATACTATAGTTCCTTGACAACCAATTAAGAAAAGAAAGGCCAAGAGGCAAACTCACCAATTGCGGAAAGCGCAGCAGATATCTCTTGACCCTCCTGGGTAATATCACCTATCAGAAGCATCTCTACCGGGACCAGGAAGGCCATTACCGTTGGATGAGACCCTGGGCTTAAAACCCAATCAGCGGATGAGCACACGTTATCAGAAGATCACCAGCCTATTCTCCTTTCTTGCCGGCAGCTACCGTAATGCCCCCAGCTAAATCAGACCCCCTCTATCTGGAAGTAGACGGCACCATGATCCACCTGCAGCAACAGACCAAGAAAAAGGCAGAACTGAAACTGGCCATCATCCCCAGAGGAAAAGAAAAGCGGTATCCTACAGGAAGCTCAGATGCCCAAAAGCTCAAAGATAAATTCGCCTATGCCGGTCTTGGCCCAGCAGATGAATTTATGGCCCAGGTAAGTCTCTTAGCCGATGCGAAATACCAGGTGTATGACCGTCACCTCATCTTAGTCGGCGGAGACGGGGCTGCCTGGATCAAAGAAGGAGCCAGAGATTATTTCCCTCATTCCATCTATCAGCTGTGTCCCTTTCACCTAAAATGGAAACTAACCCAGAGCCTTTCCTATAACCGAAAAACAAAATCCCAGGTTAGCCTTCTCTTAGAAGAGGGCAACATCTCAGAAGCTCTCCTTTTATTGGAGGAAGAAAAAGACAAGAGTCCCCAGAAAAAAGATGAACTCAATGAACTGCTGACCTATCTTCTTAATAACTATGAGGGAATCCATGCCCTAGATCGCCTGAAAGAGGCAGGCTTACCTGTCGATACCATGGGAGCCATTGAGGGTAATATCGACAAAATCCTGGCCAATCGCTTCAAGAAAAGGGGGATGAGCTGGTCTCCTTCCGGAGCACTGAATCTAGCCAAGGTCGGACAATGGATCATCAACGACGACTGGGATAACTTCTGGCCTAAAGAAGAGGAAATGATCCTCAAACAGATCGAACCTGAAGAAGAAGAGTATCTCCCCAAAGAGGATAAATATGACCGCCAGTATCCTCTTCCGGTATTGCTAGGCCCTCACCAGGACAGGAGCTGGGTGAAACAATTAAAGGAGCTAGTCAGTATTCATTCATTCGCATGAAAGAAAAGATAGGAGAGGAGTAAATCATGGATTGTATCTGTTATTTGTATCGTGCTTCCTGTTTTTCATGTTAGAATTAGCTTATCATCACTTACTCTTTAACTTGATTTAATTTCCATAATTTTTGAGGTAAGAAAAAATACCCACAAGTTGTTGACACGAAC
>Ga0067045_1004413_pt1 | contig 11214 bp, 8 predicted proteins | sample TerdegcTABiofilm_FD_59184 | JGI IMG/M metagenome (GOLD analysis project Ga0067045, IMG submission 59184) | Combined Assembly of (Gp0054472, Gp0054536) Wastewater bioreactor microbial communities from Singapore -Terephthalate degrading...
TGGAATGATAGCAGGACCAAAAGTTCTTGAACATATTGTTGATACTGTTTTACAATTCGAAGGTGAACGGAGCTACTCATATAGAATTTTAAGATCGCAGAAGAACCGGTTCGGCAGTACAAACGAAATCGGAATATTTGAAATGCACGATGACGGACTTCAGGAAGTAAAAAATCCGAGCCAGATTTTTCTAAGTGAGCGAGATAAAGATGTTACTGGATCGGTTGTAACATCAAGCATAGAAGGATCGCGCCCAATTCTACTAGAGGTTCAGTCGCTCGTTACGCCATCTGCTTATGGAAATCCCCAACGCGTTGCAACCGGATTCGATTACAGACGATTATCAATTCTATTAGCTGTTCTTGAAAAAAGAGCGGGATTAAGATTATCATCACAAAACGTATTTGTTAATATGGCCGGTGGTTTGCGGATTGATGAACCCGCAGTTGATCTCGCATTGTGTTGTGCTATCGCTTCAAGTTACAGCGATAAATCTGCAAGAAAAAATACTGTTGTAATTGGCGAGGTTGGTTTAAGCGGCGAAGTTAGAAGCGTTGGACATATTGATAAACGAATTCAGGAAGCGGTTAAACTCGGCTTTCAAAGAGTAATTATTCCGGCTAATAATTTGAAATCGGCGAAGGTAAAAGTTCCAATNGAAATTATNGGCGTGGATAATGTAAAATCAGCCATCGAAAAAGTTTTAGACTAATAATTGACAAACAACTCAACCTACATGAATCTTGTAAACAAACTTAATTTAGTAATAATACTCAGATTAATTATAGCCGCTACCTTTTTACTTTCGGCATATTCAAAAATAATTAATCCCGGGAGTGTAGAAGTAATTTTAATTGATCAGGGAATTGTAAATGATAGAATAACCGCTGCTTATATAATAAGATTATTTATTGGATTGGAGTTTGCAATCGGTATTTTGTTTTTGTTGCCATACTATTTGAAAAGTATAACTATTCCACTAACACTTCTTCTTTTAATTTTTTTCAGCGGCTACCTTGGATACAGCGGATTTATACTTGGTGATAAAGAAAATTGCGGTTGTTTTGGAGAGGTTTTAAAAATGTCCCCCTTTGAATCGATTCTTAAAAATATTGCATTGATTATCCTTGTTCTAATTTTATTCATGAAAGCAAACGATAATCGCAAGAAAATCTATTTAACAATTGTTGTTCTTCCATTAGCTTTTGCAACTGTATTTGCAATTTCTCCTATAAGAGATGTAAGCGAATTTAAGTTTAGTAAGTTTATTTATTTTGAAGGAGCGGGACGCGTCGATTTAACAAGCGGGGATAAACTTGTCGCGGTCTTTAGTCTTGATTGCGATCATTGTCAGCAAACTGCAACCGAAATTGCGGAGCTGCAAAGGAATGAATACAATCTTCCGGATTTATATGTGCTTTTCTTTTCAGAAGGGAATGTAACTGTTGATTTATTCAATTCAATTACGCATTCCAATTTTTCATATCATATGATAGATGCAAACGACTTTTTTAATTTGATTGGAAGTCAACCGCCAAGAATTTATTGGTTGAAAAATGGTAAGGTTGAAAAATACTGGGATGATAAGGTGGACGAGAATCTTCGGTTAGTATTTAATCGTTAGAAAAGTCAGTGCAACAAAAATTTTATAGATACTCTCATCCGCATGAAAACAGGAATCCAATAACATAATATTATGGATTTCCTGATTTCAAGTGAATGATATTAAAGAACCAAGAAAAGACTATTTATTACAATCCTAATTTTTTCTTTGCTTCTTCGGCAATCTCGGAAGAGACTAAAATTCTACCACAAGATTCGCACGAAAAAATTCTTTTACTCTGACGTATTTCTATTTGTCTTTGCGGCGGAACAACATTATGACAGCCCGAACATGCAGAACGATTAATTGTAACAACAGCTTTTCCGTTCAAAGCTTTCCTGATTCTCATGTAGGTATTGTAATCGGGCTTTTTAACTTTCGAAGCAATCTTTTCACGCTTGTCCAATAATTTTGCTTCTTCGCGTTCGTTTGCTTTAATAATCTGCTTAAGTTCGGTTTCTTTTTCTTTTAAATCCTTTTCCAGAGTCTCAATCTGCGGTTCAAGCTCTTCTATTTCATTTTTTAATTTCTGAATCAGGTCTTCAAGGGCGATACTTTCGGCATCTAATTTTGTAATCTGCTCTTCGCTGTGATCAATCTCTTTTGTAAGGGCATCGTATTCTTTATTGTTGCGAACCTGGTAAAGCTGCGACTTAAATTTCTTTAAGCTTGCTTTAAGTCTTTCCACTTCATTATCATTTTCCTTGCGCGTACTAAGGGATTTTTTCTTTTCAGCTTCTTTGTCTTCAACCTGTTGCTGAAGTGTTTCTATCTGCGAAGCAAGTTCGTTTACTGCCGCCGGAAGATCTCCGCGCAGTTCTTCTAATTCATCGAGCTGATCATCAACTAATTGCAGCTCGTACAGGACTGAAAGTCTTTCGATCAATTTATATTACTCCTTAATGTTAATAAAACTTTATCGGGTTGGTACATCCCGTATATTTATAAACTTTAACTGAATCGTTATTGCGTAAACTTTTTTCGATTTTCTTTTTTACAGTATTTAGTGAAACTATTTCTGTTTCGTAATGACCCGCGTCTATAAGTAAAATTTTTCCGGCCGCATCGTGATATGCATGATATTTAATATCGGCAGTAATAAATGCATCGGCTTCCGAATTAATTGCGCTTGACAGAAGATCCGATCCGGACCCTCCGCAAACAGCAACCTTTTTAATTTTTTTACCGCTTCCGCTGCAATATTTTAATCTACCTATTTTCAATGAAGTACTAACCAAATTCAAAAACTCTTTTTCGGATAGTTCTTTATTTAAATTACCGATTGCACCGGCTCCAAAATTTGTGTTTTTATTTTTAAGCGGATAAATATCAAAAGCTGGCTCTTCGTAAGGATGCAAACTCTTGATGGAATTTATTACTTTGTTCAAATTCCACGCATCAACAATTAACTCTAACCTAACTTCTTCAACCTTTTCTGTTTTACCCTTCTTGCCTAAAAACGGATTTGAATTTTCGTTTCCTTTAAATGTTCCAATTCCATTCAGTCTAAAACTGCAATTCTGATAATTGCCAATTACGCCTCCGCCCACAGAAAATAAAGCTTCGGATAATTCCTCTACATGTGTCGATGGAACGAAGACAACAACTTTAAATTGATTTGCCTCTTCAAGCTCGAGAAATTTTATATTCTTTAGTTGTAATGTTTTTGCAAGTTCAAAAGAAACACCGTCTTTTGTAAAATCAAGATTAGTATGTGCAGAAAAGAGAGAAATGTTATTTTTAATAAGTTGCTGAATCAGTTTTGCTTGTTTGGATTTTTGGAAATCTAAGTTTTTGATCGGGTTAAAAATTAGTGGGTGGTGAGTGAAAATGAAATTACATTTCTTTTTAATTGCTTCTTTAAGGACTTCTTCATCAAACTCAAGGCAGAGTAGAATATTCTTAAGTTTATCTCCCCTTGAGCCAACTTGAAGTCCTACGTTGTCTTTTTCCCAAGCCGCTCCCGGGGGCGCCCAATCCTCAATCTGTTTAATCAATTCTCCAACATTCATATATAAAAAAAATGCACTCCTGATATTTAAGGAGTGCATTTGTCAACCAGAAACTTTTGCAAAATAAACTGGCTTTTCCCTGATTATTGTTTTATCGTGTACGAATATTTCCATATAACTGTTCTAAATATATAATAATCGAGGTACTTTCTCAATAAGAAATTTGTGTTAAAATTGTGGGATTTCCACCCATTTTCCATCTTCTTGTATCAATTTGATAAGTTCATCCAGGGCAAATTCCGAATTTATGCTTCTTTTTACAACTTCTTTACCACGATATAAAGTTATTTTACCGGGACCCGAACCAACGTAACCATAATCTGCATCTGCCATTTCACCCGGTCCGTTTACTATGCATCCCATAATTGCAATCTTAACACCTTTCAAATGTTCTGTTCTTTTTCTGATAATGTTGGTTACTTCAACTAAATCGAAAAGAGTTCTTCCGCAAGACGGACATGCGATGTATTCGGTTTTAGAAATTCTTGTTCTTGTTGCCTGAAGAATTCCGAAAGAAGTTCTATTAATGAAATTCGGATCTAAATAGAAACCTGAATTATTTTCAGCATTCAACCAAACTCCGTCACCCAATCCATCAATTAAAAGTGCACCTAAATCTGTTGAGCCGTATAATCTAAAATTATCTTCATCTATGTTTTTATATTCTCTTTTGATGACAACAGGATTTTTAATGTTATTCAAAATCATTTCCATTAATGCTCTACGCTGTTCTGCCATTCCATGAAGATTATCAGTTGTTAGAATAAAAACAACTGCTGGATTGTTCTTCAGTTCGGAAATAGTTTCATCGAATAAATTGTTGATGTTTATTTCAACAAAATTCAGAACAAATGATAAGGATGATTTTTGCTTATAGTTAGTAATTGAAAGAAGCGGAAATCCTTTTGTCCTGTCGCTTAATTTCATCCACGTATCGTAATCGTAAATTACTTTTAAGTTGTTAGGCGGATCGAATTGTAATAAGTTCTTGCCGAGATAGATAAGATCAGAAGCTTGATCATTCATGTTCCATTTATCGGTTACTGCGTCGTAATTATATCCAACATTTTTAAGTGCCAGCGGATCTTCAATTTTTATTTTACTAAGATCGATTATAACTTTTGGAACAGTTCCTCCACCAATTCCCGCAACTTCAATAGTTTCTCTTCTTGAGTAAACAAACGGATCAATTGGCGATATCTCTACCGGTATTATTTCTTTATGGTTCGCTCTGTTTTTATAACGGTTAGCCAAAGAAATTGCAACTGGAGCTTCGTATTCCGGTTCTTCTGTAAGTGATACTCTTATTGTATCACCAATTCCATCTTCTAATAATGTACCGATACCAACCGCAGATTTTATTCTGCCATCTTCGCCGTCACCGGCTTCAGTCACTCCAAGATGTAATGGGTAGTTCATATTCTCTTCTTCCATTTTCTGAATAAGAAGTCTGTATGCCTGAACCATTACCTGTGGATTGCTTGCCTTCATTGAAAGGACAATATTATGATAATTATTCTCTTCGCATATTCTAAGAAACTCGAGAGCTGATTCAACCATTCCAAGCGGTGTATCGCCATACCGGCTCATTATCCTATCTGATAAAGAACCGTGGTTGGTACCAATTCGCATGGCAGTTCCGTATTCTTTACAGATCTTAACAAGAGGAGTAAAGCGTTCTCTTATTCTTTCAATTTCTTCTGCATATTCTGCATCGGTGTATTCTATTGTTTGAAATTTTTTCTTATCGATGTAGTTGCCGGGATTAATCCTTACTTTTTCCACAATACGTGCGGCTAACTCTGCCGCATTGGGAGTAAAGTGAATATCTGCAATTAATGGAGCTTTATAACCGCGCTTACGTAATTCGTTTTTTATGTTTTGTAAATTCTGTGCTTCATTTAAGCTTGGAGCGGTTATTCGTATATATTCACAACCGGCGTTAATCATTCTAATAGATTGTTCGACCGTTGCCAATGTATTCATGGTATCGGTTGTTGTCATGGACTGAATACGGATTGGATTGTTTCCGCCAAGCGGTATATCGCCAATGTAAACTTCGCGGGTCTTATACCTTGAATACCGTGTTAAGCTATTACAATATTTTTTGATTTGTTCTATCATACTACTATAAACGACAGGATTTTTCGGTAAGTTCTATTTGGTTTAATTTTTTGCCAGTTCATTTAAAAATATTTTAATAAACTCGCCGGCAGTAGTAGGATCTTTAGCGGTTATTATGTTATTCGAAATAATGACAGGGTTATCTTTATATTCTACGCCCGTTCGTTCAAGTTCTTTTTTGTCGTCGGGATAACAGGTGGCGCATTCAGTAATCAATCCAGCTTTTGCCAATATAATAGGGGCGGCACAGATTGCACCAATCGGTTTTTTATTAAAGTGGAATTTACCCGCAATAGAGTGGAGGAGATTATTATTCCAATAATTTCTAACCCCGCTACCGCCAATAAAAATTATTCCGCCAAAGTTAGTTTCGTGAACATTATATATCTGCATATCGTTCTTAACTTTTAGTCCGTTCGATCCCACGCATAGAGCGTAAGCATCAGAAGCAATAAATACTTTGAAGTGTGCTCTTTCTAATGCATTGACTATTATCAGGTATTCCTGCTCATTGAAATCTTGAGCGGGTAAAATTATCAGGACACTTCGGTTCTTCAATGATATGCCATTAATCATATTTTCTATTACCAAAATACAAAGTTTAACTCTGATGGGCAATTGAACCAGGTTTAGTTTAATGAATAAAATCTCTAAATTCGTTTGTGAAGAGTTTTCAATTTAGTTAATTGATGAAAAATTAAAGATGCGAATACCAGAAGAGAAAATTGAAGAAATCCGCAACACCGCAAACATTGTTGATATTATTTCCGGCTATGTTCAACTTAAAAAGCGCGGCAAAAATTTTATTGGATTATGCCCGTTTCACCAGGAAAAGACCCCATCATTTACTGTAAGTGATGATAAACAAATTTATCATTGCTTCGGGTGTGGTAATGGCGGTAACATTTTTAAGTTTTTAATGGAATTTAAAAATATCTCCTTTGTAGAAGCCGTTGAAGAAGTGGCTGATTCTTTGGGAATTAAAATTCAATATGATAAAGACATATATGATGAAAAACAGAATGAACTTGAGGAGTTCTACGAGATTAATCTCTTAGCCGCACGTTTTTTTTCGGATTGTCTGTTAAAGAGCAACGAAGGAGAAGAAGCAAGAGAATATCTTAAGAGAAGAGAAATTAAATTACAAACTCAAAGATCGTTTGGATTGGGATACGCTCCTTATGGCTGGGATAATTTTTTATTACATGCACGAGAAAATAAAATAGATCTTTCCAAAGCTAAATCGCTTGGACTAATAGATATAAATGAAAAAGGTGAATATTACGATAAGTTCAGGCACAGAGTAATATTTCCCATCTTTTCGCCAAACGGCAGAGTAATTGCATTTGGCGGAAGAACTTTAGAAAAACGGGATGATATTGCAAAGTATCTTAATTCTCCCGAATCTCAAATTTATTCCAAGCGAAAATCTCTTTATGGATTATTCCAATCGAAAGAGGATATAAGAAAACTTGACCGTGCTATTCTTGTTGAAGGATACATGGATTTGATTTCACTTTATCAGGCTGGTGTTAAGAATGTTGTGGCGTCATCCGGTACATCATTAACCGAAGAACAGGTTCAATTACTTTCACGATTCACAAAAAACATTATCATTTTATTTGATGCTGATCCGGCCGGTCAAAAAGCTTCGGTCAGATCAATTGAAATACTGCTCAAACAGAATTTTGATGTAAAAGTTATAACTCTGCCCAAAGGAGAGGATCCCGATTCATTTATTAATAAGTCCGGTAAGGAAAAGTTTGATGAACTGCTTTATGCAGCAAAAAATTTTCTTGAGTATCAAACCGCACAATTTGAAGAACAGGGAATGTTCGATGAACCGGCACGTGCAACAGAAGCTATAAGAGAACTGGTGAGAACTCTTTCACTTCTTGAAGACGAATTAAAAAGAAATCTGTTGTTGAAATCGATATCGAAGAAGTTTAACCTCCGAGAAAAACTTATTGAAACCGAATTAAATAATTTTCTCGAACAACAAAAACAGAGAACGGGATCGGGCGATAGAGTTACAAATAAAAGTGTTAAGCTTACTCAAAATTTAAACACAATAAATGTGGTTACTCCGGAAAATCCTTTTGAAAAAGAACTGGTAAGACTATTATATAGCGGCAACGAAGAAATTATCGGTCACATAGTTGATAGAATTGCACCGGAACTTTTCATCGATCCAAAATTAAAAAAGCTTGCCGAGATTGCCTATAACGGTTTTGATGAGCATAAATATTCACCGGCGTATCTAATTGATCTGATCCAGGACGAAGACTTGCGCAATTTTATTTTCAAAATAACGCTGGTGGATGAAACCATAAGCAAAAAATGGGACGAGATTTCTTACAATGGTAAAATTGAAAAAGATTCCCTCGAATATGCTATCGCTACAGTTACTAATTTTCTCGTTAATCAAATTGAGCAGCAGATAAAAAGGAACAATCAATTAATATCGGAATCGAAAGATGAACGGCTTCATTTAGAATTATTAACACGTAACAAAGAATTACAGGAAGAAAAAAAATCTTTAATTAGTCAGATACAAAAAAAACAGATATAAAATGATTTATCATCCGTCGATATATGAAATAAACACGCGCATTTTTCTTAAAAGGTTTGGTTCCAACACCAAATTGGATGAAATACCCGACTCCTTTCTTGATCAACTTTGTGATAAGCGGATAGACTACCTCTGGGTAATGGGTATCTGGAAAACGTGTCCTTCTTCAGTTGAAAAATATTGTTTTGAAGAAGGATTGATAAGAGATTATGATAAAGCTTTGAAGAATTGGCAAAAGGAAGATGTCATCGGTTCTCCGTTCGCAATTGATACTTATGAAGCAGATGAAACGCTTGGTGGTATAGAAAGTCTTATTGAGTTGAAATCCCGGCTAAACAAAAGAGGAATTAAACTAATTCTTGATTTCATACCAAATCATTTTAATGCGGATACAACTTTATTAAAGACAAAACCGGAAATATTTTTGTCGGTTGATAAGGAATCGTATATAAAAGATTCTCATACATACTATCAGCCCGATATTAACGAAGAGAAATTCTTTGCACACGGAAGAGATCCATTCTTCCCGGCTTGGCAGGATACAATCCAAATAAATTTTTTTAGTAAAGATGCACGGAAATTTTTAACCGACATTCTTCTAAACCTTACAAAAGTTTGCGACGGTGTAAGATGCGATATGGCTATGCTTGCTCTTAATAATGTTTTTAAGAATACGTGGGCTGGAGCAATATCAAAAAAGAATATAGAACCGTTACCAGAAGAATTCTGGGGCCAAATTATTAATACTGTTAAAAATACACGAAACGATTTTCTGTTTATTGCAGAAGCATACTGGAATCTGGAATGGGAATTACAACAATTAGGATTTGATTACACTTATGATAAAAGCTTGACAGATCGTTTAAAAAGCGATTGGGCTCTTTCAATAAAAGAGCATCTTCATGCCGAAAATGACTACCAAATAAGATCTTTACGTTTTATTGAAAATCATGATGAAGAACGCGCAATCACAATTCTAGGTAAAGAAAAATCTAAGGCAGCAGCTATTATTATTAGTACAATTATGGGAATGAGATTCTATCATGATGGACAATTCGAAGGAAAGAAAATAAAATTACCCGTCCAGCTTAGAAGGGAGCCTGATGAACAGCTAAACCAGGAGATTTATGATTTTTATAACAACCTTTTTTCTGTTGTAAAGGAAGATGTATTTAAAAAAGGGGAATGGAGTTTGTTAACTCCTGAAACTTCCTGGGCTGGAAATGTTACATTCAATAATATAATTGCATGGCAATGGATTCTGGATAAGGAGAAAAGAATTGTTATTGTAAATTATTCCAATACTGCTTCTACGTGTCGTCTTAAACTTGACGTGCGGGAATATCCAGAATTATTTGAATTGAAGGACTTACTTAACAATCAAGATTATTTAAGATCTGCAGAAGAAGTTTTTCATACGGGTCTATATATAGAGCTTAAGCCCTGGCATGCTCATATATTCAATTATTAATCATACCTAAATTTTTATGGAGGTTCTTTCAAAGTGTATTGCTATGAAAGAACCTCTACTCTTCTAAAAAGTAAATGTAACTCCAAACTTTATTGTTTCAAAAGTAAGAGGTGATTCAGTATTGAATGGCCAATTCATTTTTTCTTTTTTAAGAGAATAGAAAGCATAGTTGTAGCCATTCTTTAATAAGAAATTAACTATCGGTCCGGCAATCGGAGAAGCATCAATTACCTCATCAATAAATTTGTCTAATGCTCTTAGTCCTGCCATTTCAATTGCATAACTACCGACATGTTTCCAGAAAACATATCGTGGAAAAACTACCGACGCTTCATATCCGGCATTTAATGAAACCATTCCGAAACTAAAATTAATTCCACCTTCATTAAGCGTTCCAAACCTAAAATTCTTATCGTATCTTTTTAGAATTTCGGTATCATCAATTGCATTTTGAATGCCGATAAAAGGGAAAATTGAAACCGGGTAATCCTTCATTTCGAGTTTTGACCAAACAATTGCGGATTGCACATATGGTTTGATTTTAATATTGTCGAAACTATAACCGTAGCCATCCTTTTTACCAAAGCCAAATCTTAACATTTCAGAAGGAAGTTCGTTAAATTTTCTATTTTCAGATTGCAGTTTGGTAGCAACCTGTGATAGAAAAACGTATTTCTGTTCAAAGTAATGAACACCCCCATCATACGGTTCATCATCGTTGGCAAAACCTAGTTTTATTTCTGCAAGTCCGACATCGGATAACTTGCTCAATAATTTCTGATGATCCGGCTTACCAAATCCCCAGTTAACTTCAATGAATGGTTGTCCGGCTTTCCAGTACCACCATTCATCGTCCCAATCCCAACCGGATGATTTGGAAAATTTAATATTTTGTGCACTTATGGTAACTGAAATAGTGATGAAAGCAAAAACAAATAGAAATATTTTTTTTATCATTTTATCTACCCCTGAAATTTTTCTGGAAATTTAGACGGAAGTATTTTGAGATTAGTTACATCAAACAAAAAATAAATTTGGAAATTATTATTGATACTTCTTTCCCGTTTTTTGAGAAAGAGTATTGTAAAGTGAATCTAACAGAACATCGTTTTGAACAGGTTTAGTAATAAACAGATCAACGCCGGCATCATAGGCATTATCTTTATCTTTCTGGAATGCATGAGCTGAAAGCCCGACAATAGGAATGTCGGCATATTCACTGGACTTTCTTATTTCCTTAGTAATTTGGAGTCCGTCCTTTTTCCCGCGCAATGAAATATCCATAAGTATGATATCGAATTTATGTTCTTTCATTTTCTGATAGAACGTTTCTGCTGAATCGCATACTTCTATACGGAAATACTTGCGGAGAAAAAATTGCAGAAATTTCTGATTTTCAAAATCGTCTTCTACAATTAGTAATAATGGCTTT
>Ga0067045_1031911_pt1 | contig 11214 bp, 5 predicted proteins | sample TerdegcTABiofilm_FD_59184 | JGI IMG/M metagenome (GOLD analysis project Ga0067045, IMG submission 59184) | Combined Assembly of (Gp0054472, Gp0054536) Wastewater bioreactor microbial communities from Singapore -Terephthalate degrading...
CATCCCGCGTAGCAGCCAGTGGCGGGATGGTCTGCACGTCCGGCTCCTGCGTCATCCCCGGGCCGCCGTTGACCGTGGCCGCCGCCAGCCAGAGCTTCCCGCTCTCCATTCGATTGCGCAGGCTCACGCTGGCGATCTCTTCGTCGCGCAGGCCGGTGAGGCAGTAGACCTCCGGACCATTGCGCAGTTCGTGCCGGCCCGAGGCCACACGGATGGGGAACATCTCGTCGGTTACTCCGTCCGCGTAGTCCACCCGGAACACAAAGCGTTCTGGGGCGCTGGTCTGCCGCATGGGAACGGGATCGCCCATGCGGGAGCCGTCGGTTGCCGGCAGTTGGGCGGCAAGGAGCAGGTAAAGCTCGGAGCCGCTCTCCCCCACCTCCAGCGTGGCCATTTCGTCGATGTCATCCGGAGTCATCAGAGCCTTCGGCTCGTCCGCGGCGAGCCGGAAGGGCACCCCTCGCACGCAGATGTCCCCTTGCGGGAACCATGACGACAGGCCCATGGCCCGCAGCGCCCGGTCGAGTGGCTTCGTGTCTTCGTCAGGGACCGCGACCGGCCGAGCGTTCTCCCGCGCAAGCATCGACTCGCCCCAGCCCTGGGACACGGGCAGCATCTCACTCACCCCGAATCGTGGCCGGCGCGCGCTAAACCGCACCGTGTCGATCCAGACATCCCCGCGTTCGGCCTTGCTGCAGACCTGGACCGCTGCATGAGTGGCCGCGAAGTCCGCGCTGAAGGGCAGCACCAGCACGTGCCACTGGTCATCCGTTTCGACCTGCGAGAGGGAGATCACGCGCTCGCTCTGTTGGGGCATGCCACCCTCCGCGCCCGACAGCCAGAGCAAATAGTCGCCCCAGGGCGCAGTGCCCCGCGCCCGGTATCGGATCGCCGCGAAACGGTAACCCCGCAGATCAACGGGTTCGCGCAGCTTGGCCGACCATTTCATGCCCTTGTCGGCGCCCTCGGCGCTCAGATGAAGGACGCCGCCCTCCGGTTCGGGCGCGAATACAGTCGCATCATTCGCCAGCCAGTCAGGCTCCGCGCGCAGGTCTTCGAGGTCCTCCCCTGGCCGCATGACATGGTCCGCCAGCGGAGTCGCACCCGCCGGAATGACCGTCGCGCCTGGTGGGGCTTCGTCGGTGACGTCCAGCAAATCGAAGCTGATCCAGGCGGGCTCTTCGCGGCACTGGACTTCGGTCAGTACCGACCGCATCCCGCCCCGAGCGCCCCGGGCCGCAAGGTCCACCGCGACGGTGTGCCACTGGCCATCGCGCGCCAGTTCGCCCACGTTGAGCACTTCCTTGCCCGGAGCGCTGCCGTCATACACCCAGATGGCATAGCCGCCCGCGAGGTTGAGGGCCCGGTAACGCAGCACCAGGTAGATGCCGGTCTCGGCGGTCACATCCCGCAGGGGGAGTTCGAACTTCATGCCCTTGCCCGGTTCCCAGACCCGCAGCGTCACCGCGCCGTCCTCGGCGATGACCTCGGGAGCCGCCGCCGCATTGCTCAGGAAAGTCGGATGGGCGATCCAGCCCGGATCGGCGTCGAACTCCACGGGCGGCCGCACCTGCGCGACGCAGGCGCCTGCCGCCAGTATGAACGGGACCAGCAGAAACCGGGGTGCGTACAATGACGGGGTGGTTGCCATGAATTGTCACACTCCACAGGCAGCGCGACGTGCGCCCGTTGGACTTGAGGCTGTGTGTGTTTTCGCGACGCAGTAAGCCCGGACCTGCCGGAGGGAGGCATGGCGTTGATGGCGAATAGCCACACACCACTGCCTGACTGGAAGGAAGCCGATCACATGCCCCGCACGATTCTGTGCATTGCGCCACTGCTGGCCCTCTCCGTCTCGGGCTTCGCCGCCGAGACACTGCTCTTCGTTTCGCCCGAGGGTAATGATGCCTGGTCCGGAAGGCTGCCCGCCGCTGATGAGCGCGGTACGGATGGCCCCTTCGCCACTCTCGCCAAGGCCCGAGACACCATCCGAGCGCTCAGGGAGCGAGGCGCAATCACGGGCTCAGTGACCGTGCAGATCCGCGCCGGGCAGTACTTCCTGGACGAACCTTTCTCTCTCGGCCCCGCGGATTCCGGGACCGCCGACGCGCCGATCACCTACATGGCGTACCCGGGCGAGAAGCCGGTGCTGGTCGGCGGAAAGCCTATCACGGGGTTCGAGGCGCAGGCTGACGGGGTGCTGGTCGCCGACCTGCCGGAAGTACGCGAGGGTGGCTGGCGTTTCAGGTCTCTCTTCGCCGACGGCAGGCGGATGATCCCGGCGCGCACCCCCAACTTCGACCCGAGCGACCCGTACCGCAAGGGGTTCTCATACGTGGCCCTGGACCCCAACGCCTTCGGGTACTCGGTGGGCAACATCCACAATCCGGGCGACTGGATGGAGTACGACGTCGAAGTGCCTTCGGATGGCGAGTACACGCTGTGGGTGTACTACGGGGCGCAGAACAAGCCCTTCGGCAATGACAACATGGCGGGGCGCACCGCGGTGAAGATCGACGGCGGCGAGTTCACCCCGCTCATGAACCTTCCCGACACCGGCGGCTGGGCTGTCACAAGCTGGCAACCTACTGCGACGCTGCAACTCACCGCGGGCAGGCACGTCCTGCATTGGGAGAACCTCAAGGGCGGCGGGCTGAACCTGGCGAGTTTCGCGCTGAGTAACGACCCGGACTGGAGGCCCGTGGACACAAACCTGCCCCCGGTGGCCGACGGCAGGCACATGATCCTTATCCAGGCCGCGCGGTTCAAGAAGTACAAGGGCATCCAGCTAACCGTGAGCGGCAGCGGGATGGGCTCCAAGACCAGCTTCACCTACGCGCCCGGTGACATCAAGCCCGAATGGGCGCGGATCCCCGGGGCGGAGGTCCACATCTTCCAGTCCGGCAACTGCCGAGCGTTCCACGAGGTGTTGAGCATTGAGTCCGTGGATGAGGCGAAGCATCTCGTCACCGTGGGCGGCCCGGAGGCGTCCTCGACCCTTGCCACCGGGGACCGCTACTTCGTGCAGAATGTCCCGGATGCCCTGGATGCCCCGGGCGAATGGTACCTGGACGCGGAGAAGGGGCAACTCCGGTTCATCCCGCCTGCCGGGTTCGGCGAGGGGTCCCTTGTGGTTGCTCCAGTGGCCGGGCGAATCGTGGAACTGGTCGGCGACGCAGACAGGCCCGTCTCTCACGTGCGGTTCCGGGGTCTCACTTTCACCGGTGGCGAGTATGACCAAAACGACGGCGCCGTCGGCTACGGGATGGGCACGAACGGCGTAGTGTTCCTGGGGAAGGCCACGGACTGCGAGGTGGCCGACTGCACCTTTGTGAGCATCGGCAAGCACGCCGTCTGCTGTTCGGGCGGCGGGAAGCACGCCATCACCGGGAACGACATCTCCCGCACGGCATACGGCGGAGTGATGCTCCTGGACAGCGCCGGTAACCTGGTGGCCGACAACCACATTCACCATACCGGAGAGGTTTACAAGCATCCGGGCGGCATCGCCATGCAGGGCGCGAAGGCCAGTGACAATGTGGTGCGCCGCAATGCGATCCACGATACGTCCCGGTACGGGATCAGTTTCAAGTATGCAGGCACGAACAACCTCGTCGAAGACAACTTCATCCAGAACACCAACCTCGAGACCTACGATACCGGCGGCATCGAGGTCACCCAGGGCGACCGCGAGGGCCGAAGCGGCAGCATCATCCAGCGGAACTTCGTGGCCGACACCATCGGTTACTCCTGCCAGCACGACAAGTCGCTGTTCCTGTCCTGGAGCATCTACTTGGACTCCTTCGCCGGGGGGTACACGGTGCGTGACAACATCTGCCCGCGGAGCAACAATGGCGGCATCATGTTCCAGGGAGGCAAGGACAACATCGTCACCAACAACATTCTCATCGACGGGCGGGTGGGACAGGGCCACTGGTCCAACTTCGCGGGCAACTCCACCGGCCTGGTGTTCGAGCGCAACATCGTGGCCTGGAGCAACCCTGACGCGACCCTCTGGGCCCACGGGAAGCTGGGGCCCGAGGTGATCCGCTCGGACCGCAATCTCTTCTGGTGTCCCGGCATCCCCGAACCGAAGCTGGGATACGGTGGCCGCGACGCCTGGGCCGACTGGCAAGCTCAGGGGTATGACCAGAACTCCCTCTTCTCCGACCCGCTGTTCGTGGACCCGGCCAACGACGACTTCGCGCTGCGCGCCGATTCGCCCGCCTGGCAGTTGGGCTTCGAGAAGATCGACACCAGCGGCATCCAGGCCGCGAAGGCGCACTGCAATTGCGAGATCGAGCCGGCGGCGGAGCTGTTCTTTGCCCAGTAGCGCCAACCTGCCGTCTGCGAAAGGCTGATTGCACAGTGACAGGAACCAGCCACATCAACACCTTCGCCGCGTGCGCCGTCATCCTGGCCTTTCTTGTGGGATGTGCACAGGGCGAGACGGTGATGCACGTCCGGGGACAGACACCGAACGCGAAGTTCATGGGAGAGGGCACCGAGGAATCGCCCTGGCGGTCAATCCACGCCGCAATGGCCGCGGTCCGGGATCTCACAGGAGCCGGGCTCACCCAGGACCTACGCATCGTCCTGCACAGCGGAGTGTACCGCATCTGGGAGCCCCTGGAGTTCGGCCCGGAGCATGGCGGGACGCAGCAGTTCTCCGTGACCTGGTGCGCCGCGCCGGGTGAAGACGTGGTCATCAGCGGGGGCCGCGAGATCACCGGGTGGCAGGCAGGCCCGGACGGGATCTGGACAGCGACCGTGCCCGGTGTGAGGGAGGGCGAATGGTACCCGTCCTCGCTCATCATCGACGGGCAGCCCGCTACCCGCGCGCGGACCCCCAATGCGAATGCGCCCCAGCCGCTGGTCCAGATTGCGGACGAACAGCTTGACCCGGAGCGCATGGAGTTCCGCCTCACATTCCCCGCCGGGCTCGTGGAGAGCTGGAACAATCCCACCGACGTGGAGATGGTCTGCCAGGGCAACTGGGCGATCAACCGAAAGCGGGTGGTGAGCCTGGAGCCTGACTCGAACGCGGCGGTGTTCCAGCCGCCTCATCTCGACCGCTCGAAGCTCGCCTGGAACTGGCCCGGCAGGGGCCGCTGGTTCTTCCTGGAGAACGCCCGGGAGTTCCTGGACCAACCCGGGGAGTGGTACCTCGACCGCGCCAGCGGGACCCTCAGCTACCTTCCGCTCCCGGGCCAGGACATGAGCGAGGCCAGCGCTGTGATGCCTCGCTGCGAGGGGCTGCTGGTGGTCAAGGGCACCGACGAGCAGCCGGTGCGCAACCTCCACTTCCAGGGAATCCAGTTCGAGGGTTCCGCGTGGCCGCTTCCGCGGGGCGACTACCACGGCGTGCAGGCCTGCCGCCACTCCACCGGCGGCGACACCAACTGGAAGGTTGTGCCGGTGGGCATCCGCTGGGAATGCGCGCGGGACTGTAGCCTGACCGAAGGAGCGGTGCGCCACCTTGAGGCGTCCGGCCTGGAAATCGGCCGGCGCTGCCATGATGTGCGAGTCGTGGGCAACGAAATCTCGGATATCGGCGGCAATGGCATCGAGGTGGGCGCGGCGAATGACGACGCCGAAGCGCCGGCGGGCAATGTCGTGAGCGATAACCATGTCCACCACACGGGCCAGCGGTTCTTCGGCGCGGTCGGGATCTGGGTCGGCTTCGCGCGCGAGACCACCGTCTCCCACAATCGGGTGCATGATCTGCCGTACAGCGGCATCTCCTGCGGGTGGGTCTGGGCGCCGCAAGCATCCGCCTGCAAGGCCAACCTGATCGAGTACAACCACATACACCACGTCATGGGCAAGCTCTGCGACGGCGGCGGCATCTACACGCTGGGCCTGCAGCCTGGCACGGTGATCCGCGGCAATCTCATCCACGACGTGTACCGCAGCGGCCATGCCCAGGGCGCGCCGAACAACGGGATGTTCATCGACGAGGGCAGCACCGGCTTCCTGTTCGAGCGCAACGTGATCTACGCGGTGGGCTCCGAACCGGTGCGGCATAACCAGAACCGGCCCGAAGGACACACGTGGGTGGACAACCAGTTTGGCATCCAGGCATTCGCTGACGGGATTGTGGGCAGCGCGCTGCAGTGCCCGTCGGCGCTGGTGGAGACGCCCCACTCGGAGGCGCTCGAGCCCGAGCAACTCACCCTCGAGGCATGGGTGCGAGTTCCCGCGTCCCATTCGGGCGGCGACACCCGACGCTGGATCGTGTGCAAGAACGATGATGAGTGGACCCAGGGCAACTATGCGCTGGTTACGAACGTTGACAAAGTTGGTGCGTACCTGAACATCGGCGGCGGGCAGGGGAACATGATCGCGCTCTGGAGCGGCGAGGGCGCTTTGGTGTCCGACGTCTGGCAACACGTGGCGATGACGTACAACGGGAAGGATCTCGTCGTGTTCGCCAACGGGACCGAAGTCGCCCGCAGGCCCGTGAACCGCAGGCGCGAGCCCGGCAATACCCCCCTTGCGGTGGGTGGCAGGCAGGACCGCTATAGTTCCTTCGAAGGCCTCATCGATGAGGTGCGGGTGTACAGCCGCGCGCTGCCCCAGGAGGAACTCGCTGCCCACGTGGCCCAGGGCGCGGCCGATGTGGCCTGCGACCCTGCGCAGGAAACTGGGCTGATCGCGTACTTCGGGTTCGATGAGGGCAACGACGCCCGGCGCATCATCGAGCAGGCTCGTGCGAACACCGGGCCACGGGAGCCGCACCGTTCCAGACTTGGCGTGCAGTAGCCAAGCCAACACGACACGAGAAGGCGACTTATGAGGTTCAAGTTCGAATCCCTGCATTACGGCTGGATCATCCTCACCGTTGGCACGCTGGTGGTCTTCGGCGCGCTGGGTCTGGGACGTCTCGGCTACGGGATGGTCCTGCCGGCGATGCAGGAGGGCCTGGGCATGGACAATACCCAGGCCGGCGCGCTCGCGAGCGCCAATCTCACAGGCTACCTGTGCCTGTCCGCATTGGGCGGCGCGCTGGCCTCGCGTTTCGGGCCGCGTGTTGTCATCACGGTGGGGATGACCCTCGCCGGGGCTTCCATGGTGCTGACCGGTCTGTCCCACGGAATCATCGACACCGGCATCTGGCGCACCATCACCGGCGTGGGTAGCGGGGCCAGCAATGTACCGATCATGGGCCTGCTCGCTGCCTGGTTCAGCCTGCGCAGGCGAGGGGTGGCTTCGGGGATTGCGGTGGCAGGATCGTCCATCGCCCTGATCTTGCTTGGATATGCGGCGCCGCCGGTGCTCGCGGCCTACGGGGACAGCGGCTGGCGCGTCTGCTGGTTCGCATACGGGGGGATCACGCTGTTCGTAGCGGCTCTCGCCGGACTGCTCCTGAGGAACTGCCCGTCAGAGTACAACCTCTGTCCGGTGGGTGATGCCAACGGGACCCCGCCGGTCCCGGTGAAGTCCGAGGGGTTGCGCTGGAGCCTCATCTACCGCTCGCGCGCAGTCTGGCAGATGGGCTTCGTCTACACCGCCTACGGCTTCGCGTATATCACCTATCTGACTTTCTTCGTGAAAGGGCTTATTGCCGACGGCGGCTACACCCAGGCGCAGGCGGGCCAGCTGTTCATGACCATGGGCTGGGTCAGCCTCTCCTGCGGCCTCATCTGGGGCCATGTGTCGGATGTCATCGGCCGCAAGGGCGCGCTGGTCATCGTCTATCTAATCCAGGCCGTAGCCTACAGCCTGTATGCTTTCATGCCCACATCGGTGGGATTCACACTGTCTGCGTTGCTTTTCGGCGTAACCGCTTTCAGCGTTCCCGCAATCATCGCCGCCGCCTGCGGCGACATGCTGGGTCCGCGCCTGGCCCCTGCCGCACTGGGCTTCGTCACCCTGTTTCTGGGCATCGGCCAGGCGGTAGGGCCCACGGTGGGCGGGATGATCGGCGACGCCGCCGGATCTCTGCCGCCGGCGATGATCCCGCCGGCAGTCGCATCAGCCCTCGGGGCGATAGGCGCGGCGCTCATGCCCGCCACAGTAAACCGAGATACCTCAGCCGGACCAGCGGATAATGCTGAGAACGGAAAGGACGGAGTTGCATGAAAGCAGTCGCAATTATGGGCAGCCCCCACGGGATGAAAGGCAATACCGCAAAGCTGCTGGAACCGATGCTGGAAGCAATGAGGGAAGCGGGAGCGGAGGTGGAGACCCTCCTGCTGGGCAAGCTCAAAGTGGCCCCGTGCGTGGGCTGCGACGCCTGCCACAGGGGCGGCAAGTGCGCGATCGATGACGACTTCAGCCAAGTGCTCCAGGCCATCCTGGACGCCGACATCATCGTCCTGGCCAGCCCAAATTACATCTTCAGCGTGAGCGCGCAGATGAAGGCCCTCTTCGACCGCTGCTGCGGGCCGATCCACATTCAGCAGTTCGACGGGAAGTTCGGCGCTGCCGTGGTGACTTCCGGCGGCGGCGGATGCACCGAGGTCGAGGAGTACATGCTCCGCTTCCTGCGCATGGCCGGCGCCTGGACCGTGGGGAGCACAGGGGCCGAAGCCTTCAAGCTTATGGACCCGTCTCAGGCACCGGTTGCGGTGGAGAAGGCGCGGGATCTGGGCCGCAAGCTGGTTGCCGCCGCAAGATCGGGCGAGCCTCCCGCGGACCAGGTCGAGGAACATGAGCAGACCGCGCAGTTCATGCGGCAGATCGTCTCCATGCGCAAAGACCATTGGCAGTACGAGTACGAATACTGGCAAAAGCTCGATGCTGTGTAATCAGGAGGCAGACATGCACCAGGTGTCTCTCGTGCTCATCGCAATCGCCCTGCTTGCCTGTGCGGGCTGCGCGTCCGCAATCACGCTCGCGCGCGACGGCGCGAGCCAGTACGCCATCGCAATCCCGGCCGACGCTGACGCTCCGACGATTACCGCGGCCGAGGAGCTTCAAAAAACGCTGAAGGCAGTGACCGGCGCTGCGCTGGAAATCGCGCAGGAGGATGGCATCGCGACCGATGCCCGGGTAATCGCGGTCGGTCCCGGTGAGCGCTTCAGAAAGGCCTGCCCGGATGTCGACCTCGCGTCCCTGCAACGCGACGGCATCGTGATCCGCACTGTGGGCGACGACTTGTTCCTCGCAGGAGGCAGCCCGCGCGGCACGCTGTACGCGGTCTACACGTTCCTCGAGGATTCCGTCGGCTGTCGCTGGTGGGCGGCGGATGCTGAGTTCATCCCGCAGCGCCCGACCCTCGAGATCGGCGAACTCAATACGGTCTACGTGCCGAAACTCCAGTACCGCGAGGCCTTCTACCGCGGCGTGCTGCGCAACCCGCTGTTCGCTGCGAAGCTCAAGCTCAACGGGCATTTTGAGGGCATCCCGGCTTCCCATGGCGGGCATTACTCGATCATCGGCTGGTGTCACACGTTCTACCAGATCCTGCCGCCCGAGAAATACTTCGCGGCGCATCCCGACTGGTACAGCGAGATCGGGGGCCGGCGCGTCCACGAGGGCGCCCAGCTCTGTCTCACCAACAGCGAGATGCGCGCCGAATTCATCCGCGTCGCGCTCGAACGGATCCGCCAGCAGCCTGATGCGGGCATCATCTCCGTGTCCCAGAACGATTGGCACGGGCGCTGCCAGTGCGACAAGTGTCGGGCGCTGGAAGAGGCCGAAGGCGCGCCGTCCGGAGCGCTGGTGCATTTCGTGAACGCGGTTGCCGAGGAGATCGAGAAGGAGTTCCCGGACGTGCTGGTGGAGACCCTCGCGTACCAGTACACCCGGCAGGCGCCGGAGAAGGTGAAGCCGCGGCGCAATGTGATCATCCGCCTGTGCTCCATCGAGTGCGACTTCTCCAAGCCCTTGGAGACCGGCGAGACCAATGAGACCTTCGCTCGGGACGTGGCGGCGTGGAGCGCCATCGCCCCGCAGCTCTACGTCTGGGACTACGTCACCAACTTCGCCAGTTACATCATGCCGCACCCGAACCTGCGGGTGCTTGCGCCGAACATCCGGTTCTTCGTAAACAACAAGACCATCGGCCTGTTCGAACAGGGTGACGCAAGCTGTTCATGCAGCGACTTCCCGGAACTGCGCGCGTGGCTTCTCGCGAAACTCATGTGGGACCCGTCGCTTGATGACAAGGCGCTAATCCGCGAGTTCATGCAGGGCTACTACGGACCAGCCGCCGAGCCCCTGCTTCAGTACATTGAGCTCTACCACGACGCCATCGAGAACAGCGGTAAGGCATTGCGGTGCTACATGAGCGGCACGATTGACTGGCTGCCATTGGCCGACATGAACGCAGCCACGAAGCTGTTCGCCGAAGCGGCCCGGGCAGTCGAGGGCGACCAGGTCCTCAGCGACCGCGTGCGCCGCGCCCGATTGCCGCTGGATCACTCGTGGATCCTGGGGTACAACGCCTTCCGCCGCCAGGCCGCTGGGGAGAAGACCGAGTTCCTCGGGCCCGACGACCCGCAGGCGATGGTCCGGGACTTCATTGAGACCGCCGAGCGATTCGATGTGAACAGCTTCCGCGAGGGCCAGCCTTTCAGCAACTACGCGCCCATGCTGGAGCGCCGGTTCCGCGCAGCCGGCCCGCCGCCCGAGATGTGCAAAGACCTCCCCGTCGAGGACTGGGTGGACGTGCAGGATAACGACTTCACCCTCCACAATGCCGGGACGTGGGTCTCGCTCGTCGAGGACCCGAAGGCATCCGACGGTTGGGCGGCGCGCATGACCACCAATCACACCCAGTGGGCTACCCAATACCCCATCACCAGGGACGTGGAGTCCCTCGGGAAGAGTCACTGCTATGCATTGGTGAAGTGCGCCGCAAAGGACGATGCTGCGCCGGGGTTTGAAGCGGGCATCTACGACAACGAGACCAGGTCGGGCCTCGCCGGCCAGACCATTCCGGCCGCCGATTGTGCGGGCGACGACTACGTGCTCATCGACCTGGGCGTACACCAACTGAAAACCAGCATGTATGTGTGGTTCGCGCCGAAGAACAACCCGGATCAGATCGAGTCGATCTCCATCGACCGTATCTTCTTCATCCGGGAGAAGTGATGACATTGGCGCCACACCAGGCCCCGCCTGGTGTGCTCTCCTAGGCAAGCACTGCTTGCGCACAAGCAGTGGCACCCGTAACCGAACATCGGGTAGGCGGGGTCGTTGCCGGCCCCGCCCCCCACACCACCCGGCATGCGGGTCCGCACCGGGCGGTTCACGCAACTGCAA
>Ga0067045_1031912_pt1 | contig 11213 bp, 8 predicted proteins | sample TerdegcTABiofilm_FD_59184 | JGI IMG/M metagenome (GOLD analysis project Ga0067045, IMG submission 59184) | Combined Assembly of (Gp0054472, Gp0054536) Wastewater bioreactor microbial communities from Singapore -Terephthalate degrading...
GGTTGCGGCTGCAGCTGGTGCGGGCGGAGCTTCGGCGGGAGGAGGACTACCCGGGCGTTCAATTTCCTCCGGACGGGCGCGCAGGCGCAGATTCCCCATCTGTACCTCGATTTCCGATTGACCCAAGGCAGTAATCACGCCGTCCATTTGCAGCGAGCGCAAACGCACTTTGTCTCCCAGGCGTAATGGACGGGAAGGTTCAATCAGCGTACGCACGATCGGTTTTTCGGCTTCGCTTTGCAGTTCTTCCAGGCGTTCCTGGAGTGGTTTGAGCGCCTCCAGCGGTTGGCGCGCGCGCTGCAATTCCCGGCGCAGGGCATCCAGCTCGGCGCGCAGGGCGGCAATTTCCTTTTCCTGTTCCTGGCGGGCTTTTTCCAGAATTTGACGCCGCTCTTCTTCAATCTTTTCCAGCCGTTGCGCCAGTTCACGGCGCAAATTTTCCGCCTGAGAGCGCAGCCGGTCGGCTTCACTGCGTGCTTTACGCGCCAGTTCGCGCTGGCGGTGAATCTCATCCAGCAGGTCATCGGCGCGCAGGTCGGTGGGGTTAATCATGCCCCGCGCGGCTTCAAGAATTTCAGACGGCAGGCCGAGCCGTTCGGCAATCGCCAGCGCGTTCGAGCGTCCCGGCAGGCCGATGGTCAGGCGGTAGGTCGGTTTGAGCGAACGCAGGTCAAACTCCATGCTGGCATTCACCACGCCGGGCGTAGCGTGGGCATAGGCTTTCAACTCGGGGTAGTGGGTGGCGATCAACGTGGTAACCCGTTTTTCGACCAGATAACCCAAAATGGCGCGTGCCAGCGCGGAACCCTCCTGCGGGTCGGTGCCGGCGCCCAGCTCATCCAGCACCACCAGCGAAAACGAGTCCATCCGCCGCAGGATGCGCACAATGTTGGTGATATGACCGGAGAAGGTGGAAAGTGACTGTTCGATGGACTGTTCATCGCCAATATCGGCGTAAATGTTGCGGAAGATGCTGAATGCCGAGCCGCTTTGGGCAGGAATGTGCAGCCCTGACTGCGCCATCAGCGCCAGCAGCCCGACGGTTTTCAGCGTAACCGTTTTTCCGCCGGTGTTGGGGCCGGTAATGACCAGGGCGTAGGTGTGTTCATCCAGCACCACGTCAATCGGCACCACCGTTTGAGGATCCAGCAAGGGGTGGCGCGCCTGATAGAGGACAATAGTACTGCCGGGGTGTTTTTCGCGGCCGGTTTTGCGGAAGGCGGTCAGTACCGGCTCGGCGGCGTGCAGGTCATCGGCGTATTTGGCGCACATGAACGCCAGGTCGAGGCGGGCGAGGGCTTCCACGATGGCGATGATGGCCGGGCTGTGTGCCCCAATCTGATCAGAAAGTTCACTCAGGATGCGCCGTTCCTCATCCCTTTCTGCCAGCTGTAGTTCGTGCCAGGCGTTGTTGAGTTCCACCACCGCCAGCGGTTCGACGAACAGGGTGGCGCCTGAGGATGACTGATCGTGGACGATGGCGCGGATACGCCCGCGCGATTCGGCCCGCAGGGGGATGACATAGCGCCCATTCCGCAGGGTGATGATGGCTTCCTGCAGGTGGGGGGCATTTTTGGGGTCTTGCAGCATTTTTTGCAGGCGGGAAAGCAGCCGCTCATGGGCTACCTTGATTTCGGCGCGCAGAGAAGCCAGTTTGGGCGAGGCGCTGTCCAGAACTTCACCGCGCTCGGAGATGGTGCGCGAGATGGCTTCGATCAGTCCGGGCGGCGGTGCCAATGGCTGGGCAATGGCTGCCAGATGCGGGTATTCCGTCTGCTTGTTTTCCAGTGTGCGAAACAATTCGCGGGCAGCGATCAGGGTGGATTTGATTTCCAGCAGTTCGGTGGGCAGCAGCACACCGCTGCGCGCGGCGCGTTCGGCCAGCGGGCGCACATCCCGCGCTCCACCAATACCGACTTCCGATTTCACGCTCAGCAGACGGCGGGCTTCACTGGTGGTGGCCTGGCGGGCCAGAGCTTCTTGCAAATCGGCGGTGGGCCGCAGACTGCGGGCCAGCTCGGCAGAAGCGGAAAAATCGGCATAACCGGCCAATCGTTCCAGCACTTTGGGAAATTCCAGCATCGAAAGTGATTTTGCATCCATGACGGCTTGATTGTAATCCAGATTTTATGATCGTGGTTAACGTCAGATTGCTTGTAGAAAGACGCCCGCAAGCGGCGAAAAAAGTCCATTCCAGATCCCTCACATCGCCTGGTAATTTGGGGTAGGGGAAGGTGTGTGGGTCATGCGGACGGTTGCGGCGCTTGCGCGCAATCACAGCTTTCAAAAAGCCATTTGAATGGCTTTTCCGAACAGACCTTAAGAGTGTATACGCAGACCATCCGGAGAAGTTGTGTCATCAGTATGGGAAGCGCGCGGTTAAGGTAAAATCAACCACAGAGAGGCTGCCATGACAAACGAACCCAACAAAATTATTTACTCGATGATCGGCGTCAGCAAGTATTACGACCGGAAACCGGTCTTGCAGGACATTTATCTCTCGTATTTTTATGGCGCCAAAATTGGAGTCATTGGCTTGAACGGCTCCGGAAAGAGCACCCTGCTGCGCATTCTGGCGGGGGTGGAAAAGGACTTCAACGGCGAAACCGTACTTGCGCCGGGTTACACGGTGGGTCTGCTGGAGCAGGAACCGCAATTAAATGAGGAAAAGACCGTGCGTGAAATTGTTGCCGAAGGCGTGCAGGAAGCCATGCAGCTGTTGGAGAAATTCAACCGGATCAGCGAACGCTTTGCGGAACCGTTGACGGATGAAGAAATGATCGCGCTGATCGAAAAACAGGGCGAAGTGCAGGAAAAAATTGATCACCTGGGGGCGTGGGACATGGATGCACGCCTGGAAATGGCAATGGATGCCCTGCGCTGCCCGCCCGGTGATACCCCGGTTAAAGTGCTTTCCGGTGGAGAACGCCGCCGGGTGGCGCTGTGCCGGCTGCTGCTGCAAAAACCCGATATCCTGCTGCTGGATGAACCGACCAATCACCTGGATGCCGAAACGGTGGCATGGCTGGAACGCCATTTACAGGAATACCCCGGCACGGTGATTGCCGTCACCCATGACCGCTATTTTCTGGATAATGTCGCCGGCTGGATTTTGGAATTGGATCGCGGGCGGGGCATTCCCTACAAGGGGAATTACTCCGGCTGGCTGGAACAGAAAAAAGCGCGCCTGATGACGGAAGAAAAGCAGGAAAGTGAACGGCTCCGCACACTGGAACGCGAACTGGAATGGATCCGCATGGCGCCGCGCGCCCGGCATGCCAAATCCAAGGCGCGTATTCAGGCTTACGAGCGGCTGCTCAGTCAGGAAAATGAAAAAGCCGCCAGAGAATTGGAGATTTACCTCCCGCCCGGCCCGCGGCTGGGCAATCTGGTGATTGAGGCAGAGCATGTTTACAAAGGCTATGGCGACCGTTTGCTGATCGAGGATATGAGCTTTTCCCTGCCGCCGGGCGGTATCATTGGCATTATTGGTGCGAATGGAGCTGGTAAGACCACCCTGCTGCGCATGATCACCGGCCAGGAAAAACCCGATTCGGGTACTTTACGCATCGGCGAAACGGTACAAATGGCGTATGTGGATCAATCGCGGGATGTGCTCGATCCGCAGCGAACGGTGTGGGAGATGATCTGCGATGGGGAAGATACCATCCGTCTGGGTGAACGCGAGGTGAACTCGCGCGCTTATGTGGCGCGGTTTAACTTCACCGGTGCAGATCAGCAGAAAAAAGTGGGTATGCTTTCGGGTGGCGAACGCAACCGCGTTCACCTGGCGCGAATGCTCAAGCAAGGCGCCAATGTGCTGCTGCTGGATGAGCCGACCAACGACCTGGATGTCAACACCCTGCGGGCGCTGGAAGAAGCGCTGTTAAACTTTGGCGGTTGTGCGCTGGTGGTCAGCCATGACCGCTGGTTTCTCGATCGGATTGCCACGCACATTCTGGCGTTTGAAGGCGACAGCCGGGTGGTGTTTTACGATGGCAACTACACCCAGTATGAAGCCGACCGCCGCGCCCGGCTGGGAATTGCCGCCGACCAGCCGCACCGCATCACCTACCGAAAATTGACCCGTTAGGACGGGGGGGTCAGCCTTCAAAGGCTTTAACGCAGTTGCGCCCGCTGTTTTTGGCAGCATACAGGGCCTGATCGGCCCGGCGCAACAGTTCCTTGAATGTATGGGGAAAGTGAGGCGGGCTGGCGGTTGCCACGCCGAGACTGATGGTGACATTCAAACGATTGCCGCCAATGCGGATGGGTGATTCGGCCACCGCACCGCGTACCCGTTCGGCCATGCGCAGGCCCTGTTCGAGTGAGATGCCCGGCATGATGATGGTAAATTCCTCGCCACCGTAACGTGCCAGAGTATCACTGCTGCGCAGGCGGTGGCGGATGCGCTCGACCAGGATGGTCAATACCTGATCGCCAACCAGATGCCCGTACTGGTCGTTGATTTCCTTGAAATTATCCAGATCGAACATGATGATAGTCAAAGGCTGGCCGGTTTTGCGGGCTTCCTGAAAGGCGGCCTGACCGGTATCGAACAGGGCGCGGCGGTTCAGGCTTTGGGTGAGCGAATCGGTGCGTGCCAGTTTTTCCAGTTTGACCTGTGTGCGCTGCTGTTCTTCTACTTTGCGCTGTAATTCCAACGCTTTTTTCTGGAAAGCCTCCGTTTCGCGGCGCAGGGTTTCCAACTGGTGGAGTACCTGCAAATGCTTGATGCGCCGGTCGGCTTCCTGATCATAAACGGCTTGAAAGACGGCATGGTATTTCTTGTACATTTCCAGCGCAGCAGCGGTTTTACCGCTTTTTTCGTACAGATTCGCCAGTGCATGATAGGCTTCCATCACCTGCTGCTGGCGGCGGGTTTGCTGTGCCAGCAGCAGAGCTTCGTTCAAGTCTTTTTCGGCGGCCTCGTAATGACCGCGTTCGGTGTGCAGTTTGCCCAGGTTGAGCAGGGTGATGGCAATTTCTGCAGTCAGATTGTACTGGCGGGCAACGTTCAACGCGCGCTGGTAGGCCGAAATGGCGGCGCTATCATCTCCCATGGCAAGATAAATTTCCCCAATGTTGTTGAGATAAACAGCCTGATCCTGCCAGGTTTGGATGGATTCGGCAATCTGAATGGCTTCGGTTTCGTATTCCATTGCGCGGCGCGGTTGGCCGGTGTGCAGGTAGCCCATCGCCAGACTATCCAGCGCCCACGAAAGGCGCATGGGTTCGTTCAGTTCGCGCAGCGTTTGCACGGCCTGATGCAGGTGAGGGATGGCCAGTTCGGGTTGACCCAGCAGAACATAGGTGTAGCAGATGTCGTTGGTAATCTCGGCCGTCAGCAGTTGATCTCCCAGTTCCTGCACCTCTTTCAAGGCCTGAAACAGGTGTTCGAGTGCGTCGGCAAATTCCCCCATGTGGGCGTAAGCGATTCCGTAATAGGAACGGGCAAGTGCCTTTTCGCGGTTTTTGCCCAGCCGCTCGAATTGCTGCATGGCGGTTTGAAAATCGGTCAGCGCCGCGGCGTAGGCAGCGTTTTTGAGGTTAAGCCGCCCGCGGGTGATGGTGCAGGCAGCCAGTTCGGCCTGAAGATGCTCGTCGTCCTGCTGAAGGTGATTTTCTGCCAGTTGAAAGGCTTGTTGAAGCAGCTTCAACCCGTGCGCAGGGTCGGCATCCAGTAAGTCCAATGCCTGCTGATGAAGGCGTTGAATTTCGGTCGTCAGGGGTTGGGTGGAAAGGGGTGTTTCGGCTTCCATTGGTTGGGGGTAAAAATCAAAAACCCGCACCGGCAGCAGGTGGCTGAAAAGCGTCAGGCAAATGGGCGGGGTTCAAGGAGCGCAGGCAGCAAAGTGGGCGGAATTCGTCCTTAATATACCACAAATATACCTTGGCGAATCAAATAAAAATCCCTGCTGCCGGGTGTTTTTGGTGCGGGCAGCAGGGAGGCTTGTAGAAGGAGGTTAAGGTGCAGCGATCACGGGCCCTGCCAGCCGGCCAGCTGCGCCAGCAGAATCCAGATGGCTTTGGCCACCTGCAGCTTACCGGCAGAGACCGAGCCGAGATGCCCGCCGGACGATTCGGTGGTGTACTCGCAGCAAATCACTGCGTAACCTTGACTGTTGCGGCATTCCTGCCCGTCGGGCGTGTGGCTGAGGATGTCGGCAATATCCAGCAGGATTTTGTTATTATCGCGCGCCCACTGGCGCATCTGGTTGTTGAAGGATTCGGACACCGAAGTTCCCGCATTGCGTGCCAGCGAGGATGTCCAGTACACAAAGGTTTTATTGGGATAGCGGGCTTCCAACTCCAGAATGTCATAGATGTTGTAGCCGTTGTAATTGGGGTTGAAGTAATCGCGGGCAATGCTGGAATCTTCGCCAACATGCAGGTAATTGTGCTTCAGGGAGATGATGTCCCACTGACTGGCCAGAGATGGGTAACGCGTCACAAAGTTTTGTACGTCACTGTACCAGTAATCGGCCATGTAGAACTCGAAACGAATGTTTGACCGATCGTTGCCGCCCAGAAAACGGATTGGTTCGGGAATAACCGAGTCTCTAGTAGTATAGGTCTTGACCTGGTCGGGTGGGGCAGCGCAGACTACCTGATCAATAAAGTATTTACGGCATGAGGAAGGGCTTTCAGCCCAATTGGGGCTGGCCAGGCAGTCCAGCCCTTCACTGATATTTTGACCAACACTGCGGTCAAAGTAGTAAAAACGGATTTGTTCGGCCGCCCGCAGGTATTCAGGTGGAATCTGGTCGTAGAGCGGCAGGCTGGTGTGGTCAATGATGTTGCCCAATTGCGGGTTGGGGATGATGGTTGGGCGCGGGGTAGGGGTAGGTGTGGGTGTGGTGGTTGTGCTGCTGCGCCGCACCATGGGCAGAAATACGGTATAAGAAGTGTCCTGTGGTGTAATTTCGTCCGGCGGCTGGGTTTGAGCCAATACATTGAGCGGAAAAACCGCTGTTGCCAGAAGGATGAGCGCCATCCCCCAAGGCGCAAGACGGTTGATTTTCATTGACAATTGTTCTCCATGTAGTAAAGAATTTTGACATGCACCATTGTAGCAGAAAAAACCGCCTGAATCGGCGGTTTTCAATTTTGTTGGGCTTTTGTAATGACGCTGAAAAGTTCAGGGTGTGTTGGGCCGCCAGCCGGCTAACTGCGCCAGCATCACCCACATGGCTTTGGCAGCCTGTAATTTGCCGGCCGAAACCGCCCCCAAATGCCCGCCTTCGCTTTCGGTGGTGTACGCACAGCAGATGACCGGGTTGCCGCTGTCGCTCAGGCAGGCCTCACCTTCGGGCGTATGACTGAGGATGTCAGCCAGATCGTAGAGAATACGGTTGTTCGTTCTTGCCCACTCGCGCATCTGTTCGTTGAAACGGCGCGAAACATCCGTGCCGATATTGCGGGCCAGCGAAGTGGTCCAGTACACAAAAATTTTATCGGGGTATTGCGCTTCCAACCCGACCAGATCATACAGGTTGGGGCCGTCGTAATTGGGATCAAAGTACACATCGGCGATGTCGGAAGCGCTGGTCACCTGCAGGTAATTGTGCCCGTAGGTGATAATCTGGCGGTCGGCGTATTGCGGCACCTGGTTGAGGAAGTACTGCAATTCTTCAAACCAGTAGGCGCCTTCGCTGAGGACGAATTCGATGTTGCTGCGGTCGTTGCCACCCGGAAAGCGGATGGCGGCGGGAATGGCCGCATCTCTGCCGGTGTAGGTCTTGACCTGATTGGAGTTGGGGTCGGGGGCGCAGACCACCTGACTGGTAAAGTAGCGCCGGCAGTGCGAGGGGCTGGCTGCCCACGAGGGGGCTGCCAGACAATCCAACCCGCTGCTGATGTTCCAACCCACGCTGCGGTCGAAGAACACCATGCGGATTTTCTCGGCTTCCCGCAAAAACTCGGCCGGGATCTGGTCAAATAATGCCACGGTACGGTGGTCAATGATGTTCACGGGGATGGGCGGGGCTGCCAGCGGCTGAAAACCGGTGATGGATGCGTTGGTTGGCGCTGGCGAGGTTGGGGTGAGGTCTGGCTGAGATGGAGAAGCGCTCGGCGTGATCGGGTCAGCCGGTTTGGCGGTGGTTGTTTGTTCACCGGTGGAGGTTGCGCTTGGGCTGGCGGCGGGTGTTTCGGCGGCAGGAGAAGCGGCAATGGCGGTGGGGAGGGAGGCCGTTTCAGTCTGATTTTGGGAAACTGCCGCGGGTTGATTTTGCTGCACCAGCATCACAATCAGTGCCAGGCCAAGCACGATCACCAGCGCCCAGGGCAGAATTGGTTTGGTTTGCATGAGGTTGTTCTCCGTATAATTGACTAATTTTGTAAATCAAGTAAATTATAACAGGGTGTATTGCGTTGAACGGAGAAAGGCAGTGGGCGAAGACGGTGAATCACTCCGGCGGGAAGAGGGAGCGCTCCATCTTCAACAGGTCGGCGGCGATTTGACGGTCAATTTTACCCATGGCAAAGCGCGGCAATTCACTCAGGGCGGCCCAGGTCAGGTCATCCGCCTGATGAGGCTGCGGTTCACCCTGCAAAAGCGTGCAAAAGTAGGCGTGCAGTTTCACTTTGAAGTGGGTGTAGGCATGGCGGTAAATTCCCAGCAATTCGCCCACTTCGATTTCGACCCCCAATTCCTCCCGAATTTCGCGCTGCAAACACTGGGGGAGGTTTTCACCTTCTTCTTGTTTACCGCCGGGGAACTCCCATAACCCGCCCAGCAAACCGTTGGCAGGCCGGCGGGTGAGCAGAACTTTGCCCGCGCGTGTGATGACGGCGGCGGTAACGGTGTAGTGAGGTGTGGCGGCGCGGGGTGACTGGACAGGTCGTTCTTCCTGAACGCCGAGCGCCTTTGCCTGACACCCATCCGCCAGTGGACAGCGGCTGCAGTGCGGTTTGCGCGGTGTGCAGATTAACGCCCCCAAATCCATCAACGCTTGATTGAAATCTCCGGCTTTGCCGGCCGGCAAGATGGAATACAACAATTCCATAAGGCGGGCTTCTCCCTGCGGCGAGCGGGCCGGCAGGCTGACGTTGAAAAGCCGGGCGATGACCCGCCGCAGATTCCCGTCCAAAGCCGGTTCATCCTGCCCAAAGGCAATCGAAGCGATGGCGGCAGCGGTGTACCGCCCTACACCGGGCAGACGAATGAGCTTTTCAATCTCGGAGGGGATTTGACCGTTATATTTTTCGATGACCAGCCGGGCGGCGCGATGCAGGCTGCGCGCGCGGCTGTAGTAGCCCAGCCCTTCCCACGCCTTGAGTACCTGCTCCTCATCGGCCTGTGCCAGATGCTGCAGGGTGGGAAACTGCTCCATCCAGCGCTGGTAATAGGGGATGACCGTTTCCACACGAGTCTGCTGGAGCATGATTTCCGAGACCCACACGGCATAGGGGTTGCGGGTTTGGCGCCAGGGCAGGCTGCGGCGGTTTTGCCGGTACCAGTCGAGCAGCCGCCCGGCAAATTCAGAACTGGAATCCGCTGCGGGCTTCGACGATTTTGTACCGGTAATTGCGGACATAATCCTGCAGCTGATTGTTGAGGCTTTTCCACTCGGCGGAATTGAGGATTTGGCGCGCCTGTGCGGGGGAAGGTACGACCGCGCCAACCAGAATTTGCGGCTGTGAGCCGTAAACCGTTGCCCACGCATCGCTCAGTTCGAACCCCAGGCGTTGAACGCCGGGGATAAACTCGCGTACCACGAATTCAAAGTATTCCTGTTCGCGTTCGGGGGCAATATCCCACGACATGATCAATTTGACAGCCACAGTTTACTCCTCAATTGCCAACCGGATCAAGCACAATCACCTGGGTTTCCTCCGGCAGTGAGTTCACCGAAGCCACTTTAAGAGAAGGTTGGGTGGTTACCGCCGTCAGCCCCATTTCTTTCAGGAACTTGCTCAACGGCTCCAGTTTTATGGTGGATTGCGGGGTAGCGTAGTGCATGGGAATCACCAGGTTGGGCTCAAGCAGGCTGATGATTTCGGCAGCCTTGGCGGCATTTAAACCGCTGCCGCCGCCAACCGGCACCAGTACGATGTGTACCGGACCCAATGTTTCCACCTCAGTCTGGGTGGGGACACGGTTGATAGCCCCCAAATGCAGCACATTGATGCCGTTGTAGTCAATCAGATACAGCGTATTGCGAGGTTCATCCGTTGTCTTTTTGGTATGTCCGTTGGTTTGCACACCGGTAATGAACACTCCCCCAATTTCAAATTCACCCGGTCCGCTGATGATGAACGGCTCGCCCTTGACGCCGTTCAGATAATTGTGACCGGGCGCCGCGTGGCTGACGGTGACGATGTCCGCTTTGAGTTTAAGCGGATCGTGACCCACCGCGCGGTGATCGTAGGGATCGGTCACCACACTGGCTAAATTGCGTTCGGTGATTCGAAAACAGGAATGCCCGTACCAGGTAATTTCCATGCAGCCTCCATTTACACTGCTTTGATTATACATGGAAACCGGCAAAAGGTAGAGGTCGGCAATCATCTTCAATATTGTGATAAGATTCAACACACAAGCGGGTAAATGAGGCAGCAAGGGGCTTTTTTGGGAGAGGAAAAAGGTTAAATAACGGGCGTAAACCTTGCCTTCACACAAACCCTCTGATATAATCTAGCGCGCTATTATGACCCTTAACAATTCAGGCCGACGTAGCTCAATCGGCAGAGCAACCGCCTTGTAAGTGGTAGGTTACGGGTTCGATTCCCGTCGTCGGCTCAGGTTGCGGGCTGGCGAGTGAGGCTGATCTGAAATGGATGACCTCACTTGCGAGCCGGCAACGGCTCGGGGCATGGGCAGTTACCCAAGTGGCCAAAGGGGGCTGACTGTAAATCAGCTGGCGAACGCCTTCGGAGGTTCGAATCCTTCACTGCCCACTGGTCGTCTGACCGAAAATCCCCAAACTTCAGGGGAGTTTCTGGAGAACGGCAAGCCCTCATAGCTCAGTAGGTAGAGCACGCCCTTGGTAAGGGCGGGGTCATGGGTTCAAATCCCATTGAGGGCTCTTGATGCCGGTTTTCCCAGGACCCTTCTAGTTATTTAAGAGAGGAGCCAAGGAGAAAAAACATGGCGAAGCAAAAATTTGAGCGAACGAAACCGCATCTGAACGTAGGGACCATGGGGCACATTGACCATGGGAAGACGACATTGACCGCGGCGATCACGAAGTGGTGCAGTCTGCTGG
>Ga0067045_1000165_pt1 | contig 11211 bp, 14 predicted proteins | sample TerdegcTABiofilm_FD_59184 | JGI IMG/M metagenome (GOLD analysis project Ga0067045, IMG submission 59184) | Combined Assembly of (Gp0054472, Gp0054536) Wastewater bioreactor microbial communities from Singapore -Terephthalate degrading...
AATGTGTACATTCAGGCTACTCCTTCATATGATAAAGAAACTATACTAAGGAGGTTTTGTTTTTCTATGGATTTTAATAAATATCACCACCCGTCAAACTACCCTCCTGCCCCGAACCTACCGGGACTACCGAATATACCAATGTACCCCGGCAGTACAATGCCTCCGCTACAATTAGCCCACGCCTATGTCCCCTGGCAATATATGGGGCGGGTCTTCAGCCCGGCAGAAGCTTTAGCCCACGGTACCATTTTCCCTGAACTGGTATCGCGCTACCCAAGCTAAATAAAGAGGTGAATCAAATGGACAATAAACAGGATGACAAGGTAAAGGCTGAAAGCATGTATCATCAACAAATGCAAATGCTTCTGCAAATACAGGAACTGGAATTTACTGCTATCGATTTAAATTTATATCTGGACACACACCCAGACGACCAGCAAGCCTTAAGTTTATACAACTCGATTGTACCCCAGTTAAGGAAAAGTATTGAGGCCTACGAGCAGCATTATGGCCCGCTGTTGAATTTCGGTATGGCCGCCAGTCAGCACCCCTGGCAGTGGATCAACTCCCCCTGGCCCTGGGAAATATAAAATCTAGCTATAAGGAAGGAATTTACTATGTGGGTTTATCAAAAGAAATTAGAATACCCGGTGAGAGTTTCCGGTCCCAACCCTAAGCTGGCCAAAGTGATCATCACCCAATACGGCGGGCCGGACGGTGAGTTATCCGCCTCATTACGGTACCTTAACCAGAGATACACCATGCCTACCGACAAGGCTAAAGGGCTGTTAACGGATATCGGCACCGAAGAGATGGCCCATATGGAAATCGTGGCCACTCTCTTTTACAAACTGACCAGAGGAGTCAGCCCCCAACAAATGCAGGCTGCCGGGCTGGGCGGGCACTACGCCCAGCATGATACCGCCCCGTTTTGGTGCGACCCAAACGGCGTGCCCTGGGTAGCTTCTTATATTACCGCCACCGGCGACCCGATTACAGATCTTACTGAGGACATGGACGCCGAACAGAAGGCACGGTCTACATACGAGCATCTAATCCAGTTAAGCGACGATCCTTGTGTCACAGACGTGCTTAAATTTCTCCGGGAAAGGGAAGTAGTGCATTTCCAGCGTTTTGGCGAAGCGCTGAATGATGTCCAAAACTACCTGCGCAGCAAAAAGGTGTTCCCAAGCACAGGAAAGGATATTGTGAAACCGTAATTTACAGCAAGCTAAAAGAGTACCCCTTAAGCTAAAAATCCTTAAGGGGTACTCTCTTATTCCCACTCAATCGTGGCCGGGGGCTTGGAGGTAATGTCGTACACCACGCGGTTGACCTCCCTGATCTCGCTGACAATGCGGGAGGAGACGGCCTCCAGCACCTCGTAGGGCAGCCGGACCCAGTCCGCGGTCATGGCATCCTGGCTGTGCACCGCCCTGAGCACCACCGTGTAGGCATAGGTGCGCTCGTCTCCCATCACGCCCACGCTTCTCATGTCCGGCAATACGGCAAACGACTGCCAGATCTGCCGGTACAGGCCGGCTTTCCTGATTTCTTCCTCAAAAATCGCGTCAGCTTCCTGCAAAATCGCCACCTTTTCGGCGGTAACCTCACCCAGAATGCGGACCGCCAGGCCCGGGCCCGGAAAGGGGTGGCGCCAAACTATCTCTTCCGGCAGTCCCATCTCCTCACCCAGCACCCTCACCTCATCTTTAAATAGCCAGCATAAGGGCTCGATCAGCTTCAAGCGCATGTCCTCCGGCAGGCCGCCCACATTGTGATGAGACTTAATCACAGCCGCCGTGGCGGTGCCGCTTTCCACCACGTCCGGGTAAAGCGTTCCCTGCACCAGGTAATCAATCCGGCCCAGCTTGTCGGCTTCTTCTTCAAAAACCCGGATAAACTCCTCGCCGATAATCTTCCTCTTCCGCTCCGGATCAGTCACCCCCTCCAGTTTGGATAAAAAGCGCTCCCGGGCATTAACTCCAATCAGCCTGATCTTGAATTTATCCCGGAATACCTTCAGGACCCGCTCCGCCTCACCCTTGCGCAGCAGGCCATGGTCCACGAAAACACAGGTTAGGCGGTCTCCCACCGCGCGATGTACCAGCACCGCCGCAACGGAAGAATCCACCCCGCCGCTCAAACCGCAAAGCACCTTCTTATCTCCCACCTGCTCGCGCACTTCCGCCACCGTCTGCTCAAGGAACGAAGTCATGGTCCAGAGCCCGCGGCAGCCGCAGATATCATAAAGGAACCTCTTCAGTATATCCTGCCCCTTTGGTGTGTGGACCACCTCCGGGTGAAACTGCACTGAGTACAGGTTCTTATCCGGATGAGCCATTGCCGCAACAGGCGCTTTAGCTGTAACCGCCGTAACCTTAAATCCAGGAGGCGGCGATTCAACCAGGTCGCCGTGGCTCATCCAGCACTGCTCAACCGGTTCCAGGTCTGCAAAAAGCCCGTCCCGCTCAAACACGTTCAACACCGTCTTGCCGTATTCGCGCCGGGCAGCCCGCGATACGGCGCCTCCCAGCTGCCAGGCCATCAGCTGCATGCCGTAGCATATACCCAAAATGGGTATGCCCAGGCTGTAGATGCCAGGATCACAGGCAGGGGCTCCTTCACCATATACACTGGACGGCCCGCCGGAAAAAATGATCCCCTTAGCCCCTCTGGCCCTTATCTCTTCAACCGGTGTGGAAAACGGCAGCATCTCGCAAAACACTTTCAGATCCCTGACGCGGCGGGCAATCAGGTGGCTGTACTGGCCGCCGAAATCCAGCACAATGACCATTTCCTGTTCATGAAGTGACATCCTTTTTTCCCCCACCGTAAATTTTAGGGCTTAACACCATTATATATGGGAGGTTTCGATAGCACTCGTTGTAGTCGAGGCCGTACCCGACCAAAAACTCGTCTGGCACGGAGAAACCGTAGTAATGCGCCTCCACCGGGACAACCCGTCTGGAAGGCTTGTCCAGCAGAGCGCAGATTTTTAGGCTGGCCGGGTGGCGGGATTTCAAGTTTTCAACCAGATAGTTCAAAGTCAGCCCTGTATCAATAATGTCTTCCACAATCAACACATGGCGAGCCTCAATGCTCTGGTCAAGGTCTTTCAAGATCCGTACCACGCCTGATGAACTGGTCGAGCTGCCGTAGCTGGAAACCGCGACAAAGTCAAGGTAGGCAGGGACGGTTATGCTGCGTATCAGGTCGGTTAAAAAGACAATCGCGCCCTTCAGGATACCGACTACCAGTATCTCTTTGCCCGCGTAATCCCGTGAAATACAGCTGCCCAACTCCGCTACTCGCGTCTTGATTTCGTTTTCCGTCAGCAATATTTTTTCACCGTCCGGGTGCATGGCCAGCCTCCTCCCTGAAAAAATACTTTAAAAATCCGGCATATTATAACAGGTATACCATTTCGGTGTCAATCGCGATAATCAGGATCAAAAACGCCCGCGTTTGTATAGCGGGCCGGTAAATTCACCGGTTTACAACCGGCGGCTCAATTGTTATGCTTTTATCGTAATCCCAGAAACTTAAGTTTATATCAATGCCGCTGTTCGGATTACGTTTATCTTTGGCCTGCAGCATGGCCCGGTGCAGCCGGTAATCCTCCGGGCTCAGCCAGATTTTGTAAAAAAAGTCAGTCAGCCGGATCTCCAGGAAGGGGTCCATCAGGATAGGACGCATCTCAAAAACCAGGAGCTTTTCACCGTCCACCTTTTCTATTCCCTTATATTTCAGCTCAGGCACATCCTTAAAGTTGAAATAGGCCAGGGGATTCAATTCGGCGTAAAAAAGCTCCGAATCTGCCAGCTTGTTCCCGGGCAAATCAACCCACCGGCCGGACGGCTGATCTTTAAAATAAGAGCAATTGCCCACCTGGACAAATTCAACAGGTGTGTTCATGATCGTCCCTTTCATCCGCACCTGGTCGGGAGCCACACGCTCTCCCTCCACCTTGCTGAAGAAGTCCACGTTTGCCTTGCCCTCCGTGATCAGCCTGGTTTCAGCCCGGTAGCGGAAACTTTCGCTGGCCATCGTCCTGTCAAGCCCGGTCGTCAGCATATCCCGGGGGGGCAGCTTTCCCGCTCCCCGGGACATAATGGCCCTGCTGCCCCAAACGGCCAGGGCCAGTACAGCAACTGCTGCCAGCAGTATCAATAAGTTTCTTTTGCTTAACACCACCCAACGAGGACGCAGCTAGACGCACCCCCTGCTTATAGTTATTGTATTAACTTAATATACCTTGAGATTGGGAAAATTATACCACATATCCACCCGCTGCAGGACAAATAATTTAGTAAACCCGACTCTGGAGGAATCATAATGGACATCAGAGAAATGCAACAAGAAGTTGACAGCTGGATCAGCCAGTTTGAAGAAGGTTACTGGCACCCGCTTTCCATGCTGGCCCGCCTTGCAGAAGAAGTTGGCGAGCTGGCGCGGGAAATAAACCACCGCTACGGGGAAAAACCCAAAAAGCCCGGTGAGCCCGCCGGGGATCTGGCCCTGGAACTGGCCGACATATTATTCATCCTGCTGTGCTACTCCAACTCACTGAACATCGATCTGGAAAACGCCTTTAAACGGGTAATGGCCAAGTACCGCCACCGTGACAGCGGGCGGTGGACCAGGAAGGATAATACATAACCACAATCATTGTATTTTGATCTCTATTATATTACAATTTAACCATGTTGAAGGGAAAAAACACCGCCGGGTTCGCTTCGGCACCAACATTTTTTGAGGAGGCACATTTATTTGGCCACGATAATACCCTTTAAAGGTCTGCGCTATAACCCGGAAAAAATAGAAGACATGAGCAAGGTAGTTACCCCGCCTTACGACGTCATCGACGCGGCCGCCCAGGACCGCTATTATAAACTCCACCCCTACAACATCATCCGTCTGGAATACGGCAAGATTCACCCTGAAGATAATGAAGACTCCAACCGCTACACCAGGGCGGCCGCCGACTTCGACAAGTGGCTGAAGGAAAACATTCTCATGCCCGAAGCCAGACCGGCTATTTACCTCTACGAGCAGGAATTCACGGCAGCAGGGGAAAGGAAAATCCGCAGCGGCTTCATCTGCGGGGTCAGGCTTGAGCCGTATGAAAAAGGTATAGTCCTCCCCCACGAAGAAACCCTGCCCAAACACAAGGCCGACCGGCTGGAACTGATGCGCGCCTGCAGGGCCAACTTCAGCCCGGTTTTCAGCCTTTATGCCGATAAAGAAAAGAAGGTTGACTCGGCTTTGCGCGAAGCGGTGAAAGGGAAGAACCCGGACGTAAGTTTTACCGATGAAACCGGCGAGGCACACAGGATGTGGGTGATCACCGACACCGCCGTCACCGGCAGGGTACAGCAGGCAATGGCCGGCAAACGTATCTTTATCGCCGACGGCCACCACCGTTATGAGACTGCCCTGGCCTACAAAAAAGAACAGGAGTCAGGTGGGCGGAACAGTTGCGAAAACGGAAGCGCCGCCAGCTCACCCTCCCAAACGGCAGGCGATGGTCCCTGTAGCCCGCCCGGGAATGAACCTGCTTATAACTATATAATGATGACACTGGTCAACCTTTATGACCCTGGGCTGGTGGTCCTGCCCACCCACCGGTTGATCAACAATGTGCCCGGCCTGGACAAGGCCCGGCTAATAGAGCAGCTCAAAGAAAACTTCACCGTGTCAGCATACGATCTCGCGCCGGACAGGAGCAATTTCCAGGAGCTTTTGAGGCTTATGGCAGAGAGGCGGCATGTATTCGGCCTGTATGCCGGAGGAAATAAATTTTACCTGCTGTCCCTCAAGAATGAAGACAACCTGCCCCACATGATGCCCCCGGAAAAGTCCCCCGCCTGGCAGAGGCTGGACGTGGCAGTGCTGCACACGTTAATTATCGAAAAACACCTGGGCATCGGGGGCGAACTGAGGGCTAAGGCCGAACACATCACTTATACCCGCGAAGAAGACAGCGCCCTGGCCGCCGTGGACGCGGGGGAATACCAGCTGGCTTTTTTTCTGAACCCCACCCTGGTGGAAGAAGTCACCGAAGTGGCGGGCAACGGGGAAAAGATGCCGCAGAAAAGCACTTTCTTTTACCCAAAGCTGATCACAGGGCTGGTGATCAACCAGCTGTAGCAAAAGCAGGACCGCCCGGCGGCCGGGCGGTTTTTCTATTAGACCTCCATGCCGCTTGTGCGGCACCAGCAGAAGGATGAAAATAACTGGAGGAAGGGTGGTTATCCCGAGTGAACGACTTGCGCAGCACCGGTAACAGCACCCGGCGAAGCGAGGAAGCGGAATTGGGGGCGCGGACAGGATGTTCGCGCCAGCCTTCACCGAGCCAGGACGGCGAGTTGAAGGTGGCCCAATTTCGCCCGACGCAAGCCGTGGTGCTGTAGGTGCGGAGCATTGGAGTGAACAGGGATAACACCCTTCCCGGGTAAATTCTATTTTCACGGTGGAACAACCGGCAAGCAAAGGATGAACAGCATACCTTTCGATACTTACAGGACTACAGGTACCGGCTCAATATAACAGACGGCAGCCAGGAAACCGATTTTTGCAATAATTCATGATCATTTCCAATTACAACCTCGCTGTTGGATTCCAATGCAGTAGAAATAATTATGGCATCAGGAAGTTTTAAGCCAAGGCTGGACCGGATTCTCGCCGCTTCCCTGGCAACTCCCCTGGTTACCGGTATCACTTCGATATTGGGAAATTCTTCCACTAAAAACTGGATAGCTTTAATTACCTTTATGTTATTTTCGCGATAGGGCTTGACCAGGAGTTCCGCTTCTGTGATTACAGACAGGTTTAATTTCATCCGGCCCTTTTCCACTAACTCAAAGAGCGGTTCAAGGAGCTCTGTAAATCCTGCTGTGCTGTCGAGAAAATAAATTACAGCATTTGTGTCAAGGGTAGCACTCCTGTACTGAGAAATTTCTTTTAAGAACTGCTGTACTTGTGCCATTCCTCGCGTTCCTTCCGGACATACTCGTCAATTTCGGCTGCGTTTTTTCCGTATAAACCTTTTGCAGCCCCGGCCAACGCCTTTGTCAAACTTTCCGGCCTGGCAGTGACAATCATCTTGTCTCCTTCTAATTCGATTATCAATTTCTGCCCCTCTTTCAAGCCCAATCGCCGGAAAAACTCGGCAGGAATAGTTAATTGGCGCTTACTGGAAACTGTAACGGTAGCTCGCAATCAAACCAACCCCAGCAGTAAAAAATTAACCAAGTAAATTATAACTATACCAAGCGCAACCGTCAAGAACCCGGTTCATTCAATTGCATAGCGATACCGCAAATTCGCAAACAGGATATAGCCGGGTTAACGAGGGCCAGGGCATATCCCCTGGAAAGCCATTCCTGCCTCAAAAGCCGGCCAAAACCGCTTCTTCGAAGCTGGGAACAAGGTAAAATAAGCACGGGGCCGCGGTATTCCCGTTATGAATTCCGCAACCGCAACACTGGAAACAAAGAGATCCTCCTATTGCTTTCCGTATCGGTTTAGGTATGTTTCAGCAAGTTTCCCTATTGAACCGTGCCAAAAAACAGGCGGCTTTGGTTATGGGAACCTTCATGCATGGGAGAATTCCTATTGACCCATTATGGGAACAATATTATAATAATTTTAAGGAGGTACACTATGGATAACAATATTATTTTCGTCAGCAGTGAATTCGAAGAAGTCGACACCCGGACCATTGACGAACGCAACAGGATTACCATCGGCGAATTAATGAAAGGCTACAAAAGAGTACGCATATATAAAAACAAGCGGGGGGAAATTTTTCTCCAACCTATTGTCGAAATCCCTGCCTCTGAATTGTGGCTTTTTCAGGACAAAGAAGCCCTGGAAGGTGTTCTTAAAGGCATTAAAGACGCTTCCGAGGGTAAAATTTCCCGCCTGGATCTCAACGACCTTTAGCATGGGGTAAAAATGTTTACGATATATATCACCGAACAGGCGAAACAACAATTGAATGCGCTTAAAAATGACCGGGGGCTGAATAAGAGATACAAAGCTGTTAAAAAAGCCCTGTATCTTTTAGCTGAAAATCCCCGGCATAAGAGTCTTCAGACACATGAATTCACCAGTTTGAAAGGCCCCCAAGGAGAAAAAATCTTTGAAGCCTATGCCGAACAGGCCACTCCCGCAGCTTACCGCATATTTTGGTATTACGGCCCGGAGAAAGATCAAATTACCATCCTGGCAGTCGTAAAACACCCTTGAACTCCTCTTCTACAGCCGTCCCTGGCGGATTTAAAAATTTGCAAAATTGCCCGGCCCGTAAAAAAATGCTATAATTTTTCCACCAATTTAATGCAAAATTGAAAAAATTGATGAGGGGTGAAAAAAGTGCCCGGTGCAGCCGTACACCACCCACAGTCCCGGAGCGGGCTCACCTACGAAGACTACCTGAAAATTGACGACGGGAAGCGCTATGAACTGATCGAGGGGGAGTTAATTTTGGTTCCTTCACCCAATTTCCGGCACCAGCACCTGGCCGCCGCCGTGGAGGCCCTGCTGCGGGAGCACGTGAAAAAACACAATCTCGGCCTGGTTTTAGACGCCCCGTTTGACGTGGTGCCGGCGGAAAACGTGGTTCTGCAGCCTGACGTGCTCTACCTTTCACGGGAACGGTATCACCTGCTCACCGGGGACTGCCTGAAAGGAGCGCCGGACCTGGTGGTGGAAGTGCTTTCCCCCTCCACCGGCCGCCGCGACAGACTGGAAAAGAGCAGGCTGTACCTGCGCTTCGGGGTAAAAGAGTACTGGGTGGCAGACCCGGCCGCCCAGACAGTGGAAGTGTTCAGCAACAGCGAAAGCGGCTGGCTCCTGGCCGGCTCTTACGGCCCGGAAGACACTGTCGTATCGCCGCTTTTGCCGGGCCTGGCCGTACCCGGCGAAGAGCTCTTCAGCCTGCCGGAAGGGGTGGAGCTGTGAATCTAAAACAAAAAAGAGTAATAACCTGCAGGATCCCGATTTTAGCTAAAAGTATAAAAGCTTCCTGCAAAACTATTCTCTGTGAAAACCAGCCTAATTCAACAACCGGTTATCTTGAAGAATCCGTAAGGATTCCTCGATTACTGTTGTAGACAAATGGGGTTTCAAAGCCCGCACTTTTTTTATCACTAAACTTTGCTCGACCCCCTGGCCACGATTTTGCAGTTCCTGATAAACAAAATGCGTTGTGGCTAGTGCTTCAAGCCTGCGCACAGGCTCATTACCAAGCAAGTCAAGCATTTTTTCAATTTTAGGGGCAAGACTGGAATCAAATCTTTTCAAGATATCATCGGATGCAGGGCCTGAGGTAATTTCATAACCATAGCCGGATTCAGATGAGATTACCTTTACCACATTCTGATCATCAAGGTAATTCAGGTCAGACCAAAGATCTTCACAATAGGGGCCATAATAATGGAGCTTAAACTTATATCCTAAATTCACGCCTTCACCGTGCTGCAAAAGATAAAAAAGTTTTTGCAAAAGGGTGTGACCCATCATGCCTAGTTTTTTTCACCTACGGCGACCACGTAAGCAAGCGTAGCCAATTGTTTAATACGATTAACCACCGCTCACGCCACTCCTTTCTTTTTCCCTTTTCTCCCAAAAGCTTTCGCAGAACTTTTGAACTTCGTGGCGATTCTCAAGGAGCGCATAAACCCTACACTTATTAATTTCTTTTAGATGGGGAATCACCGTTGATCGCCTTTGAATCGGCTTATAAGCTCCGTTAACTTTAACAGAAATAAGAGGTGCCTTAAACCGGTAAGGCGATTTCTTTGCCTCATCAAATTTTACCTTTTCACCAAACCCGATCCCTAAAGTATCTTTTAACCAATCAAATCTTTCCAGTTCGTGGTACTCCGGATGATCTCTGGTTTCAAAGGCTACCCGGTAGTGCTTCCGAAAAACAAGAAGTTCGGCTATTTTATTTTCATGTTTCGACTCTTGGAGCATAAACATTACCCGGTGATCATCCCATAACAAATACTCATCAAGCCTTTCGGGGAAACAGCCCTCCGGAAGGCATAACCTTAAAAAGTCACTCAAATGTTGATCAAATATTCTGCGCGTTTTATGGTAATATACGTCAACAAACATAAAATAACGGGCCAACAAAAATGCCTCGATAGTATGAAGACCCCCTGATTCTACAGCAATTTCAGGCCCTTCCTTCTCTTCATTAAATCTGACATGCAGGGTATTAAGCAAGCGGTGAACATCAAATCTCCCGTACTGAACCCCAAGATGATAAGAGTCTCTGATTAAGTAGTCGATCCGGTCTGCGCCAAAATCACCAGTTAATAATTCAGACAAGAAAGCAATATCCTTATCTAATGCACGCTCACTGGCTATTTCAGCAACTTTTTGAGGAACATCCCGGCCTAAAGCTGAAGAAATTAGAGTTGCTATCTCCGTCCCTGTAATAAATCTATACGTGTAGTCTTCGTGCGAATAACGCTTCTCACTTCCATCTTTGTATGGGAATAGATCCTCTGCAGCGTGAGAAAAGGGAGCATGTCCAAGATCATGAAGCAAAGTAGCCAACTGGAGCATTTTTTTGTTCATCTGACAAGTATTTTTATCCCAACCGAATACCTCAGCCGCGCCGGGTTTGCTGAATATGGCATCAAATAACTTATCAACAACAAAAAGCGTTCCTAAAGAATGTTCAAACCGGCTATGCATTGCCGAGGGATAAACAAAAAATGTCGTGCCAAGCTGGTTAATACTTCGCAGCCTTTGGAAATAAATAGTATCTATGATCCTTTGTTCTATTTCATCTACGGTAATAAAGCCGTATAACGGATCCCGATAATCGCGGGACAAATTAAATCCCCCCTTTCTTACCTTTCATTACTCACAGGCTGTATAACCACCCCCCTCTTCATTACAACATAAAATAATAATTCACGAATGCATGTTCTTTCTCCTTCTGATTGGGAAAAAATTTTTTTAATCTGCTACAATTTGCACCAGTATAGCCAGGTCCCTGGCCGGCGAGTATGTCTTTGTATAAAGCAAGTCGTACTTCAGCTTATTCTCCGGGCTGGTGCTGTAACGGCCGCCAGGCAAAAAATACTTTTTGCCCCCGCCGGTTTCTGATTTGGTATAGAGGGAATCACGTAACCTTATCGAATGATAAATGTATCAAACTTTATCACATCAAGAATCAAA
>Ga0067045_1031913_pt1 | contig 11211 bp, 6 predicted proteins | sample TerdegcTABiofilm_FD_59184 | JGI IMG/M metagenome (GOLD analysis project Ga0067045, IMG submission 59184) | Combined Assembly of (Gp0054472, Gp0054536) Wastewater bioreactor microbial communities from Singapore -Terephthalate degrading...
ATTGATTTCACTTATGGAGGCGGATTTTACGGTGAGATATTGTTTAATGTTAGGGAACTCCTCAGGTACCAGGTCATGAACGCTTTGATGTTTATTTCAACAAGAGAAGTCATAAGAAGACCTCATATCGATCATGTGTCCTATGGAATGAGAAGCATTTATGGTGATAAGCCTAGTTTGAACCGGTTCAAGGAATCTTTGGGATACAAAAAGATTCTGTTGAAGGAAAGAATAGAAATTGCCCCGAAATTAAAACCCCTGATATCGCATGGCATAGCCCATGTCAGCTCACGGGTTCTGGACAAGGTGGATTTCATGTCTCAGAAGGTTCAAAAATTGAACGCCATTCTGTATATGTATTCGAGACAGACCGGACCAGAAATTTAGTCCACCCCACATAAAATAATTGTCTCATCATCTTTAATTGGCTAGTCTCAATTTCAGCTCATCTTTGCCGATTTCCAAAAAAGGGATTTTCTTAATGAGAATTTACAGTGTGGTAGGGGCTCGTCCCAATTTCATGAAAATAGCGCCCCTGGCTAAGGCTTTTCGCAATTATCTATCATTTGAGATGTTTGTTGTTCACACAGGTCAGCATTACGACACCATGATGAGCGACATATTTTTCGATCAGCTACAGCTTCCGAGACCTTACCGGCATTTGGGTGTTGGATCTGGCGGTCATGGAGAGATGACCGGTAAGATCATGATGGAATTCGAAAAAGTGTGCCTTGAGGAGCGGCCGGATCTGGTCATTGTTGTAGGAGACGTGAATTCTACTATTGCCGCGGCCCTTGTTGCGAGAAAACTTTTTATCCCGGTGGCTCATGTCGAATCGGGGTTACGTTCGTTCGATGAGACAATGCCGGAGGAGTTGAACCGGCGCCTGACTGATTGCATATCCAATCTGTTATTTGTTTCTGAGCCGTCCGGGATGAGGAATCTGGAGCGAGAAGGGATCGACATGAATCGGGCTCATTTAGTTGGTGATATAATGCTCGAAACCTTGCAGATGTTCTGGCCTCATGTTGCTCAGAGAAAAAGGTCGGGTCATTTTGGTCTGAAACGAGGGGAATTCGCCGTAGTCACTATCCACAGGCCTTCAAATGTTGATAATCCCGATAGTCTACAAAAAGTCCTGAACATACTGGGTTCAATACCTGTTCCAACCATATTCCCGATCCATCCCCGAACACTGGATAAAATGAAGAAATTTAATCTTATGGAGCAGGTTGACAAACTTGAGCATGTTCAATTTGCGCCTCCGGAATCATATTTTGATTTCCTGTCATTACTTTCAGACGCCAAACTGGTGTTATCAGATTCGGGTTCCATTCAGGCGGAGGCAAGTTTTTTGGACATACCTTGCCTGGTATGCAGAGATAACACTGAGAGACCGATATATATAGAGGAAGGCGCCTGCACTCTGGTAGGGTTGGACAACGATCTGATTAGGGCAAAAACCCATGAAATTATGTTAGGCGCTTACAAAACCCCCACCAAGATTGTCAAATCGCTCGGAGACAACGTTGGAGAGAAGATTGCCAGGATAATTTTCGCACAAATGGGGTCTTGAGTTGGATTCAACCCTATTTTATTATCCTCCAGGACTACTTTTGGGGAGATCGTTTTAGTTTTTGCATCAGCACATAGGTTACTGGAGCGAAGAAAATCCCCAGGATTGTCACACCGAGCATTCCAGAGAAAACGGCCGTGCCCATTGACTGCCTGCTGGCAGCCCCGGCTCCGGTAGCTACCACGAGAGGCGCAACACCCATTATAAAGGCGAAAGAGGTCATTAATATCGGTCTAAAACGTAGCTTTGCGCCTTCAATAGCCGCTTCGACGTACCCGGCGCCTTTTGCTCTGGCTTCCCTTGCAAACTCAACTATAAGAATCGCGTTCTTCGCTGATAGACCCACCAATAGGATCAAACCGACCTGGGTATAAAGGTTGTTGTCAAGTCCACGAATCAAGAGTCCCGCTGCGGCGCCCAGCACCGCCAATGGGACGATCAAAATCACTGCGATGGGATCAGTCCAACTTTCATATTGGGCGGCCAGAATAAGCACTACGACCACCAAGGCAAGGACAAAAACAATACCCGCCTGTCCACTGGCCTTTTTCTCTTCATAGGCCATACCAGTCCATTCGTAACTGATACCGGGTGGTAATTCTTTGGACGCCAACAATTCCATTGTCTTAAGGGCCTGCCCGGAACTGTAGCCCGGGGCAGGCTCACCGGAAACCCTTGCGGAAGGAAACATATTGTAACGGTCTATTTTCTGTGGTCCGAGAGTTTCTTCTATTTTCACAAAGGCGCTCAATGGAATGATCTTCCCATCAAGGGATCTCACCTGCAAGCGCCCTATGTCTTCAGGTTTTCTTCTGAAGACGCTATCGGCCTGAACTTTGACCTGCCATGTTCGTCCAAATTTGTTGAAGTCATTTACGTATTCCGAACCGAGGAAGGCCTGCATTGTCTCGAATACCGACTTGAGCGGGACTCTCATGTCCAGGGCCTTTACGCGGTCCACATCCGCGAACAGGGTGGGGGTTTCAGCTCTAAAACTTGAGTTGACATTCATAAGATCCTGCCGTGACCTGGCCGCTCTAGCCATTTCATCGGCGGATTCAGCCAGAGTGGCAATGCCCAGGCCCAGAGTGTCCTGAACCTGCATGTCAAATCCGTTGCTAACTCCCAGGCCGTTGATAGGAGGCAAAGCGAATGGAAACAGTAGAGCGGCTTCCTGAATCGAATAGAATTTTCTGGCCAAATCCATCATTATTTTTTCACGAGTCTGACCTTTAGGAAGTCTCTCATCCCACGGAAGAAGAGATATGAATCCGCCGCCGAGATTTGGTCCTGCTCCATCAATTATTGAATACCCGGGGAGCAGGGTGAAGGTGCTAAGACCCTCCTGATTTTTCAGTATATCAGTTATATCGTCCAGGACTTTTTGGGTTCGTTCAAGTGAGGCTCCGTCGGGTAGCTGAAGGTTGATAAGTATCAGTCCATCATCCTCCTGAGGCAAGAATCCGGTCGGAACCTTTAAAAAACCAGCATAAGTGGCGCATACGAGTATCACGAAGGCTATCACGGTCAGAGACAGTTTTCTGATCATGGTTGACACTATTGAGGAATAGCCATTCGTGACCCTGTCAAAAAATGAATTGAATTTTCTGAATAAAAAGTTTTTTTGCCCGTGTTCCTCCTTCAGTAGTAGAGCGCATAGGGCCGGGCTCAGGGTCAAGGCGTTTATTGCGCTGAACAGGGTTGTGACTGCTATTGTGAGAGAGAATTGTCTGTAAAGTTGTCCAACGATACCCCCAATAAATGATGCCGGCACAAAAACGGCCATGAGCACTAGTGTAATTCCGACGATGGCTCCGGTAATTTCCTCCATCGCTTTTATAGTGGCCTCTCTGGCGTTTAGTTTGAGCTGAGTCATGTTGCGCTCGACATTTTCCACAACCACTATCGCGTCATCGACAACTATTCCTATGGCAAGCACTAGCCCTAACAGGGTTATCATGTTAATTGAGAATCCGAGCAGCGCCATGACTGCGAAAGTTCCGATTAGAGCCACTGGAATTGTTATTGAGGGTATTAGGGTCGTGCGCCAGTTCTGAAGAAATATGAAAACTACTATGAAAACCAGGACGAAAGCCTCAAAGAGGGTTATGATGACTTCACGAATAGAGGCCCTGACAAAATTGGAGGAATCATAAACAGTTTTGTAATCCAGACCTGTAGGGAAGTTCTTTTTCAGTTCCTCCATTTTTTTTGTCACTTTTTCAGCGACATCGAGGGCATTTGATCCCGGCGCCTGATAGACGATCAATGTAGCGGCCGGCATTCCATTCATGAATGATAGCGTGTCGTAATTCTTACCTCCAAGTTCGACCCTAGCGACATCTTTTATCCTGGTGATCCGTCCCCTGTCCCCTCGTTTTACGATGATATCCTCAAATTGTTCTATTTCGTTGAGCCTGCCAAGAGTATTGACTATGAGTTGAAAGTCCTGTCCTTCCGGCACGGGTTGTTGTCCGATTTGTCCGGCCGCCACCTGGACGTTCTGTTCTCTCAACGCTTCAAGCACGTCTGAGGTGGTAAGGCCGTTATGCTCCATGCGATTGGGATCAAGCCATATTCTCATCCCATAGTCTTTGTCGGGGGCCACGAATATGTCGCCGACACCTTTTATACGGGTGATCTGGTCTTTTATCCTGATGGTTGTGTAATTAATTATGTAAAGATCGTCAAGACGACCATCCGAGGAATAAAGACATAGTATGTTGACCATGTTCGTGGATTGCTTCTTGGTGCTGACACCTTGACGCTGAACCGATTCAGGCAATTTGGATATGGCTTTCTGGACTCTGTTCTGGACAAGAACCGTGGCCATGTCGATGTCGGTCCCGAGTTCGAAGGTTATCTCCAGGGTATACTGCCCATTACTCGAGCAAGTTCCCTTCATGTACATCATGTTTTCAACGCCGTTGACCTCCTGTTCAATAGGAGCGGCAACGGTGTCGGCAATTACCTCAGGATTGGCCCCGAAATAGTAGGCGGTAACCTGAACCATTGGAGGGGTGATATCCGGATATTGCGCTATTGGAAGTGTAAAAATGGATACGGCGCCCGCAATCACAATCAGAATTGAAATGACTGAGGCAAATATTGGCCTGTCGATAAAGAATCGGCTTATCATCTTTTGACCTCAGTTATTTTTTGTTTTTGTCAGCAGGCGCGGACTGATTTAATTGGGCTGATGTTGATTTCTCCTGAATCGGATTGACGGGTTCACCGGGCCTTGCCCGTCTGATTCCGTTAACTATAACCCATTCATTTTCTTTGAGCCCTTCGAGGATGACCCGCATTCTGCCATCTAACTGGCCGGTCTGAATCATTCTCTGTTCAACGATCTTTTTGTCATTGACTACCAGTACGAACTTTCCACCCTGCCCTGACTGGATTGCGATGTCAGGCACGAGCACAGCCTCAATTTTCTGGACTGGAACCTTGACCCTCACAAACATTCCCGGAACGAACAACCCCTTTTCATTCGTGAATACACCCCTAATCTGGAGGGTTCCTGTGGATGGATCTATTTCTGGATCAGCATAGTCAATGTGGCCTTCATGCGGATAATCCTTTTCATCGGAGAGTCCTATGAAAAGCTTGGGATTCCTTTCTGGCGCTTTATTCTCGTCCCTTATGAGCGGCATTAGATCCTGTTCGCTTGCGCTGAAATAGACATATACGGACTTGTCATTGACAACAGTGGTCAGGAGTGTCTTTTCCTGGGCGCCTACGAGGCTGCCCAGATCCACCAGGTTTCTTGCCACATTTCCGCTTATGGGTGTTTTTACCTGAGTATATTCAAGATCCAGGCTTGCCGCTTGAAGATCAGCTTCGGCTTGAGCCAGTTCGGCGCGAGCCACATCTCTTTTTGCTGTTTGCTCAATCAGTTTGATTTGACTGATGGCGTCTTTCGATTCGAGTTGCCTTGCTTTGTCATATTCGACCTGAGCAAGGTATAGTGAAGCCTTCTTTGCTTCCATTGTTGCAGTGGCCTGATCTACTTTGGCCTGATATGGTCTTGGATCAATTACAAAAAGAAGGGTTCCCTCATTTACAAAAGCTCCGGGAGTGAAATTGATTTTCTCGAGAAAACCTTGAACGCGAGCCCTTATTTCGACTTTCTGGAAAGCGGAGATGGTTCCGGTGAAGTTTAGAGATCGAATTACTTCCCTTTTCTCAGGCTTGCTGACGGTGACTTCGGGAGGAGGCGGAGCCACTGGCGCCGGTTCGGAGCCACATCCGAACAAGATCAATGTGAATAGAGTTAGAGAGACTAGTTGAAGAATTCGCGCGGACATAGACTTCATGATTGAACTCCCGTTGGCTACTCGAAAAGCTTTTAGTCCCATGAAAAAGGTTTGTCGTTCCTAAAATCCGGTATACATGAATCCTGAGATCTGATGTCCTGAACAAACACGTTTTCCAATCCCAGATCCCAGCAGTAATCTACTATCTTGTTGTATTCTGATGCCTTAATCCTCCGATTTAATTCAGGATATTTTATTGCGTCGTACATCGGAGAATATTGGGACATCAGGGAAATTGTGACCTTTGGTGAAAGATTATTTCTGATCCAGAGCATGGTTTGCTCTGAGCCGGATATGCTGTTAGGCAGAACCAAGTGCCTGATAATGAGTCCTTTTATTGCCCGCCCATCGGCGTCAAGCTCGAGTTCGCCAACCTGATCATACATCTCCTTGATGGCCTGACGGGCCACTTCCACGTAATCATCACAATCGGAATATTTTGCTGACATTTTTGAATCAGCGTATTTCAGGTCGGGCATATAAACGTGCACAACGCCACGAAGCAATTTGAGAGCTTCGTGGGAATCATAGCCTCCTGAATTGTAGACGACCGGCAGATCGAGGCCCCGCTGCGCCGCGATGCCCAAGGCTTCAAGGAAAACGTTCATTTGGTGCGTGGGAGAAACCGGCTCTATGTTGGAGGCTCCATATTTCTGGAGCTTGATCATCTCTTGCGCTAGTTCTTCGATGCTTATGATTTCGCCACATTCGCCTCGACTAATCTGGTAGTTCTGACAAAAAACGCATCGCATATTGCAGTGGGTGAAAAAAATGGTCCCGGCGCCCCCGATACCAACCAAAGGCGGTTCTTCCCCAAAATGTTGCAATATTCCGGAATGTGATGGAAGCGGGCCGGCGCCACAATAGCCGATTTCACCTGAGAGCCTGTCAACCATGCATTCTCTCGGACACATCCGGCATGGTGAGCTAAGATCCCTAAACTTCTGAGCTACTTCAAGTATCCTGTCTGGATCCAGAAAAGGCATTCCTTATTACCGCTCATTTGATTTCTCTGAAAAATATATACCACAGCTTGCCGGCAATGGTTAGATAATCCAGTCATTATATTATACGCTGCCTCGGGCACTATTTGCTTCAAGACCACTAATCTGATAAATGTGAAAAGTTGACTGGTTTGACATCTGTATTACACGGCAAACTGTCCCAAAAAAATATTCATATCCCGAGGAATAGCTCATGAGAATGTCTAAACTCCATGTCCCTACGCTGAAAGAGGATCCTGCCGACGCTGAGGTAATCAGCCATAGACTGATGTTACGGGCCGGCATGATCAGAAAGCTTACCGCAGGGGTATATTCTTACTTACCACTGGGTTACCGTTCATTGCGAAAGGTTGAACAGATCGTAAGGGAGGAGATGGACGCTTCCGGGGCTCAGGAAGTTTTTCTTCCAATGGTTCAGCCGGCTGAACTCTGGAGGGAGTCGGGAAGATGGGATTATTACGGGACCGAGTTGCTCCGGTTCAAGGATAGGCATGAGCGTGAATGTTGTCTCGGGCCCACTCATGAAGAGGTGATCACGGATCTGGTGAGACGCGACGTGAGGTCCTATCGTGATCTGCCATTGAATCTGTATCAGATTCAAACGAAGTTTCGTGATGAGATCAGGCCGCGATTTGGGTTAATGCGTGGAAGGGAATTCGTCATGAAGGACGCTTATTCTTTCGACGCGACCGAAGAAGGAGCAGAAGCGGCATACCTTATAATGAGGGACGCCTATGAACGGATTTTCAAGAGATGTGGTTTGCAATTCAGGGCTGTTGAAGCCGACTCAGGCCCTATAGGAGGGAGTTTTTCTCACGAGTTTATGGTCCTGGCTAATACCGGCGAAGACATTGTCGTATCATGCGACAGTTGTGACTATGCCGCCAACCTCGAGAAAGCCGAAATCAAGCCGTGTTCTCCGACTGAAAAAACTACAGGGTCTGAGCCCAGGAAAGTGGCTACTCCTTCGATGAAAACCATCGAGGAGGTATCACAGTTTCTTGGCGTAACCCCATCGCAACTCATCAAGACATTGATTCTCAGGACCGACAAAGGACCTGTAGCGGTTCTTTTGCGTGGGGATCATGAACTCAATGACATCAAGGTAAAGAACTACCTGGCGGCGTCAGAGATAGAATTAGCCGATGAGAGACTGATCAATGAAATAACCGGTGGCCCGATGGGATTTTCGGGACCGGTGGGACTGTCAGGGGTTACAATTCTGGCTGACCACGCAATTCGTGGAATGGAGTCGGCGGTTGTCGGGGCTAATGAAAAAGACTTCCATCTAATAGATGTCAGCCCGTTGACAGGATTCAAGGTTGACGCATACGGCGATTTCAGGTCCGCTTTGGCCGGTGACCCATGTCCGAGATGCCAGGGTAAGCTCGTAATGAGCCGAGGCATTGAAGTGGGCCACATCTTCAAGCTCGGGACCAAATATTCTGAAAGCATGAACGCAACGTTCCTTGATCCGGATGGCAAAGAAACCCTTATGATTATGGGATGCTACGGTATCGGAGTGAGCAGGACCGTAGCGGCGGCCATAGAACAGAACCATGACGATGATGGAATCATATTCCCGCCGCCTCTAGCGCCTTTCAGCGTTATGATCACTACCGTTGGAGCGAAAAGTGATGAAATTGACGCCGCGGCTCAATCCATTTACGAGAAGTTATGGCAGAGTGGCTTTGACACGCTACTCGATGACCGCAACGAGCGCCCCGGGGTTAAGTTTAAGGACGCTGACCTGATAGGTATACCGGTAAGGCTCACCATCGGGAAAAAGGCGCTTGCTGAAGGCAAAGTGGAACTGAGGAGCAGAAGGAAGAAAGAGACTGTTCTGGTGGAAATTGAAAAGGCCGTGGACGCTGTTCGGGAAATGATTGAAAACTGGGACGCCTGACCCCAAGAGTCGCCAGGCGTTCTTTAACATGTTTTCATTGTCGCCCCTGGTTATAGCGCCTACTGACCATAGTAGCCATAGTATGGATTACCGGCGTATCCTCCATATTGATTGGCGCCATAGCCGCCCTGGTATTGGTTCGGATGATATCCATACCCGTAGGCGGCGTAAGGATAATTGTATCCGTAGGGATTATAATAACTCGGTGGGGCATTTGTCGGGCTCCATGGAGTCGGGTATTCATTCATTGGGGCCGACCACTTGACAGGGTCCTGAGCCATGCAATCGCCAACCATTATGTTTCCTGACAAAAAAACAACGGTTGCGACAATCAGCCAAAATATCTTCATCTGGCGCGTACCTCGGTCTTGGATGTTGAATCCTGTTATCGACGAAAATGCGCTAATGGATGATCAGGAGCATAATCGTCCCTGAAGAATATTTTAGTCAAACTTTGACTAAAGGTCAAATAAGACACTTAGAAATGAAAAAGGCCAAAAAAAATCCGTCCAGACAAAACAGGCCCGCAACCGGCAAACCTGCAGGTTCGGCTTCAGATCAAGCTAAAGAGCCCCAAGCGCCAAGGCGATTGTTCAGGGACATCTTATTTGGATTACTGGTTTGCTTGGTATTCTTCGCTTTACTGGAGGCCGGTTTCAGGATTGTTGCCCCACCGAAAGCCGCTGCTCCTGATGATCCATTTGTCGGCTTTTCTTCAATCCAGCCCTTGTTCGCCGTGCAGGACGGAAGGGTCTCAATAGCAAAAAACAGGCTACGATATTTTAATGAGGCCTCTTTTAGCCTAACCAAGTCCAGGAACACCTTTCGTATATTCGCGTTTGGGGGATCGACCACTTACGGCCATCCTTTCAATTCACAGACCGCCTTCCCACACTGGCTACAGGAATTGTTGGGCGCCTGCGACAGCTGCACGAATTATGAAATGATAAACCTCGGCGGGATATCCTACGCCTCATACAGGATAATTCCCCTCATGAAAGAGACGCTTGCTTACAAGCCCGATCTTTTCGTCGTTTACACGGGCCAGAATGAGTTTCTGGAGAGACGTTCGTACGCCGGATTAATCGAAAAGAGCCCCGCACTACTGTCGATCGAGGCTATTCTGGAAAAATCACGAGCATATCAAGCGCTTAAGTCAGCCATTGATAGCCTTCTATGGGATTCTCAGGACAAGAGATCCAGTAAGAAAGCGCCAACGCCGGGTGAAGGAAAGACCATACTTCAGGACGAGGCTAATGCAATATTGGACCGCAGTTCGGGATTGGACCTGTATCACCGTGACGAACAGTTTGCTCAAGGTGTCACCAAGCATTTCAGGCATAATCTGGAGGCCATGATTGAGCTGAGCCGATCAGCGGGAATACCGATAATATTTGTGGCGCCGGCTTCGAACTTGAGGGATTTCTCTCCATTCAAATCCGAACATGATCCATCCTTGAGCGCAAGGGAGAAGAATGATCTCGATAAAAAGCTAGCGTCGGTGAACACGCTGGTCAAGTCCGGGAGGTTCGAAGAAGCCCAGGAAGAGCTGAACACGATTTACCCAAAATTGACGGATCATGCTCAAGCAAATTTCACTATGGCGAAAATTCTGGATGGTCTCGGACGACATGACGAAGCACGCAAATATTTCATAAGGGCGCGTGACCTCGATGTATGTCCGCTCAGGGCCACATCACCGGTAGAAGAACAGATTTATTCGGTTACCAGCGCAAAGGACGTTCCTCTGATTGACTTCAAGAAATATGTTGAAGACAGGGCTCTGTCTGATGGAATAGGCGCAGGGTTGGCCGGGGAGGAAGGCTTTTTGGATCATGTGCATCCAAGCATTGAATATCACCAGAAAATTGCTGAACTGATATTCCAAAGGATGTTGGATCTCGGATTGATCAAGGATTGTAAAGAGGTAACTCCAGGAAAGATTTCCGAAATATTTGCTGAGGGTTTGAAAAACCTCGACAAGGAACTTTTCGTGGTCAGAGATTTAAACCTTGCCAAGACTCTTAAATGGGCAGGCAAAAAGGATGAAGCGCTATCCGCATTGAATCGCATCCTGAAAGTTCAGGAGGGCAATCCGGAAATCCACAAGATGCTTGGGGCATACGCTCTTGAGGATGGTAACACAACTGAGGCGATCAATAGGTATAAGATGGCTGTGGAACTTTCGGGCGGGGATCCTCAATTGAAACTTTCCCTTGCTACCACTTATTACCGTTCTGGTGATAGGGCTTCGGCAAAGCGAATCTACGAGACCATGGTCGAGAATGGAGAGGCATTCCAGGATATTATAGCCAACCTCGCCGTTCTTTACCTGGAAGAAAACAGGATTGACGAGGCGCTGAAGCTCATATCAGGGTCGCTTGACAAGAGTAAGGAATCCGAACT
>Ga0067045_1031915_pt1 | contig 11208 bp, 9 predicted proteins | sample TerdegcTABiofilm_FD_59184 | JGI IMG/M metagenome (GOLD analysis project Ga0067045, IMG submission 59184) | Combined Assembly of (Gp0054472, Gp0054536) Wastewater bioreactor microbial communities from Singapore -Terephthalate degrading...
AGTAGCTATTTATGGCAAAGGGGGCATTGGTAAATCCACGACTACTCAGAACACGGTTGCGGGTTTGGCCGAGATGGAGAAGAAAGTGATGGTCGTTGGATGCGATCCCAAGGCTGATTCAACAAGGCTCTTGCTCGGTGGTCTAGCCCAGAAAAGCGTGCTGGACACGCTGAGGGAGGAGGGTGAGGATGTCGATCTGGACGATGTTAGAAAACCTGGTTTTTCCGACACATTATGTGTGGAATCTGGCGGTCCTGAGCCGGGAGTTGGTTGCGCAGGAAGAGGTATTATAACCTCGATAAATCTGCTGGAATCACTTGGGGCTTATGATGAAAAGGAGAATCTGGATTACGTATTCTATGATGTTCTGGGAGATGTTGTCTGCGGTGGCTTCGCAATGCCGATACGTGAAGGCAAGGCTCAGGAAATTTACATAGTTGTGTCAGGTGAAATGATGGCGATGTATGCCGCCAACAATATCTGTAAAGGCATTCAGAAGTACGCTGATGCTGGAGGAGTCCGTCTTGGCGGTCTTATATGCAACAGCAGAAAGGTGGATAATGAGGAAGAAATGATAGAGGCTTTTGCCGAAAAGCTCGGTACTCAAATGATTTACTTCCTTCCTCGCGACAATATGGTTCAAAGAGCTGAAATTCATCGAAAGACCGTCATCGATTACGATCCGGTTTCTGAAATGGCGGGTCATTACAGGTTACTGGCTTCACGAATCGATCAGAACGACATGTTTGTAAAACCCAAGCCGATGCATACCGATGAACTTGAAAAGGTTCTGATGGACTACGGTCTGTTCGGATAATGAAACTGCGACGTTATAACGTAACTCTCACAGAAGGAACATAAAATGATCATGATAAGAGCAATAGTCAGGCCGGAACGTACAGCTACAGTGATGCAATCCCTCCTGGAAGCCGGTTATCCAGCGGTCACCAAGATAGAAGTGGCAGGAAGGGGCAAACAGAGGGGCCTCAAACTTGGCAATGTGGTTTACGACGAGCTTCCAAAAGAAATGCTCATGGTGGTGGTCAATGACCATGAAAAAGATTTTGTGGTAAGAGCCGTCATGGAGAGCGCAAAGACCGGAGATAAGGGAGCATACGGGGACGGAAAAATATTCGTCAGTAACATTGATGAAGTTTACACCATTAGCAGCGGAGTCAGAGAATCCTGATCCGGGCTGATTTCAAGGATGGATATCATGAAAGAAGTCACCGCCATAATAAGAATGAATAAGATAAATCAGACCAAAGAGGCTCTCGTGAGCGAGGGTTTTTCGGCTGTTACGGCGATAAGAGCGCTTGGTCGTGGCAAGCGGCCGGTCGAACCGGCCCTTATTCAGGCCATTAATGAAAACCCCAGGGATAGCGCTGATTTGCTTTCGGGCCTTGCCCAGGGAGGAAGACTGTACGCCAAGCGATTAATAACCCTTGTGGCCCCCGATGATAAGGCGTCATCGATTATTCAGACAATAATCAAAGTTAATCAGACCGGAGCCCCTGGAGATGGAAAGATATTTGTTTCAGATATCAGTGACGTTGTGAGAATTCGAACAGGAGAAACCGGCGACATGGCTATTGACGAAATGAATGGTTCGGATCGGAGGAGCAAATGACGCTGAAAAAGTCGAGCATAAACCAGACAGTTGACAAGGAAAAATTTGTCAAAGAGGTAGTTTCAGTTTACCCCAACAAGGTTGCCAAGAAGCGTCTCAAACACATGGTTGTGAAGTCGGATTGCGAAAGCCCCGAAATCGAGGCTAACGTCAGGACTATTCCGGGGATCATAACCCAGAGAGGTTGCTGTTACGCCGGATGTAAAGGTGTTGTCATAGGTCCGATAGGCGACATGGTTCACATTGTTCATGGCCCTATAGGATGTTCCTATTACGCATGGAATACACGAAGAAACATGTTCAGATCACGGGAGGACGGACAGAACTACCTCAATTACTGTTTTTCAACCGACATGCAGGATTCTGATGTCATATTCGGGGGTGAAAAGAAGCTTCGTCAGGCAATTCAGGAGGCTTATGACATATTCAAACCGAAGGCCATAAGCGTGCACGCTACGTGTCCGGTAGGTCTCATCGGTGACGATATACAGGCCGTCGCCCGGGACATGACCCAAAAGACCGGAACTCTGGTAATAGCTTTCAATTGCGAGGGTTACAAGGGGGTAAGCCAGTCCGGGGGACACCACATCGCTAACAACAAACTGTTTGAACAGGTTGTCGGAAAAGACGATTCAAAGCATGTCGAAGAAAAGTTTGTTGTGAACATTCTGGGGGAATACAACATAGGGGGTGACGCTTGGGAAATTGAGCGGGTTTTCGCCAAATGCGGGATCAGGATCTTGTCTACATTCAGCGGAGACGGATCTATCGATGAAATGCGCCGGTCCCACCAGGCTAATCTCAATCTTGTCATGTGTCACAGGTCCATAAACTACATGGCGGAAATGATGGAGACGGCTTTTGGTATTCCGTGGATCAAGGTAAATTTTATCGGCGTCAGGGGCATGTCGAAGAGCCTGAGAAAAGTGGCTAAATATTTCGATGATCCAGAACTTGACAGAAAGGTTGAAGAAGTAATAGCCGAGGAAGAGTCCCAGGCCGAACAGCTCATTTCGGTTCACAGAGATCGGCTCAAAGGCAAAACAGCCATGCTCTTTGTGGGAGGTTCAAGGGCTCACCACTACCAGGAACTCTTCGGGGATCTCGGAATGGAAACAACCGTGGCTGGCTTTGAATTCGCTCATCGCGATGATTATGAAGGGAGACACATAATTCCCACGCTAAAACCGGACGCCGACAGCAGGAACATTGAGGAACTGAAGGTCGAGCCCGACAAGACCAGATTCAGACCACGGATATCACCGCAGAGAATGGAGGAATTGACATCTGAGCAATTGCTGGGCGCTTATGAGGGTATGATTCCAGATATGAATCAGGGCGCAATGATCATCGATGATGTTAGCCACTTAGAACTGGAAGAGCTGATACTGTCTTTCAAGCCCGATATCGTTTGTTCAGGAATAAAGGACAAGTACATCATTGAAAAATTCGGCGTGCCATCAAAACAACTCCATAACTATGACTACAGCGGCCCGTACGCTGGTTTCCGAGGAGCGGTCAACTTTGCAGAAGACGTGGATATGATGATTAACAATCCGGCGTGGAAGTTGATACACGCTCCGTGGGATGTTGAGCCAACGCTGAGGGCCGAAACGGTAGCCTAAATATTTAATCACACACACTAATTCGTTGAGAAACAGTTTGAGTCAACTGTTAGGGGATAACTGTTTGCTTTAACCTCCTCATGACACTTTTAACAAGAGAGAAATGAAATGTTAGATATGACACCAAAGGACATTACCCAACGATCGGCACTCAGAATAAACCCGGCCAAGACGTGCCAGCCGATCGGGGCAATGTATGCGTCACTTGGAATCCATAACTGTCTGCCTCACAGCCACGGAAGTCAGGGCTGCTGTTCCTATCATCGAAGTCATTTGACCAGACACTACAAGGAACCGATAGTGGCTTCGACCAGTTCCTTCACAGAGGGAGCAGCTGTATTTGGAGGTGGCCCAAACCTCAGACAATCGCTAAAAACCATCTTCCAGGTCTATAAGCCCGACGTGGTAGCTGTTCACACCACCTGCCTGTCGGAAACTATAGGCGATGATATACCTTCTATTGTGCGCAAGGCCCAGGAAGATGGCATAGTTCCCAATGGCAAATTCGTGATTCACGCCAACACTCCGAGTTACGTCGGGTCAAACGTCACGGGATTCTCGAACATGGTCAAGGCCATGGTGGATTATTTTTCCAGTCGTGACTTCGGGAAGTCAACGGATGTCAATGTCATTCCTGGATATGTAGACCCTGCGGATATGAGGGAAATGAAGCGGATGCTGGCTGAGCTTGGTCTTACAGCAACCGTTTTCCCTGACACGTCAGATGTCTTGGATTCTCCCATGAGCGGGTCCTATGAAATGTTCCCCAAAGGAGGGGTAACCACCGAACAGTTGATGAAAACAGGATCAGCGAGTATGACCCTGGCTCTGGGCGCTTTCGCATCGGAATCTGCCGCAATGTCTCTTGAGAGCAAGTGTGGTGTTCCGTTTACGGTCATGGATTTACCCATCGGCATCAGATCAACTGACAGGTTCGTAAAATCCCTGCTTGATTTAACAGGCCAGATCAAGCCTGTAGCTTCCATGATTGAAGACAGGGGCCGTGCTCTAGATATGATGACAGACATGCAGCACTACCTTTACGGTAAGAAGGTGGGGCTTTACGGAGACCCTGACCAGGTTATCGCCATGGCAGACTTCCTGATAAGCGCCGGCATGCGGCCGGTTTATGTCATCACAGGGACGCCGGGAAAACGTTTTGAAGACAAAGTCAAAACGTTACTCGGCAATGAAGCTTGCCGCTGTGTTGTAAAATCCTCAGCCGATCTTTTCTACCTTCATCAATTGATCAAGAGTGATCCGGTAGATCTCATCATAGGCAACACATACGGAAAGTACATTGCCAGGGCTGAAGACATTCCTTTCGTACGATACGGCTTCCCAATCTTGGATCGTGTAGGCCACGGGTTCTTCCCGACATTCGGATATCGAGGATCCATCTACCTTCTGACAAATATTGTCAACACTCTACTCGACAGGATCGACAGAGATTCGCCTGAAGAGAGATTTGAACTGGTGATGTAAGAATGAACAAACCCAATCATCATATATTTGTGTGCATGAGCTTTCGAGCTGGCGGAGACAGTCTCGGGAAATGCTCCAGGAAAGGCGCAGGCGAATTGCTTGGATACCTGGAGACAGAACTTGCGGATCGTCAGATGGATGATTTTCAGGTATCCACCGCTGGATGCCTGAAAATGTGCGATCACGGACCGATCTTGGTCATTTACCCTGAAGCTTTGTGGTATGGCGGTGTCGATTCGGAGGAAGCGATAGACGAAATCCTGGAAGCCTGGGAGGAAGGTCGGTCCGCAAGAAAGTATCTGATCGATTAAAAAGCCTGACTTTGTTCAGGAACCTTAAATAATTGATCTGAAAATGACGCCGCCTTTCTTCCGTACTGCCTGGACAACCGGAGCCGTCATTTTCCAGAAAAGAGAGCGCACAAATGGACTCCAGAATTTTATCGGATAGGGAAAAACAGGTTCATGTCAAGGGTGATGGTCCCTTCAGCATGAACTGTGACATGCCAAGTCTGGCAGGAGCGGTAAGTCAGAGAGCCTGCGTCTTCTGTGGTTCCCGGGTAGTACTTTATCCCATCGCTGACGCTTTGCATCTTGTCCACGGTCCTATAGGTTGCGCCGCATACACCTGGGATATTCGCGGAGCGCTTTCCTCTGGTCCGGAACTTCACCGGCTGAGTTTTTCAACTGATTTGCAGGAAAAGGATGTCATATTCGGCGGTGAAAAAAAGCTGTACAGCGCTCTACGGGAACTTATCGAACGCCACAATCCCAATGGGGCCTTCGTCTACTCAACATGTATTGTCGGCATAATTGGCGATGATCTTCAGGCCGTATGCCAGAGAGTGTCACAGGAAACCGGCATACCTGTCATACCAGTGCAATCAGAGGGTTTCAAGGGTAACAAGCGCGCAGGATATAACGCAGCGTGTAACGCAATGTTTGAACTGGTAGGAACTCGTCCCACAGATGACATATCTCCGGTCAGCCTGAACATCCTTGGGGACTTCAATCTGGCTGGAGAAATATGGATCATACGTCAGTACTTTGAGCGAATAGGTGTTCAGGTGGTCGCCAATATTACTGGAGATGGTCGTATAGATGACATAAGAAGGTCTCATGGAGCAGCGCTAAACCTAGTCCAATGCTCGGGATCAACCATGGACCTGGCAATCATGATGGAAAGACAATACGGGATTCCGTTTCTGAAAGTTTCCTATTTTGGTGTCGAAGACATGGCTGATTCTCTTTATAGGGTGGCTAACTTCTTCAAGGAAATACGTCCTGCCATAATTGACCGAACCAGGGAACTTGTAAGAAATGAACTGAACAGGCTATACCCCGAGCTTGAAAGATACCGGAAAGATCTTAACGGAAAAAAAGCGGCCATATACGTCGGGGGAGCTTTCAAAGCATTCTCCCTGGTCAAGGCGTTTCGCCTCATAGGTATGGATGTCTCCCTGGTAGGCTCTCAAACCGGAACAGAAGAGGACTACAAAGAGCTGTATGAGATCACTGATCCTGGAACAATCATTGTGGATGACTCAAATCCGCTGGAACTATCCAATTTCCTGGAGGAAAAAGACGTAGACATTTTCGTGGGTGGGGTCAAGGAACGACCCATAGCATACAAACTCGGTGTGGGGTTTTGTGACCATAATCATGAACGCAAGGAACCTCTGGAAGGGTTTGTGGGAATGCTGAATTTTGCCCGGGAAGTACATTCGACTGTTATGAGCCCTGTCTGGCGTTTTTCTCCCAGACGAGTGTCACAACATGTTCATAATGAACGATCGTTAAAGGCAGTGTGAGGATTGTCTCATGAAAGCACAGGCTCAACATTACGTATCTACAACCAATTCCTGCAAGCTGTGCAAGCCTCTTGGAGCATGTCTGGCGTTTCGTGGAATTGAGGGAAGTGTTCCATTTCTGCATGGTTCCCAGGGATGCGCCACATATATGAGGCGTTACATTATCAGCCATTTTCGGGAGCCTATGGATATCGCATCTTCATCCCTTGGAGAGAAAAGCGCCATATACGGCGGAGGTCCTAATCTCAAACTTGGATTAAGAAACCTGATGATCAAGTACCGTCCCCGACTGGTCGGAGTGGCCACAACGTGTCTTACGGAAACCATAGGCGATGATACTCCAAGATACGTCAGGGAATTCAAGGAAGAATTTTCGGAACTGATTGACAATTGTGAATCTCCCGAATTGGTGACCGTTTCAACACCGAGCTATTGCGGCGCACACATGGAAGGCTTTCACGCTGCTGTAAACTCCGTTATAGACCAACTGGCGAATGACTACGACAAAACTGATTCATTGAACATTTTTCCTGGTTTTGTGTCACCTGAGGACACCCGTTATCTCAAAGAGGTTCTCTCCGATTTCGGCCTCACGTCGACAATATTACCTGACATCTCGGAGACTCTAGACGCCCCGGCTCTTGAACATTACGAGAAGCTTACTTCCGGAGGTACCAGAATAGAGGATATCCGGACAATGGGAGGAGCGAGAGCCTCCATCGAGTGGGGTCGTTCAATAACGGATTCACCGAGTCCGGCAAAGACATTAATGGACAAGTTTGGCGTTGCTATGCAATGCGTTGGCCTACCCATGGGACTGCGGGAAACGGACACATTTTTTCAGGTCCTGGAGAGCTTGTCCGGCATGGCCACACCCCAGAAACATTCTTTAGAGCGTGGAAGGCTGGTAGACGCCTACATCGACGGACACAAGTACGTTTTTGCAAAGACGGCGGTAATTTACGGGGAAGAAGACCTGGTGATCGGGCTTACATCTTTTTTGGCTGAGATTGGAGTCAAACCGGTCCTCGTGGCGACGGGGACAAGCGGCAAGCGTCTCAGGAAATCAATAGAAGAGGTCTGTTCCGGGATACTTGATAAACCACCACTTGTGAAAGCAGATGTCGATTTTTATGGCATAGCCGCAGATGCTCATAAACTGAGCCCGGATCTTCTCATTGGAAATTCAAAGGGATATAGGCTGTCGAAGGAGCTGGGAGTACCACTCATCAGAATCGGTTTTCCGATTCACGACCGGTTCGGTGGGCACAGGTTGCTTTCAATAGGATATCGTGGGGCGCAAAACCTTTTCGACATTATCGTAAACACCATAATAGAAACAAAGCAGGAATCTTCAGACATAGGGTATGGGTACATCTGACAAGACGAAGGAATCCTCAGAAATATTGTGAGGTAATCACCATGAGACTACAACTGCAAATAGAAAATCATCCATGTTTCAATGAGAAAGCCAAAGGCTGCATGGGACGAGTGCACTTACCCGTAGCGCCTGAATGTAACATCAAGTGCAACTACTGCAACAGGAAATATGATTGTGTAAACGAGAGCCGCCCTGGTGTGACCAGTTCAATACTGAGTCCGGAACAGGCTGTGATGTACTTGCGAAAGGTCCTGGAAAGAAACAGCTCTATTGCCGTGGCAGGGATCGCCGGTCCTGGGGACACTTTTGCCAACCCGGAAAGAACCATGAGGACATTGAGTCTCATCAGGGAATCTTTTCCCGATATACTTCTGTGCGTTTCCACCAATGGGTTTAACCTCCTCTTCTGTGTCGACGAACTGGCAAGACTTCAGGTAAGCCATGTGACAGTTACGGTTAATACAATCAATCCCGAAACCGGATCAAGGATTTACTCCTGGGTACGTGACGGCAAGATCATTTACAGGGGCATCACCGCGGCAAAACTAGTACTCTCAAGGCAGATTGAGGGTATTCAGAGGCTCAAGAGCGCTGGGATCATAGTGAAGGTCAACACGATCATTATCCCCGGAGTTAATGACGCTGAAGCTTGCGATGTGGCCGGGGCCATGGCCGATATTGGGGTGGACATCCAGAACTGCATGCAAATGTACCCTAACGAGGGAACACCTTTCGGCAATCTCAGAGAGCCCTCTGCCGAGGGAATCTCATTGATCAGGTCTAATGCTGAAAAGTTTATCCCACAGATGAAACATTGCGCCAGATGCAGAGCGGACGCTGTTGGGTTGCTTGAAAACGACATGGTGGATTCTTTCAGGGACTGCATGAGAGAATGTGAGTCATCTTTGAACGCAGACCTCAAACCCCGACCGTACGTGGCCGTAGCCACCATGGAAGGAGCACTGGTGAACATGCACCTCGGAGAGGCGGATTCTTTCCAAATCTGGGAGAATACTGCTGAAGGATATCGGCCGATTGAGACCCGCAATGCTCCAAAGAGAGGGACCGGAAAACTGCGCTGGGCTCAGATGGTCGAATTATTGAAAGATTGCCGTGCAGTTCTGGTAAGCGGAATCGGTGATACACCCAGGCAGTTCCTTGAGGAAAACAATATCCGGCTGATTACGATGAGTGGATTCATCGAGATGGGCCTGAAAGCAGTTTACGAAGGGGCTAGTCTGAGAGCACTCAGAAGTCGCAGGGAAGGCTGGGAATGTTCCAAATCATCATGTAAGGGCAATGGGACCGGATGTGGATGATAGCGGAATATCAATCCAAGGCCATTGCAAGGGCACGAAAAGATTTCTTGCTGATTGTAACAGGCTATCCTACAGTTCTGATGCTAATTGGTCAGTCTGGTTGAGAGAAAAAAAACGTCAGGCCGTTTAGGGTATCATGGACAACCTTTGCACTTACGGAAAAGTAGATGAGAATCAAGCGAGAGAATCCATCAAGATCTTTCAAACCTTCAACTGAAGGATACTATTAGTATTGAATTCTTAAGGTTTCTAATTCCTTGATCTGATCCCTCAACTGGGCTGCTTTCTCAAATTCCAGATCTCGCGCGAAAGCAAACATTTGTTTGGTCATTTTTTCAATCATCGAAGGTATTTTGTCGATTGGTATATCACTAGCGGCCTTCGACGGCTCTTTCTCCACTGTCACATAATCTTGTTCGGCTAGCGAACTTAAAATGTCATTGATTTGCTTTCGTATTGTTTCAGGAGTTATTCCGTGTTTCTTGTTGTATTCGAGCTGAAGTTTTCGTCGTCTTAATGTCTCATCAATGGTTTTCTGGATCGACTCGGTCATTTTGTCAGCATAAAGGATTACCATCCCATCGACATTTCTGGCTGCTCGTCCTGCAGTTTGTATGAGTGATCTTTCAGATCTTAGAAAACCTTCTTTGTCGGCGTCTAGTATTGCCACGAGTGACACTTCAGGAATATCTAAGCCCTCTCGCAATAGGTTGATGCCCACGAGGACATCAAATTTGCCAAGTCGAAGATCGCGTATAATTTCCATACGTTCAATTGTATGGATTTCTGAATGCAAGTATTTTACCTGAACCCCCAAGCCAGCGTAATATTCGGTAAGATCTTCCGCCATTTTCTTCGTAAGAGTCGTAACCAATACTCGGTGATTCTTTGATACCCTCTGTCGAACTTCGTGCAGTAAATCGTCTACCTGGTCTGATGCAGGTCGCACTTCTATTACAGGATCCATCAAACCTGTTGGACGGATGATTTGTTCGGCTACATGACCCCTGGCCTTTTCCAGTTCATATGGACCAGGAGTGGCTGAAACATATATGGCTTGATTGACCAGTTTTTCGAATTCTTCGAATGTCAAGGGACGATTATCCAGCGCGCTGGGCAACCTAAATCCGTATTCAACCAATGTTTGCTTGCGTGCCCTGTCTCCTCGAAACATCCCCCTTAATTGCGGTACACTAACGTGAGATTCATCGATCAGGAACAAAGAGTCCTTGGGAAAATACTCCAGGAGTGTGGGTGGCGGTTCGCCAGGATTTCTACCTGTGAGGTACCTGGAATAATTCTCTATTCCATTGCAGTATCCCATTTCCTTGAGCATTTCGACATCGAACCGTGTCCTCTCTTCTATCCTCTGAGCTTCTATGAACTTGCGGTTATCTCTAAAATGCTCAATCCTCTGCGTCATCTCATCCAATATACTGTCAGCTGACTTTATCAGCCGTGATTTCTCAGTAACATAATGGCTTGCAGGGTAGATGGCCACTCGGTCTAAAGGCCGGATCATCTTACCTCTTAAGGGATCTATTTCGGAAATACCCTCGACCATGTCACCAAAAAACTCGATTCGTATTGCTTTTTCTTCTTCATATGCTGGAAAAACCTCTACAGTGTCACCTCTAACCCTGAAGGTTCCACGATGAAAGTCAATATCATTCCTGGAGTACTGGATTTCGACGAGCTTTCTCAAGGCGTCATCTCTGTCTGCCTCTTCCCCCCTGATAAGATGAAGCAACATGTTTTGGTAGGCCTCAGGAGATCCCAGACCGTATATACATGATACCGAGGCTACAATTATTACGTCTCGTCTTTCGAATAAAGATCTTGTCGCCGAATGCCGCATCTTGTCGATAGTTTCATTTATGCTGGAATCTTTTTCGATATATGTGTCAGAAGTCGGTATATACGCTTCCGGTTGATAATAGTCGTAATAGGACACAAAA
>Ga0067045_1031916_pt1 | contig 11206 bp, 14 predicted proteins | sample TerdegcTABiofilm_FD_59184 | JGI IMG/M metagenome (GOLD analysis project Ga0067045, IMG submission 59184) | Combined Assembly of (Gp0054472, Gp0054536) Wastewater bioreactor microbial communities from Singapore -Terephthalate degrading...
TCCGCCGTGTCGAGGAAATTCAGGCCCCTGTCGAGGGCCCGGTGGATCGTGGCGACGGACTCCGCCTCGTCGCGCGGCCCGTAGAATTCCGACATCCCCATGCAGCCCAGACCGATGGCCGATACCACGGGCCCGTTCCTTCCGAGCCTTCTTGTCTTCATGATGCCCCGGCCCCCTTCCCGGATCAGCCCAGTCTCACGGCCGTGCCGCTCACGCTGACCATGAGCATGCCGTTCTTCTCCCCGAGGACCTCATAGTCGATGTCCACGCCCACGACGGCATTCGCCCCGCGTGCCGCGGCGGCCTCCTCGAGCTCCTGGAAGGCAATCTCGCGGGCGCGCCGCAGCTCCTTCTCGTAGGAACCCGACCGCCCGCCCACGATGTCGCGAACCCCCGCGAGCAGGTCCCGGAAGATGTTGGCCCCGAGAACGGCTTCGCCGGTGACGACGCCCAGGTACTCCCGGATGGCCTTCCCCTCGACGCCGGGTGTTGTGGTCACGATCATGGCCCGTCTCCTTTGACGAAGTTCTACGGGAAGAGTCCCACAAAACGCCCGCCCGATCAACCCCGGGATTTCCCCTCTTGCATGTTGTGTCCCGCTGCATTCGCTGGTATAAATTTCCGGCCACACCATCCCAAAGGAGGCTCCTGACATGCAGCATTGGGCAACTCGCCTGACACTCGTTTGCGCCGCCCTGTTTGCAGCGCTCATCCCCTCTGCCGCCTCGGCCCAGCCGGCGGGCGCGCGCGACGCGAGCCGGACGGTCGTCTCACTGTCGGTCTCGCCGGTCCACCAGTTCGAGTCCGATTTCGACCGCGGCGGCCGCTTCAGCGTCCAGCGCTACGGGTTCAACGTCGACACCTCGACCCCCGTGACGAACACGGTTCGCGCGGGCATCAGCGCGGGCTACGATTTCGAGAAATACGACTTCTCCGGCACGACAGCCTTCGGGGGCGCGGAGCCCTGGAGCGACATCCACCGTTTCTCCGTCGGCCTCCCCGTGAGCTGGCGCGCGAGCGAAAGCTGGTCGTTCTTCGTCTCGCCCCAGGTCGAGTGGTACGGCGAGTCGGGCGTGGACGACTGGGGGGATGCGCTGGGCTACGGCGCCGTGTTCGCCGCATCCTGCCGTTTCAGCCCCGGGTTATCCGTGGGTGTCGGGGCGGGCGTCTTCTACCGGGGCGAGGAGACGAGGGGCTTCCCCTACATCGCCGTCGACTGGAAGATCACGGAAGAGCTTCGGCTGACAAATCCCTTCCGCACGAGTCCGTCCGGACCGGCGGGACTCGAGCTTGCCTGGCGCTTCTCCGAACAATGGGAGATCGCCGCCGGCGGCGCCTACCGTTCCTTCCGGTTTCGTCTCGACAACAGCGGGGCGGCACCCGACGGATTCGGCGAGTTGGACCAGACGGTGGGGTATGCCCGATTGAGCTACCGGATGGGCCGGGACATCAAGCTGGACCTCTACGGGGGTGCGGCCTTCAACGGGGAGATGAAACTCGTCGACCGCAACGGCAACGAACTGGGCTCCGACGACTTCGAGACGGCACCCATCCTGGGCCTCTCCCTGACGATGACGTTCTGATCCAGTCGAGCCGCAGATCCCCCGCCTGCGGTTCGAGGCATCCTTCTTGCTATGGAATCACCCTGTCCCCGGTCCATCGCCGGGCGAAACGGCGAAACCTGCCCCGGGGCGAGGTGAATCATGCTGTACCGAGCGCTTGCCGCCGTCGTCCTGGTCCTGTTCGCAACGGCCTGCTCGGGCGTGAAGGACGAGCCCCTGCCGCTGAGCCGTGAAAACATCGAGAAGTTCGCCGCCGCCGTCGGGAAGAGCGCCGGGACGCTCGACGTCGATGCAGGCCGCGTCGTCCAACGGGTCGACGCCCTCTACCGGGTCCCCCTGGAGCGAAGCCTCGGCTACAGCTTCGACCGGACGCTGCGGCACTACTTCGTCCACCGCGCCGGCATCGCCGCGGACCCGGCGTCCAGGGCCTTCGCCGACCTGATCACCCCGGGCGCCCAGGCCGTGCTCATGAACGCCGACGAGGCGCTCAAGGCGGGGATGATCTCCATGCGCACCCGCGACCTTCTCTCGGTCCTGGCGAAGTTCCGGTGCGACCACGCCCAGCTGGTGAGCGGCGGGGAGTGGGAGCGGCTCTCGGGGTTCCTGGCCCTCGCGGCGGCGTGCTCGAAGCGAGACGGCGGCGCCTGCGAAGCGGCCACCCTGATCGAGATGGCGCTCCGCGAGGGGGCCGTCGGGGGGGACGACCCCGGCACGGAGCCGGAGGGCAGCCGCCCCTCCGCGATGGACGTCCCCGACGCCCTGTCCAGGAAGTACAGCCTCGCGCGTTGGGACGGCATGGGCCTGTTCATCGGCGCCGACGGCGAAGAGATCGACGCCTCCCGCCTGCTGGACGACCCGAAGCGGTCGTTCACCGTCAACGATCGGGTCGTCTACTTCGCCGATCAGTACGCGAAGATGGTCCGGGAAGAGCAGGCCCTCTCCCCCGGCCGAATCGCCCCGAAAGACCGGCGCGTCGCCGCGGGAGACCCATCCTGACGCCCTCCGGGCAGAAGCGAGAAGCGGTGGGGCAACGTCTCAACCTCGGTTGAACGATCCCCCCTCCCGTATTGACACCGTCAGCGATTCCCACTAGACTTCCCCCGGATGCGCGATCGGCGCGTCCCGTGGCCCCGGCGGTCGCCGGGCGTAGACGGGAGGAGGGATCTGTCATGGCGCTGGACCTGTCGGCCGTCGGCCGTCCCATCGGCCCCATCGTCCGGGAATACGGCTGGAAGGACGTGATCCTCTACGCCCTCGCAGTGGGAGCGGGCTTCGACGAGCCGGAGTACACCTGGGAGAAGAACCTCAAGGTCATCCCCTCGTTCTCCGTCGCCGCCATCTTCGACTTCTTCTGGGCCGTGGCGAAGCAATCCAACCTCAACCCGAAGGGGGCCCTGCACGGCGAGCAGGAGGTCATCTTCCACAATCCCATCCCCGTCTCGGGGACTCTCAGCACCACCGGCACCATCACGAACTACTTCGACAAGGGGAAGAAGGGCGCCGTGATCCGCGGCGAAAGCCTCACCGTCCACTCCGGCGGGGCGCGCCTCTACACCAACGTCATGAGCATCTTCAGCCGCCTCGACGGGGGCTTCGGGGGCGAGGAGGGGACGTCCCGGAGCGTCGAGTTCCCGGGGCGCGGGCCGGACTTCACCGTCGAGGCGCGGCCCTCCCCCGACCAGCCCCTGCTCTACCGCCTCACCGGCGATTTCTTCGCCCTGCACGTGGACCCCGAATTCGCCCGGGCCTCGGGTTTCGAGAAGCCCATCATGCACGGCCTGTGCACCTTCGGGTTTGCCTGCCGGGCGCTCCTGCAGACCCTGATCCCCGGAGAGCCGGAGCGCACCCGCCGCATGGCATGCCGGTGCACGCGTCCCCTCTACCCCGGCGAGCCGATCCGGACGCTCATCTGGAACACGGGCGAGGGGAAGGCCCTCTGGCGCGTCGTCCATGCGGGCTCGGGGCAGAGCGTCATCGACGGCGGCGAGTTCGAGTACGGCGGGCGCTGAGAAATCCCGGCCTACTTGTAGAAGCAGACGTACGAGGCATCGGCGGGGACCTCGAGCCGGAACTTCCGGCCCGCCTCCACCTCGAACCGTTCGTAAGGCCTGAGGGTCTTCCATTCCTCAGAGCCGGGCAGTTTGACCCTCAGCTCACCGGTCGTCACGATGAGGATCTCCTTCGTGGAGGTCCCGAACTCGTAGGAGCCTTTCTCCATCACCCCGACCGTCGCCGGCCCCTCGCTCGTCGCAAGGGAGATCGACTTCACTTTCCCCTCGAAATACTCGTTCACCTTCAGCATGTCACGCCTCCCGGGCTGGTCTTGCGGGATCCCGCGTTCACTCTCCGCCATCCACAGGCGCGCCGAGGCCTGCAACCGTTGTGCACGTCTTATCGCCGCGGACGTGAGCCGCGACTCCCCGTTGCGCCTCTTTTTTGCCGAGAGCTGCACTTCCCCCTTTACATTTCGAGACGAATCGTTTTATGTTTCCGGAACCCTCCTTCCACCGATGGGGTTGAAAGAGCTTCCCGCCCGCGCACGCGGGGCGGGACACGCGGCGGGGACTCACCGTCCGCTCTTTCGAGCGTCAACCGGGGAAGCGCAGCGCTTCCCGTCACGCAAGGAGGGCCTTCCATGATTCTCCGTTTCTCGTTCACGAAACGCAAGGGGCGGAGGGGGTTCACGCTGATCGAGCTGATGATCGTCGTGGGCATCATCGCCATCCTGGCGGCCATCGCCGTGCCGCAATTCGTCCAGTACCGCCAGCGGGGCTTCCGGGCGGAACTCACCTCGGATCTGAAAAACGCCTACACGGCGGCCCAGGCCTACCTCTCCGACTACCCGGGAGCGACGATCGACAGCGCCGAAAAGCTCGTGTTCGCGGGCTGGCTCGCCTCCCCCCGCGTGGCATGGGGTTCGGGCAATCTGAGGGTCGACTCGGGGACGGTTTCGCTCGTCCACAGCCGGCTTCCCGCCGCGAGGAACACGGGGTCCGTCAGCAGCACGGGCGCGATCACCCTGCCCGGGCCCTGAGCCGCCCCGCGGCGGAGGGGCGCGTCAATCCCACCCCTTCTTCCACATGTCCTCGTCGTCGTAGACCTTCTCGTCGGCGGCGTGGGCCTCGGCCGCGTCGGCCTCGTAGTCGCGGGGGAGCCTGCCCTTGCGGGCGAAATACTCGCGGTACCACTCGTGGGCCGTGATCAGCGACATCACCTCGCTCGTTCCCGTCCAGATCGAAGCCAGGCGGATGTCGCGGAAGATCCGCTCGACGGGGAAGACGTTCGTGTAGCCGATGCCGCCCATGACCTGCATGGCGTTGTGGACGGCCTTCTGGCAGGATTCGGTGATGAACTTCTTCGACTCGGAGACGAGCCGGCGGACGAGATTGACGGCCGCCCCCGCGTCGACGGCGGCGGCCGTCATGCGCGCCATGGCGCGGCAGGCGTCGAGCAGCATGGCCGCCTCGGCCACCTGGAAACTCACGCCCTGGAACTGGTTGATCACCTGCCCGAAGGCCTTGCGCCGCGCCGTGTAGGCCGTGGCCACGTCGAGGGCCGCCCGGGCCGACCCGATCGTCATGGCCGCCGTGCCGAGCCGCTCGGGGATCATCATCGTGTTGAAGACCGCGTAGGCCCCGTGGACGTTCCCGACCATGTTTGCCTTCGGCACCCTCACGTCGCGGAACACCAGGCGGCCCGTCCCGCCGCCGCGGCAGCCCATGAGGCCGTAGAGGTACTTCGTCTCCACGCCGGGGCCCCGCTCCACGAGGAGGCAGGTGAGGGAATCCTGGGGCTTCGCGGCGGGGTTCGTGCGGGCGTAGACGAGAAAGAAGTCCGCCCCCTCGGCCCCCACGATGAAGCGCTTCTGCCCGTTGAGGACGAAGTGATCGCCCCGGTCCTCGGCCTTCGTGGCGGCCCCGAAGAAGTCGGATCCGCCCCGCGGCTCGGTGAGGCACTCGGCGGCGAAGCGCTCCCCCCTCAGCAGGGGTTTCACGAAGCGCTCCTTCTGCTCGTCGGTGCCGTGCAGGATGATCGCGTCGCAGACGAGCTCCGCCCCCACGCCGAACACGCAGGCCAGCTCGTACCCCAGGGTCCCGATCTCTTCCATGAGCATGCAGGTGGTGACCCAGTCCATCCCGCGGCCGCCCCACTGCTTCGGGTAGCGGCATCCCAGGAGGTTGCGCCTCCCGGCCTCCCGCAGGAACTCCCTGGGGAACCGGATCGTATCGGTGTCCATGTCGAGGATCATCTGCCGGGGGACCCACTTCACGAAATCCCGCGCCTCCCCCACGACCCGCCTCTGCTCCGGGGTCATCAGAAACTCGTACATCGGCCATCCTCCTTCTTTCCCGCCGGTTGCGGACCGACGGGCTCAACTCTGCCACAAACGGCGCACAAAAGAAAGGGGCGGCCTTCCGACCGCCCCTTTCCGGATCTGGAAGTTGGGAAGTTCGGAAGTTGGAAAGTTCGGAGAACGGAAAGCCAATTTCACGCTTCTCGCTTCTCCGAGCTTCTTAACTTCGCAGCTTCCTAACTTCGTCTTTTCAGATTACTTCGCCACCTCCTGCCAGCCCGCGGCGCTGGTGTACTTGACCCAGGGGCCGTTGAGGGTCTTTACCTTGACGTAGTCCCCGGTCATCTCGAAGTTCGTCTTGAGCATCCCCGTGCTGTCGTCGGCGCCGCGCTTCTTGTAGGCGAACCACTGGTGCCTGGCGTAGTCATAGACGGAGACCTCGTGGAGGCCCGCGGCCAGCGCAAAGCGGTCGTTCACCATGTTGACGAACCCTTCCACCTTGCCGCGGGTGATCGTCGTCATCTTGTGGAAGTTCCATTTCTTCGTCGAGCCGTCGTAGACCGAGGCCCCCAGGAAACCGTACTTGAGCGTCATGTTGCCCGACTTGCTCGACACCGGTTTGAAGGCGGGCGTGCCCACGTTGGAAGGGTCCTGCTGCGCGTGGCAGGCGGGGGCCGCGGCCAGCGCCAGGGCGGCAGCGAGTGAAAGGACAAACAGGATTCTCTTCATGCAATACCTCCTCGTAAGGGTTGATTCGTCGAATGGGGATTTGCAAGCCCCGTGCCCGCCCGGACGGCCCGGTCTCAACCGAAGCTCCGGGGGGTGATCGCCTCGTTCAGGACGTCCCGCTCGAAGCCGCGGGGCGCCTCGCCCTTCCTGGCATACTGGTAGAGGGCCGCCTGGAAGATCCCCAGGAGGGCGGCCTGCACGACGGCGAGCGAGACGAGGTAGAAGAAGGCCAGGGCAAACAAGGCGAGCGCCGGGACGCCCGGGCCGGTCGCCATGCCCCCGCAGACGAGCGCGACGGCCGGCAGCGAAAGGACGAAAAAGACGAGGCCGAAGCTGAAGCCCCCGATCAGCTCCTCCCCCCAGGTCCTCTTCAGCAGGCGCGCCGACTCCCGGAAGGCCTCCATGGGGCCCTTGCGCTCGTTGACGAGGATCGGGATGACGAGATAGCCCGCGAGGCCCCAGGCCGTGCCGAGCAGGCCCGCCGCGATGCGCCCCGCCGGCCTCGACCGCTCCTGGATGAGCCGCAGGAGCACGCCCACGCTGGCCGACACGAGGGCCCAGCCGGCGATCTCGAAGAGGCGGGCGGAGGCCGCGTGCAGCCCGTCGCCCACCGTGGGGTTCCCCCCCCGCATCCGGATGGCGGCGCAGGCGACGACGGCGGTGTTGAAGAAGAGGATGACGAAGTAGTGGATGAGGTAGAAGGCGAACAGCACGATGCCGTTGCCGACGGCGCCGTTGTGCCGTGCGACGCGCTGAACCGTCTCGACCCCGCCCAGCGCAACGACGGGGACGGCGAAGGAAAGCAGGATGAGCAGCAGGGCGAGTCCCGAGAACACCGGGAACAGGAGGATCTCCCTGTCCTGCCGGAGAATGTCCCAGGAGGCCTTCAGGATCCGCCACGACCTCTCGAATTTCTCCACGTTCTCACCTTCCCTGCTCTGCGCGGCCCGCCGGGGACGCTCCGCGCGCCCGGACTCGATTCCCGCGGGCCGCCGCCCCCGCCGCGGGGATCAGGCGTTGAACCCGGGCGTCCCCGCCCGCAGGGCCGGCAGGGGCGCGGGACGGGGCTCCGCGGGGCGCCGGGCCCGGTCCGGGAACAGCGCGCGGACCGCCTGCGCCAGGGTCTCGATCTCGAAGGGCATCCGGAAGAAGCGGTCGGCGCCGACCCGCAGGGCGATGTCCTCGAAGAGGAATTCGGCCGGGTACGCCGCCGTCGCGATCACGGGCCCGCGGTGGACGCTCTTGAGGTGCCTGACCAGCATGAGGGCCTTGACGAAGCTGTCGGCCTCGAGCTCGCGGCCCCAGCGCCCGAAGGTCACGTTGTTCAGAAACAGGACGAAGAGGTCCACGGGCCTCTCGCCGGCCATCGCCAGGATCCGGTCGGCTTCCGGCGTGCCGTGCACGCGCAGGCGCTGGCCGGGATCGAGGGCCGAGGCGACGGCCTCTGCGACGATCTCGACGAAGCCGTCGTTGAAATCCCCTACGATCACGCTGAAATCCCGGCACGTCGCCATCCTTCCCCCCAGGCCGGCCCGAGCCGGCGCGTTCGGCAGGCCCCTCCGGAAACGCGGGCGGGGCCTACTACAGTATCGCCCCCGGGGGGCCAAACTTGAGAGGGAATCCTTCCGCGCGACGGGCCGCGTGTGAGGCAGGCGCAAAAAAAGCGGCCCGAAGGCCGCTTTTTCCCCGTGACCCGCAAGGGTGTCAGGCCAGGTTGATCGTGTGGGTCTTCAGCAGGAATTCCTTGAACTGCTCCTTCGTGGTTTCCCTGACGTCGGAGAGCTTGACGAGGATGGCGTTGTTGTAAAAGGAATACCCTTCGTCGATCTTCTCGGGGTTTTCGTCGTCGTCGATGAAGCGCTCCATGAAACGCAGGGCGAGCTTCCGGGCCTCTTTCTCGTCCTTGGCTTCGATGAGGTAGTGGTGGTGACGGATGTCCTCGTCCTCGCGTTCGGTGATCTTGATCCAGTAGTCGGGCATTGTCCCTCCCGGTTGTCCGTGATGTCTTGCCGCCGTTTTTACCATGTCCCCGCCCGGACCGCAACGACTCTTTTCGGGCCGCCGGGCCGCGGCTCAGAGACGCCACCAGCGGCCGGGGCTCACGAAATAGGAGAGGCTCCTGAGGTAGATCTCGCTGCAGTCCGCCGCGGCGCCGCTGCAGCTGCGGACGATCTGGAACCAGCTCTCCATGACCCCCTGGAGAGTTTTCGACGCATCCCCGAAGATCACGGCCCCGCCGAAACCGGGCAGCAGGACCTCCCCGGAGGCGGGACCCGGGCGCTTCACGGCGGGCTGCGCCTTCGGGGGAGCGGCCTTCTTCGCCGCGGCGGTCTTGCGGGCGGGCTTGCCCCTCGTTTTCGTCGGTTCGCTGGGTTTCAGCGCGCCGAGCTTCTCCATGATGTCCGCGTGCGTCTTCTTAGCCATGGATGATCTCCTGTGCCAGGGCGAGGAAATCCTCGGCTCCCTTGCTGGACGGGTTGTATGCGAAGAGGTTCTGCTGGGTGATCTGGGCCTTCACGATGTCCACGTTGACGCGGATGACGGTGCGGAAGAGCTTGTCGGGGAAGTGGATCTTCAGGGTCTCGTAGGTCTGCTCCGAGAGGCTGCTTCGGCGGTCGAACTTGCATGCGAGCACGCCCAGCAGTTCGAGCGAGGGGTTGAGGTTGCGCTTCACGTAACCGATCTCCTCGAGCAGCTGCTTGAGCCCCAGCAGGGGGAAGAACCCCGAGTCGACGGGGATGATCACTTCGCCGGCGGCCACGAGGGCGCTCTTCGTGAAGATATTGAAGCTCGGCGGGCAGTCGAAGAGAATGAAGTCGTATCCCGCCTCGACGGGCTCCAGGGCCTTCTTCACCCAGTCCGGGGCCTGCCTGCGCAGCAGCTTCTCCTCCACGTCCTTCAGGGCGTTGTTGGAGGGGATGATGTCCGTCCACCCCGTGGCGACGATGTAATCGGCGGCCTGCCCCTTCTCGAGAATCAGGTCCTTGAGCGTGGGCCCGTCGTTCTCGATGATCAGGCCCACGGCGGCCGAGGCGTTGCCCTGGCTGTCGAGGTCGACGAGCAGCGCCCTCTTCCCGGCGGCCCTCAGGGCCGCGGCGAGGCATACGGCCGTTGTGGTCTTACCCACGCCGCCCTTCTGGTTCGCGATGGCGATCTTTCGGGCCATGTTCCTCTCCCGGCGCGGTTCGCGCACCCCTCCGACTCATAAACCAAATCGGAGGAAATGACAAGGGCGAAGGCCGGCCCGTCGCCGGGTCGGATCGCCCGGGATGAACGGGGAAAAGGATTTCAAGGGGAAAAAGGACCAGACGAACCGGAATCCGGGAGAAGAAAGATGTTGCGTATCGTTTCCTGAAAGCCGGAGTTCGATAATCCCCGAATCCTGCTTATGGCCGGATTCGGGTGATGTAGAACTTCTTGCGCCCTTTCAACCCGTATTCGGTTCCGTCGTTTTTTGCCCATTAGCCAAATTTTCCGTGATATACAAACGCGGCGGTCGGTCTTTTTTCATCAACTCGAGCAGCAAGAAGCAACTGTCGGAAAACCCGGGGCGGGCGCCCTCCGTGCTCGGCCGGAATTCACAAAGGAGAGATGCGCATGGACATGTGGAAGTTCTTTGACATCACGCATCGGGAGCACGTTCTCTGCAATCCGATGAGTCTTGAGAAACTCGAACAGCTGATCACGCTTCTGCCGCTGAAACCCGGGGCACGCGTGCTCGACATCGCCACCGGAAAGGGCGAGTTTCTCATCAGGCTTGCTGAGCGGTACCCCCGGATGACGGGGACAGGGGTTGATTTCTCTCCGTACTGCATGGCGGACGTCCGAAAGAAGCAACAAGAACGTGTTCCGGATGCCCGACTCCATTTCCTGGAGATGGACGGGGCCAGGTATGTACCGGAGACCCTGGAGAGCTTTGATCTGGCAGCCTGCATCGGTGCGAGTTGGATTTATGGCGGGCATCGAGGGACGTTGAACGCGCTGCGGAAGATGGCAGCCCCGGAAAGTTGGGTCGTCGTGGGGGAGCCGTACTGGCGGCATGAACCGGAAAGAGAGTATTTGGAGGCGATCGGAATGACGCGGAGCGACCTCGGAACCCATTATCAGAATGTCGAGGTCGGGCAAGAGCAGGGATTGCAGGCGGTCTACACACTCGTGAGCAGCCAGGATGACTGGGATCGATATGAAGGGTTGCAATGGTACGCTGCGGAATCCTGGGCGAGGGATCATCGGGATGATCCGGATGTGGAGGCCGTGCTCAAGCGGGTGCGTGAGAGCAAGACCGCGTATCTGAAGTGGGGACGGGAAACGGTGGGGTGGGCGATTTATGTGTTCAGGAAGGGGGGGTACGGCACCGTTCCCGTTGGATAGCGCGCCTTATCGGGCATGCCCATGACGGGCCGGATGAGGAAAGAGGCATCACCGCCTCGGGACATCAAGCCGTCCCGCCGGATCGGCGGGGAAAGGCACCCGTGTCCCGGTGAGCTTCACGTCCCGGCACCCCTCTCTTTCGATCCCTGATGCCCGGTTCTGATCCTGTGCCGCCGCTCACCCCCCTCACTCGGGGCAATCAGCGTGAAACAGCAGCGACGCGCATCGGCGGGGCCGAGGCGAGGCGGCC
>Ga0067045_1031919_pt1 | contig 11200 bp, 7 predicted proteins | sample TerdegcTABiofilm_FD_59184 | JGI IMG/M metagenome (GOLD analysis project Ga0067045, IMG submission 59184) | Combined Assembly of (Gp0054472, Gp0054536) Wastewater bioreactor microbial communities from Singapore -Terephthalate degrading...
CCTAACTTCAGAGAATCCACTCCGAAGGGTTTGTCGTCGATGCCCCAGTATGCCCGGACTTTTAATTCCTGCTTATGCTCGTCATAAAGCATGATGTTGACCCGTTCCATGCGGAGGAGTTTTATCAGGATCTCCAGGGTGGCGGAAAGGATCTTATCCAGACTGGAAGAGGAGGAGAGGACTCCCGACATCTCGTACTCGGCAACGGCTTTCAATGCGGATATTTCAGAGCGGGAGGAACTCAGTTCCTCTTCCTGCATTATTCTCAACCGGGCGGCTCCCAGCAGATGCCCCAGGGAGTGGAAGATGTCCTTGTAAAAATTGATATTATCCCCTCCGGCACGAAGAAACCCCAGAATCTTTCCTCCGAAGGAAATGGGGGCGATAATGACGGGAGTTTCCTCCTGATTTATTATTTCGGGAGTTCCCCGCATGAGGATTCTACGGATCCGGTTATCTATTCCCGATAGGGCGTCTTCGCCGGAGAAGATGATTATTTCCGCATCTTTCAGTTTCAGATCTCCGGTTATTATATTTTTTATTTTATCCGCCAGGGTATCGATCTTATTTTCCGATGTGATGTTCATGATCATAGAATTTAAAATATTCAATTTGTTTTCCTGAAGTTTTGCAAATTCTCCCTGAAGTTTTCCGGTGATTTCCTGACTCAGTTCCCGGACGAACTCCGGAATTCTTTTCACAATCAGAGGATTGAACCCCGTTCTTTTAGGCTTCATCAGGGTTAACACTCCGATGATCTCCTCATGGGCTTCCAGGGGAAAAGACAACAGGGTGTAGTGGAAAAAATCCACCACGGGATTCAGGATAAACCGGGCGTCTCTGGAAGTGTCGGGGATAAACAGGGGAGCCCTGGTTTGCATGACTCCACCCTCCACCGATACCCGGAACCGGTTTTCATACTTCTCCGCCAGGGTTTTGTGGATCCCCTGATAATTGGTCAGGTTTAATTGTCCCTTCTCATCTCTGGAGAAGACCAGTATAATCTCCGCCCCGAAAAAACCGAAAGCGGATTTCAATATGAATTCTCCCATACTCTTGTCAAACACCGGATTTCTTTCCGATACCATACTCTTATCCATTAAGCGGAACCCCTTCCTGTGGAACCTATTCTGACTTTTGCGGGTTATTAAAAAGGAATTCTTGATAGTAATCAAAATCCCTACAATCATCAAATATGAAGATTTTTATACAACCCCTCTGATACCCGCAAAACCGCCTTAAAACGGAAGATTCCCCCCTTGGGTATTAACGGGCAAAAGGAGTCGAATAAGATGTATTATTTCAACAAAAAGGTAAATCTATCCTTCGAGGACGCTATCACCAGGGTTAAGGAAGAATTGCAAAAAGAGGGCTTCGGAATTCTCACCGATATTGACGTGAAAGCCACCATGAAGAAAAAACTGGATCTGGATTTCAGAAACTACCGGATCCTGGGAGCCTGTAACCCTCCCTTCGCCTATAACGCCCTCCAGGCGGAAGAACATATTGGACTTCTCCTGCCCTGCAACGTGGTCGTACAGGAGACCTTCTCCGGCCAGGTGGACGTCGCTGCGGTGAATCCTCTGGTTTCCATGCAGTTTGTCAATAACCCCTCTCTGGGATCCCTGGCAACGGAGGTCAGCACCCGTCTGAAAAGGATAATCGAAAATATGCCCTAGGAGGATCTCAAACCCCAATGACTACGGATGTTCTTCTGTAGTCCAGACCTTCAGGTCTGTATAATATACGGAATTCCTGATGGAGGTTTTTTCATCATATTCTCTTTAATTGCCGCTCCCGCCTTACTTGCTGTTCTTTCCGTTTTCACCCACCAGGGCTTTGAGTCTGGTCTGGTAGAAGTTTTTTGCTCCTTCCTTGCTTTCGAACTGGCCGTCCAGCTGGGCGGTAAAGAGGATTTTTAGTATCTTCTTGTAAAGGGGACCCGGTTTGATCTGCCATTCTTTCAGGTCTTCTCCCGTGATGAGGGGTTTGATATGGCGATAGATATTCAGATATTGAGCGATTTTTGCCCGAACTATACGGGACTGGGTACGGGCCATCATGAAAATGAGGGATTCGATGGAGAGTCCCTCCAGGGTGTTATAGACCTCTCCCGGCGACAGATTCCGGTTTGATAGATTGCGGATGATCTGGTGGATCTTATCCCGGTTAAAGTTGACTTTTTGCAGTATATTCTGAGGAACCCTAAACTTTTCCGCGATTTTTTCGATGTCTTCCGGAGGAAGCCGCATGACCAGGGCAGAGAAATAGATGACCCACTGAAGGACTTTTTCTTTTCGCACCACCTCGGCAAACTGCAACAGCAGTACCGCGATATTCTCAAATACCTCCTGCATTTTGCCGTCGATACTTATATCCTTATGTAATAATTTAAGAATTCTCAGTTTATCCATCCGTTTTATGGCGTCGAAGGGGCGGGACTCCTGCAGGATCTCGATAAATTCGTTCCTGAAACGCTCCGCCGACACTTGATCGAAGATACTGTGGGACAGGGCATCTTTCAAGAGGCTCTCGGTGATGGGTTCCATGCGGAAGTGATACCTTTGTTCGAACTTGACCGCCCGCAGGATCCGAGTGGGATCGTCGATGAAACTCAGATTGTGCAGAACCCTTATAACTCCGTTTTTCAGATCCTTCCTGCACCCGAAGAAGTCCAGTAGTTCTCCGAAATATCGGTGATTGAGCCGGATGGCCATGGCGTTTATGGTAAAGTCCCGGCGATAGAGATCCTGTTTGACGGAGGACGCCATAACCTCCGGAAGAGCCGCCGGGCGGGTATAATATTCGGTACGGGATGTAACCACGTCGATATGCAGACCCTCCGGCAGAGAAACTATGGATGTGCCAAACTTTTCATGATATTTGGATCTTCCCTTCATTTCCTGGGCTAATTCCTGTCCGAAAAGGATGCCGTCCCCTTCCACCACAATATCCAGATCCAGATTTTCCACTCCCATGAGGAGATCTCGGACGAATCCCCCCACGATGTAGGTTCTCATCTTGAGACGGTCGCCCACTCTTCCGGCGGTTCTCAGGATATTCCGGACGAATTCGGGCAGGTTGTTCAGTTCCTCCCTGGATGATAACTGTCTTTTCTGCCGGGAAAGATCTCTTTTGTGAATCGCCTCCAGAACATCAGAGCGGGTTACGATGCCCGTCAGATGACCGTTTTCCAACACCGGCAGACATCCCACCCCCTGTTCCATCATGATGTTCTGCAACTGGTATATGGAGGCGTCGGGATAGGTGGTGATGACCGGTTTGGACATATAGACCTCCAGAGGAGCATTGCCGTAGCCGTGCCGTTCCGCCTTATCCACATCCTTACGGTCGATGATCCCCGCCAACTTCCCGTCCTGAACTATGGGCAGATGGAAGTGGCCGATCTTATACATGTGATCATAGGCATCCTTTATGGTCTGCCCCTGATTCAGTTCCAGGGTCAGAACGGGGGAGGACATTATATCCCTGGCGCTTACCGAGGGGTTTATCTTGGTTTTAAGAAGAAATTTCAGCCTGTCCTCGATTTTCTTTATATCCTCGTTTTTGACCACCGCCGAGGACGCCGTGGGGTGTCCCCCTCCCTCGAAGGCTCTCAGGATCTGGGAAACGTCGATTTCGGGGCGGATGGATCTGCCCACCATATATATCTTTCCCGCCATGTCCACCAGGGTGAAGACCGCGTCCATTCTTTCCATATCCTTCAACCGGTGGGTTACCAGAGCCAGGCCGTCGATATAGCAATCTCTTTTTGCCACTGCCACCAGTATCCGAAATCCCTTTATTTTCAATATATATGAGGAAAGGATCAGATCATTTAGAAGAATTCTCTGCTCTTCATTCAGATATTGAAATATAAAATCAGAAACCACCGTCAACTGGACACCTTTTTTCAATAAATGAGATACCGCCAGCACGTCCTCCCAGGTAGTGGTGGTAAAGAGAAGAGAACCCGTTTCCTCGTATATCCCCAGGCATAAGAGGGTGGCTTCCAGAGGAGAGAGAGGAATATTCTTTTCCAGAATTTTTTTCACCAGTATGGTGGTACTGGCCCCCAGATTCTCGATAACGTTAAGATCCCCCTTGATACATTCACAGGTGGGGGGGTGATGATCATATACATGAACCTCCACCCTGGGGTCATTGACCAGATCCCGGAAATCACCCAGGCGGTTTGGGTTGCGGCAATCCACGATGATAAGTTTTTTTATTCCCAGCGAGGCGGGATTCCGGACGGTCTCCACCTTGATGAAATCCTTATACAGATTCATGAAATCCCGCACCGCCTGTTCGGGAGGACCTGTGAAAAAGAGTCTGGCCCTGGGATATAGTTTTTTTGCCGCCACCATGGATGCCAGGGAATCAAAATCCGCCGATACATGGGAAATAATGGCTTCCACGGTTCAGTCCTGTTGTCGGGGAAGGAATCGGATAGTCTTGTTTTCCGGATCCACTTCCAGATCCATTTCCAGGGATATATAAACCATCCGGTGAGCTTCGGTATGAAGAACCATTTCAGTGCCGTTTTTGAAATTCATCCAGTGGTTCATGCCCTTCATCTTGTCGGGAGACTCCCCCATACGATAAATATCCATAGGAGTCTCAATAGTATATTGACCGGCGGGAATCTTCATTGCGGGAATCTCCTTCATTTTTTAGTTTATTTCGTTTTCACACAGGGAATCATCGGTTTCATCCACATCCTCCGTGTCGTTGAGGGACAGGGAGTTGTTATTACCGGCTTTGGGAGAGAAACGATACAATTTGGCGGGCCGGTGCCTTCCTTCCACTTTCTTCTGGTCGGTTTTCTCAAGAATGTTGGAAGAGAGAATTTTTTTCCTGAAATTCCGTTTATCCAGTTTTTTGTTGAGAATGATCTCATAGGCTTTCTGCAGTTCGGTCAGGGTAAACATTTCGGGTAATAGTTGAAAGGCGATATTGGTGTACATTATTTTATTCTGAAGTCGTTTCAGGGCGTAGTTGAGAATCCTGTCATGATCGAAGGCGGGCTGGGGAAGATCGTATATGGAAAACCATCGCACATCACTTACATCGGAATCGGGGCGAACCACCAGGTTTTCCGACGAGATGAGGGCATAATAGGCAACGGTGATAACCCTCCTGCGGGGGTCTCTGCCGGGTTCGCCGAAGGTGTAGAGTTGCTCTATGAAAACGTCCTTGACGCCTGTTTCCTCGTAGAGTTCTCTTTGTGCCGCGTCTTCCAGGGGTTCGTCATAGCCCACAAATCCACCGGGAATAGCCCACTTGTCCTTGAAGGGATCATATTTTCGCTTTATGAGAAGCACTTTAAGATCGTCGTCCTGAATGGTGAAGATCACTATATCAACGGTAACCGAGGGATTTTGTCTTTCGTCTTGGGACATAAGGGATTTCACTCCTGATAAAATACCTTTTAAAATGGAGGCGAGAGTTCCGAAGGGGTAAGGCTCAGGACCCCAGGCAGGGATTTGATATTAGAAGTAAATTTACCCTGACGAAGCTATTTTCCTGCATTCTGATGAGAAATTGTTAAAAATACATTAAGCCCCTTCCGGATCTTATACCGAGTTGGTTTCCATAGTAATTCCAACAAACAATTTCCGTAAACCCAACTTAATTTTGAGTATCATAAGGTTCTCATAAATGCTGAAAATATTTTGAATTTTAGTAACTACCAAGCATAAACACTCAAAATATTTTTCCTTATTTCTTATCTACCTTATATTTCTTTACTGTTTTTTATTTTTTCCATACTGTCTCTTCTTTACTTTCATAAACGGTAAAGATATATTCCATTTATTTAAGCATTCTTTCATCTCATGGTCAATACCCGAATAAAGAGACCTTAAATCATCCCTACCTTGAACTTTTATTTCTCTCCAATTTCGCAATTTTTCCTTTATTTCCTTCCATTCTATTTCCTTTTCTAACATTAAATCTTCAATCCCTAATTGCAATATCCTTTCCACCATATACGCCAGAAAACATATCAACACATGTCCCTTTATCCGACTCTCCTTCCGGTGAAACACAGGACGAATCTCTATCACATCTTTTACATTCCTGAATGCTCTCTCCACAACCTGTAATAATTTATATGATTTCTGAATTTCAGAACTATTCATCTCCTCTTCTTCAAGACTCGTTTCTATCACATAAACTCCGTCTAATCGGCTTTTCAGTTCATTTATTTTATTAATAACTGTTGTGAAATCTTTTGTATTTCCTTCTAAAGCGTCTATACATATAGGTAATCCCTGAGTATCTGTTACGAGACCGATTACTATCTGCTTGCGATCTCCACGATGGTCTCTGGAATATCCGTATTTTGACAGTTCCGCTTTTCTGCCTTCAAAATATGAACTGGTTATATCATAAACAGGAGTTACGCCTTTTATTACCAAAGCCCAGATTTCATGCCCGTTCCCACAGATCCTGAAACAAGTTCAGGATGACGATTTCATGCCGTGTTCCTCGAATTTGAGCGTAACTCATGTCATAAAGAAATAATTTCGGAGGAGATTCTCTTGGTGAATACAATTCGTCTTCTATAAATCTTTGACTTTTACAAATAAAATCCAGGGCGTACTACTCCTTAAAAGTTCCTTCATGTAGGAGGGGTCTCCCGACCCCGATAGAAACAGGACTTTATCCGTTCAGGGTGATGATCGTAGATTTAAGTATGAGTACGGAATAACAAGTTTTATGACGAAAAACTTTTAATGGTGAGTATAATTGGCTTTTTCCCGGCGGGACTGTATGGCAATCGATGTCAGCAGAAGCGGTATCCTGGCGGTGTCATTTCGATGTCAATCTGGTATAAACGAGAATTGATTTATAACATTACTTTTGTACATCAAACAAGATGTACAAATCAAACAGCTAAACCCGGAAAGTTGGCATTATACCAACTTCTCTCCCGATTTTAACATATTGGAGGTTCTTTACATCGAACTTTTTTCCTGTCCGGTTATGATGTCATGCCGTAGCCTTTGAATAAGATGCTGCCCCTGCCTACCGGTGGGAGGTAATATTTTTTGTTTAGGTTGATGGGATAGGTGGTTTTGAAGTAGGTTCCCGATTTTCTAACCACCGCGTTGGCTACTTTTTTCAGATCCTCGATGGGAGTTTCCGCCTCGCCGATGACCAGGGTGTCAGTGGACTCCGAATAGGCGGACACTTCCCGATCCAGGAGGGAGGCGTAGCAGAGAGATACCGCTTTTCGGGTCAGGTGGGGGTTGCATCCGATGGTGGCGGCATCCACTCCCATGATGTTGATATATTCCTTATCATTGAAATTCAATATATTAAGATATATCTCGAAATTGTCATAATCCAGATCCAGTTCCACCCGTTTCAGTATATGCCTTTCGGTGATGCCGAATTGTTTCATCTGTTCCAGAGTTATGAAGTTGCGGTGTCGGGAGCATCCGATCTGGAAGGTCAGATAGAGGTCGTCCTTTTTCACGGTCAGGATGGTTCCCTCGCCGAAGGTTCGCTGGGTTTCCACGATCTGCTGGGGATTTTTGACCCGGTAGGTGATATAGGCGGGACGGGCGCAATCGCAGATCAGGGGATGAGGGTGTCGTTTTTTCACCACGTGGTCGATGAGTTTCTGGAAATTATCCGCGTCTATGTTGGGGCGGTCGGAGAAGTCGTATATGTTGAGAGGAACGGGATCCGAATCGGTACGATAATATATTTTCAACAATCCCGACTTTTTATCCATCTGAAATTTGAAATCGGGTCCCAGATAATCGATAATCACATTATAAAGGAAATTGATCTTTTCCAGCTTTTTCATGACCCCTCCGCCGTAAAGGTTGATACATTCGTCCATATACTGGGCGGAGACCACCATGTTTTTCACCAGGTTGGGAAGATCCAGTTCCAGGCTGAATTTGCCGTCATCCACCATATAGATGTCCCGCTCGCCTCTGGTGAAGATGAGCCCCTTGGCCTGGAAATATTTCTGAAAGTGTTGGGCAAACCGGGGAATATCCACCATGCACAGGAGTTTGAATTTGGCATCCATGAGGCTGTTACGGTATTTGGGAGACCATTTGAGGAAACTGTTTTCGATCATGGGGGATTCCCCTTCATCGAACTGGTTCAGGGTGTAGGAACTGAACTTTACGCCGGAGCGTTTCAGTCCCCCCACCAGATCGTTGAAGGAGGATTGATAGGAGAAGGTATTTTCCAATTCCGTGGGGAGAACGAAGATATGGTATCCCTCGTCGATACGTTCGGTTTCCACCCGTTTGGAATAGTAGGATTTATCCAGCAGGTCATTCCACACATAGGCCAGGGAGAAGAAGCGTTTATAATTATTGAAGAAACTGTGTTCGTTGAGTTCGGTTCCCAGACGCTGTATGGATTTGTCGTGCTTCATGATCTGCCACATGTAGTATATATGTCCTGTGGAGAGCCGTTCATAGTTCAACTGCAGATCCAGTTCGTAATCGGGGAAGTAGTGCTGGAACTGGGAAAATACCAGGTGTTCCTTCTGATATTCCATCTCGCAGGTGGTACACCGGTCCAGGGATTTGCCTCGGGCCTTGCTGGAAAGTTCCATGAGCATGAAGTTTTTCATCTCGGTGAGGCTGTGGAAACGGAGAGTCTTATAATCCCGGTAGATGGGCTCCACCTTTTTGCATTCGGGACAGGCGTAAAGATCCACCCAACCGTCGGGGATGTCGGGGCCTGTGGCTTTTATATCGCTGAACCGTCGGTCTATGATCTCCAGCAGGGCATTTTTGATGATCAGGGGAATATTCCGGTGCCGCAGGTCGTCGATACGGATCCGCCATTCGATAAAGGGGATATTTTCTTCCGAGGGGATATAGGAGGGTTCCTTGGACATCTCTTCCGCATCCTTATAGAGCTCCCGCATATTGAGTCCTTTTTTGTTCCTGAGATCCCACATGATTTTCCCTTCGAAGTCCACCGCCAGGATATATCCCAGTAAGAGATAGACTCTGCCTCCCTTTATTCTGCCGGCGGTCATACTCTTGGCGTTAAGGCTGGTGGCAAACACCGATTCCAGATAAGATTGAAGCACTTCCACCGCTATTTTATATACTTTGGTATCGAATACTTCCCTGGGGATATGCTGGGTTTTCTTTTCCAGAAACTGATCCAGCAGTTTCAGGGAGAATGCCTGATGAGACAATTTTGCACGGAAAGCCTCGTAGAAATTCTCAACCACCATATAGGTGGGGTTTTTGGCTTCCTGGACGGTGGTAAAGTCCACATAGAGCATCAGGAGGAAGTTGCCCACGGGATCGTTGGAGGCAAAGTATCGCACTACAGGAGGCAAATTGGGATTTCCCAGGATTATGATCCGGCTGTTAAAGGCCTTGACTTTCCGTATATAGCCAAAAATCAGCAAAAGGTTTTCTATGACTGCATCGTCCATCTTTTTGGGAGAGGGGATATAAATCAGATATTCATTCTGACATTCCATCATAAGGGGAATATCGAAGGAACCCTTGGGAGTTACCAGTTCCGAGGGGGATTCGTGATAAAATATAGGATTTTTCTCGTTTTCGATAAAATCCAGTAGTTCGGCATATTCCTGTGCGGAAAAAAACTTTTTAATCTTCTTTACATCGCACCGGTTGGTTCTGAGCAGTTTCTCACCTAATCGTTCTCCAAAAAGACCTGAAAAAAGACCCATAATACCCTCACAACGCAAAAATTATTATATGAGAAAGTCCCCTTGTATTAAGTCCGTTATTATGGGAATTCGAAATGCTCCTCTCATATCCTGCTTTTCTTTCAATTAAATATTCCCTTGCGCAATAAAATGCCAAAAGCCTGATTCATTTCGAATAGCGAAAGAAACCAGGCTTTTTGTTACAATAAACCCGGATTAAAATTTACTATGCCACGCCGGCTCCCATGTCCATGGTAAGAGGTTTATTGCTGGTGTCGTGAATACCCATAATGTCGTGGAATTGGGCCGGTTTGATCTCTATCATGGCAGTCCCCTCTACGGGTTTCAGATTCTTGAGAGCATCGGAAGGGCCCGTTTTTTGAATCTGACCTTCCACTATCTTCTGGGCAGCGGTGAAGAATCCTGCGGGAACATCTCCCCGGATCTCTTCCGGATCCCGGTTCATTACCGACAGAGCCTGAAATTTGGCATCCAACTCGTCGGTCCTATCCACTTTCTCGTCTTTCCGGACGGGAGAGAAGAAAGAACCCTTCTTTTCCCCTTCCACTTCCTCTCCGCCGAACATATGGGACTCACCCAGAGCGGTTTTCTCTTTCTTTTTTTCCTTTTCTTTCATTTCAGAAAGCAAACCCGCATGCATGGCTGCTTTCATACCCTTGGCGGGGGTATGCTGTTGTCCCAGCATGACTCTATCTTCATTAGTATCTTTGGTCTCGTCTTTCTGCTCGGTTTCTTTCTGATTCTTCACCGTAGATACCTGGGCTGATGCCACCCTCAGGGCCTTCTGGGTAAACTGGCTGGATAAGGGGTTCATCTGCGGTCCAATGCTATTCATAAATCTTCCTCCTTACTAAAAGGGATACCGGATACCCTGGCAACAGGTACCCCACAATCTTCCATCTTCTTGACTTAATTTTATCATTTCAATCTTTGTTAGTCAAAGATAAAATGTTACAAATTTGTTAATATGTCGCAAAGGGAGTTTTTGCTCTCGATTGCAAATCTTTCAAGTTTCTCTTTCGCCGGTAAAATCCACCACCTATTCTATCTGATTCCGGAAACCGCCCACAAATTATGCACATTAAAACAACTGTGAAAACACCACCCAAAGATTTCCGACAAAATCATACTATCAGGACTTACGCTCAAAATCGGGAAACCGGCATGAAATCGTCATCCTGAACTCGTTTCAGGATTTATTATATTATACAGAATATTTTCTGTTTTATCAAAAATAAATGCGGGATAGTATGGAATCCGGGATTATCAAGCCCGGGGTTTTAATGAAAAGGGGAAAAGGGAGGAAATAAATAATATGTATGGAATTTCCTGATTTATTTTCTGTCAATCCCGGTTTTTTATCCATTTTAGTATATATTCAGTCCTCTGGCGGAAAACCACGTCATCCTGAACTTGTTTCAGGATCTATACAATATCTTGTGCCTCAGATTCCGAAACAAGCCTGCCCTGAACTTGTTTCACGGGTTCGAAATGACGGGG
>Ga0067045_1000166_pt1 | contig 11198 bp, 10 predicted proteins | sample TerdegcTABiofilm_FD_59184 | JGI IMG/M metagenome (GOLD analysis project Ga0067045, IMG submission 59184) | Combined Assembly of (Gp0054472, Gp0054536) Wastewater bioreactor microbial communities from Singapore -Terephthalate degrading...
AAGGGGATGGCTCCGCCCAAGATCGATAATGCAATCAAGGGTACCAGAGTTAGGGACATCTGTGACCTTGTCGGTGGAATGGAACCCGGCACGGAGATCAAGTTCGTTTCAAACGACGGCTACGAAACCACGCTTCCCTATGATGCAATTTATCCCAACCCCCACGTCTACTCGCATCTTGGTGAATCCGTAATTGCCTGGTATGCAGACGGAAATTATGTCCCGCAGTATGGGGATGGCCCGAGACTTTTCTTCACTCCTGAAGATCATGTCGTCGGGCAGTGGGACATGCACGAAGCCCTGCCCGAACAGTACTGGCATTACTACTGGAGCGGAGGAGTCCNGTACCCATCAGTTGCAGGTCTATCTGCTAAATACATCTCTACCATCAAGATCTATTCAGCCCCAGTCACGGACTGGGTACTCGTGCTTGACGGTGAGGATATTGGAGGGCTGAATCAGACCATCTCACGTAACTACTTCGAGTCTGCTCTTGCCTGCCAATTCGGCGCCAACCACGAAGCAGAGTACACCGACAGTGCAGGCAGGACCTGGTCGGGAATGCCGCTCTGGTTCCTTGCGGGTTTCGTGGATGACAATGATCAGCACTCAAACAATGCCTTCAATGATACACTGGCTGCAGCAGGATATGATGTGATAGTAACCGCTCGTGATGGATATACAATCACCTTGCCAAGCGAACAAATTATCCGGAATAATAATTATCTGGTTGCAAATGCTCTGAATGGGACAACAATTGCCGAAGCGGATTCAAACTGGCCACTCCGTCTCACCGGTCAGAATGTAACCGCAGGAATGACTGTGAAAGGTGTTGCCTCCATCCGCCTTGTATCCCGTCATGCCGGTAATGAACCTGAAATAAAGATTGTTCCTACGCAATCAGCTCTGCCGATAAACTCCACCGCACAGTACCAGATTCTCCTTTCGTCTGCACCTGACGGCCTTGCAGGATATGATCTCTATGTCACGCTTGAAAATCCCGCTGTCGGGGAGATCATTGCTGTGCAGTATCCCGACTGGGCAGGGCTGAACAACACAATACCATCTCCACCCGCTGATTCCCTGCGACTGAGCGCAGTTGACCTTGATAAAAGTGTCGAAGCAGGAGCAGAAGATGTCCTCCTTGCAACCATCACAGTGTACGCTGACAGCACTGGAAACAGCACGATCACGGTATCCAACGTGCATATGGACGCAGACGGTGGGAGCATGATTGAACCCGGACTGTCTTTAGGTGAAGTCGTGGTCTATACCCCCATGATCGTGGATTTCGAGGCAAATGTTACATTCGGGAAAGCATCTCTGTCCAGGCCCCTGTTCATCGCCTTCACTGACCTCTCAACAGGCATTCCGCCCGGTTCATCGTGGTTGTGGGACTTTGACAACAACGGTGTCGTGGACAGCACCGAGCAGAACCCCGTGACATCCTACGTGAATCCCGGTAACTACACGGTATCACTGACCGTGCACAATACCTACAGCTCAGATACCGAGACAAAATCCGAATATATCAGGATTACTCGATATGTCAAGCCGTTCCCCGGCCAGGTTAATGATCCCGCAGATCCTGACAGTGATTTCCTCTATGAAGACATCAATGGAAATGGCAGGCTCGACTATGACGATATTGTCCTGTATTACGAGAACATGCAGTGGATCCGTGACCAGCATGACGTCGGTATAGACCCCTACGACTATAACGGAAACGGTCGGATCGATTACGATGATGTGGTAGTCCTGTACCAGGAGCTGCTGGCGAGTCATCCATGAATTACCAGGAATTCCAGAGGTATACCGTGCATTACAGGAACAGGCGACGAAGAATTGGAAAGGGAAGAATGGCTATTGGAAGTATCAATTCCATCAAGGAATTGCCCCACATTCAATTCCAAAAACCACAACCCATTTTCACATTATCACCTGAAGAGAGGAAAAATCCATGAAATTACCCAAAGTTCACCAGATTTTTTTTTGGATTGCATGCAGTACATTGTTACTTTTACCTGTCTATGCAGCGAGCATCCAGATCGATCCATCCTCAATTATCATACAACAAGGAATGACGGCCACAGTCAGTCTAACCCTGAATGATCTTTCCTCAGGTCTTGCGGGTTACGATCTGGTAGTTCGTTTCTCAAACCCGGTAGTTGCGGAAATATCGGAAGTCGCGTATCCCTCATGGGCAGTTACGAACGATACCAAACGGAAAGCTGATGGATCTATCCGAATTAGCGGGGTAGATCTTTCAAGACAGGTTGAACCAGGGACAACAGTTGTCCCACTTGCAACTCTGAAGATTAAAGGAATTTCAGGGGGGGCATCATCCGTAATTATTGAGTCCGTGTATATGGATGCAGATGGTGGATCCATTATTTCTCCGACCATTCCCACCGGAACGATTACCATAGAGGGAACATCAGGGTCTTCTTCAGGTGGTGGTGGGGGTGGGGGCGGTTCAAGTTCCTATATTATCCAATCCCATACATCTGTAACTCCTTCACCATCTCCTACAATCACCCAGCAAGAATCAACGTCAACTCAAACGCCCCTGGCAGAAAAAGTGACTTCAGTCCCATCGATCACCCAGCCTACTGGACAACCACAGACGGAAGCGACCACCACCACAGGAATGCCTTATGGGTATGGTGATATTCCATTCTCATGGATAGTCGGGGGGATCGTTTTGATGGGTGCTCTCATTGTAGGTATATTCATAGCAATGAAAAGGGACAGGGATCACGAGTGAGGAGTTTGTTCGAACATGTCCAAAACCATTTTTGTCATGAAAATCTGAAAAGTCATGTTCCCAGATGACCTTTTTTGACAGGATCAATGTCCTAAAAGTGAAACAGCCTTCACTGCCTACAAAAGAAGATCTCACTCAGGGTTAGATTTTCATTGCTTCGGTGTGAAGATACATCTTCATGCAGGTTTTTTAAGCAATCACCTTTTTTAGTCTCTCTTTACCGCATGGAATACGCCGTCGCGCTCTTCCACGAAAAGCACGGCCTTGCCTGATACAGGGCAGGGTTTCACTGATTTACCCTCCTCGACAATGATCAGGCCGGTCGTGACCGGGAAACCCTCGAACGTGAGGATAATGTCGACTCCTGCGGAGAGGAGTGCCTCAGCAGTCGCCGGCCCCGTGATTTCCCGGATCATTCCCCTCTGGATGATCCTGCCGTCGTACCCGGTGGCTGCGAGGCCGAGGCCCGCCATCGCCCCGATCACCCCGTCCTCCGTTCCCCCAAGACCTTCCAGCCGGATCGAACTGTTCGATGCGAGAGTCCTGGCCTGCTGCTGGGTAAGCACCCGCCTCTTCGCATCCATACCGAATGCAATAACTGCGGGAGTCACTTCGCTCTCATGTGCAATCGCGATGCCAGGGTCGCTCCCCTCCACGAATTCACGTTCCATCACGCCGCGGGCGATCGAGAAGATTCGATCGTCGTGATTCATCTGGCATGGCCCGATGTGTATCACTGCACAACTGTTGTGTGAAGTGTAAGGAATTGCATCATGCAGGAACAGCTGGTGCCTGGTGACAGCCTGCACGGAAAATTCTCGCGAAAGCATATCTGCGATTATGCGGGCAAGACGACCCGTACCACGGGAAGTGGGAATATCGGTATCATCGATTGAAAGGAGGAATGTCATAGTGTGTGCGCTCTCTGTCTTTTTTGTATCATGAGTTCAATATGAATAGAATCTTTGAGTGCAATCGGGAAAAATTGCTCAACAGATTCATTAATCTTTAATATTTTTCCTTCCGGGCTTATTCAGGTATCGGATGCCATACGCGAGGCACGTCCCTGCCACAAATGCAAGTGTCATGTTAACAAGGACAGAGAGTGCCGCAATGATCCCGGTAACGAGGTAAGATTCAGTCTTTATTCCATGGCGGCCGAGTTCTATAGCCACAAATACCATCAGCGCGGCATAAACGCCGTCCGAAACAAGCGAAAGGACTTCGGGACTTGCAAAGAAGAACGCAAGCAGAAGGAAGAAGATGCCCGCGTAGATGTTCGCCCCCCCTGTCCGCGCACCGAACCGGTATTGACCCGCCATACCACCCGCGCCATGGCACATGGGGAAACCCCCGAATGGGACGGTGGTGAGGTTCATAAGGCCAATAGTCCTGGAGAGCTGCGCGGGTTTGAGTGCCTGGCCAAAGAGGTCACGGGAAAGGAGAGATGTTGCCAGTATCGCGTTCGTGATGGTGAGGAGTCCTTGGGGTATGACCAGAGTCCCAAGCGCGGCGGGTATGTCACCAGCTGAGGGGAGGGAGAGGTGAGGGAGAGAAAGAAGTGCCATGGCGGGGAACCCATGGAGAAACACCCCGGTTCCGAACGCCACCCCAATGAGAATGACAGCGGAAAGGTCAGGAACCGCAATCGCCCTTGAAACCACATAAACGCCAGCCATGATGGCTATGGCAAGACCGAATACGACGAGGTCGCCTGCCACAAATCCTATCGATGTCCTGATGAGCAGGAGTGCAAGGCCGATCTGGATGCCACGTATCACACTCCGCGGGATATAATTCTCGAGAACATCCAGCCATTTTCCATGCCCCAGCGCAAAAAAAAGAAGTCCGAGGATGAGCCCGGCGGCAGCGATCTGACCCGCGCTCATGTTTTCCGCGATCGCGACTACTGCGATCACTTTCATCGGTTCGATGGGAACGGGAATCCGGTAATAGTAACCGGTAATGATGAACCAGATGCCAAAGAAGAGGAGGATGTATCCGAGGGAGAGCCCGGCTACTGCTGAGACTGCAAGCACCAGGGGAAGGATAGTGCCAAAATCCCCGACACTTCCGGCAAGTTCATTCAGACCGAACTTTATTTCCGGTGATGGCTCCGATTCCTCCATACCTCGCTTCGTTTCGATTCGGGCAGACTCAGGCCTTGATAATGGTTCCCACGCGCTTTCCCTCGACAGCTGCCGTAACATTACCGGGCTTGTGCCCGTTGACGATCTTCACCTCCCTGATTACTCTTGAATGGAGCATCATTTCGAGCACTTTTGGCTCGAGGACAAGGTCCTCCATATCCATCTCCAGCAGTTCCTGAGCGGTGATCTCGGGTATCATCTCGGCATCCTGGTGGGTATGGGGATTTGCAGTATAGAGACCGTCAACATTTTTTACCANCACGAGGTTCTTTGCCCCGAGGAGTTCCGCCGCGAGGAACGCCCCGGTATCGGTCCTGTGGGGAGGAATGAACCCTATCTCGGCAGGTTGTTCATAGAGCCCGTAAGGAGGTGTCCCGTGGATTACGGGAAGGACACCCATGTGGAAGAGCATGGGGAGATCGAGAAGGTCTCCGGTATGGATCCTCACCCCATGCCACGGTGAGAGGAGCAGGGACATCATGATTGCGTTCTGTTCGCTGATCTTACCTGCCAGTTCTGCAAGTACTCCCGTTGGCATCCCGAGATCGAGCCCGAGATCCAGGATATGCCGCACGCGGACTCCCCCTCCGGTTGCCACCAGGATCTTATGCTCCCGCGAAAGGTTGCCAATCTCCTGGACGAGTGGAAGGACCACCTCTCTTCCGTAGTCCATTATCCCATGCCCACCCACCTTGACCACGTTCAAGTCCGGGATTAGGCGAATCTGGTCGCCATGTTCAAAAGCGCGAAGCAGGCTCTTCCTTACAAGGGATTCTCCCTGGAGCCGGTTTTGCACTTCAAATCGTTCACCTTTCTTTCTGTGCACGATAGTTTTATGAGATGGTATAGTAAATACAACCTTTGTATACCAACTGGTATATCAAATGTTATGCATTAACAATATATACCAGTGAAGTGACTAGGTATCAATTGGAGTGAGTGAAATGATAAAGATCTATGTCCGTGAGCGCCAGAAGGTGCGTGAAGGTGTAAAGCAACCGATGTTTCGTATTGTTGCGGTGACGGGGGGGCAGGTGCAGATAGAACTGACCCATTTCCGCAAGTTCGAGATCGAACAGATTGCAAAGGATATCGGGGCCGAGGTTATATACCTGCAGGAAATTCCCGATAAAGAGAAGAAGAAAGCTTAAGTGTAAACCATTTTAATACATTTTTTTTCGTTTTACTGCAGAGGAACGGATTTTATTAGCTTTATCTGCAAATAGACACATTGAATTGATCTCATGGCTGCATTGAGTATCGACCTTTTATTCACCGCTGCAATAAGGATCTTACTGGAAGAAGAGCGATCTATAACGATTAACTGTTTTCTTGGAGAGATTTGCATAAAATTCCCTACCACGAGGCGGATCGCTGAATTCCTGCAGGTCCCCCACTACTACGTTCTCCCATATTTTGCCATGATGGAAGAGATGAAACTGGTAACAAGGGTCGAAAGGATTGGAATATTTACCACTCCTATCGGTACAAAAAAAATCGTGAAGATGATGTGCACCGACTTCAGGAAGGAAGCATCTGAGGTGATGGGGGAGCCCCTCCTCGCCTACCTGGAAACAAAGGTCCGTTCTCACTGATATACTAATTGGTATACCAGCAGATTCCCTGTTTTTTTAAAAATCAAGCCTTTTTAAAGGAATACGGATTTATCATTTCGTGGAGTGTATACAGTAATTATATCAGGTGCAGTCAGTGCACTCGACAAGAGGGAGGGACACTCATGAACGAGATCATCGAAGGTTTCATCCGGGCAGGGGAGCTGATAATAAGTTTGGATCCTGAGGTGCTTGAGATCACCGCAAGGTCCCTTCTCATCTCGCTTACCGCCACACTCATCGCGTCACTCATCGCAATCCCCATAGGCGGGTTCATCCATTTCAGGGAATTCGGGGGAAAGCGCGGCCTGATCACCATCATCCAGACGCTCTACGCCCTTCCTACCGTCATCGCCGGGCTCTTCGTTTTCCTGCTCCTCTCAAGGGTCGGGCCGTTCGGGTTCCTCGGCCTCCTGTTCACTCCAACCGGGATGATCATCGGCCAGACTGTGCTCGTCGTTCCGCTGATGGTCGGAATGACCCTCATCGCACTCTCCGGAGTAAAAAAGACCCTCCAGGACGAGGTGATCTCTCTTGGTGCCACCTCTTCCCAGATCATATGGACGATTGTGAAAGAGGCGCGGTTTGCAATCCTTGGCGGGGTGATACTGGGATTCGGCCGCGCCATCTCAGAGGTAGGCGCCGCCATGATCATCGGCGGGAACATCCGGGGATACACGAGGGTCCTCACTACCGCAATCGCACTCGAGACCTCAATGGGCAACATCGCGTTCTCTATCGCGCTTGGGATCATTCTTCTTATCATCGCCCTTGGCGTCACCACTGCACTCTTCCTCGTGCAGGAGCGGTAAGATGATTGAGTTTGTTCATGTCTACAAGAGATACGGGGAGAAGGTGGTCCTCGAAGACCTCACATTCAGAATAGAGAGGGGAGAGATCTTCACCATTATCGGTCCGAGCGGCTCGGGGAAGACTACCATCCTCCGCATGATCGACCTGCTGGAAAACCCCTCGTCAGGTTCGATTCTCATCGAAGGCCATGACACGAATGTTTCCGAAGGGGAACGCGTCGCATTACGGAGACGGATGAGCGTCGTCTTCCAGAAACCTGCAGCCCTCCGCGGGAATGTCTTCGAGAACGTGGCCCTCGGGCTGAAATTCCGTGGTACCCCCCGTGACGAGATGCACGCGAGGGTCACGGAAGCCCTCGGCCTCGTGGGACTCGATGGCTACGAAGAGAGAAAAGCGACCACTCTCTCCGGAGGCGAACTCCAGCGGGTGGCTATCGCACGCGCACTTGTCAGCAGGCCAGAGATCCTGCTGCTGGACGAGCCGACCGCAAACCTGGATCCAGTATCCACCGAACGTATCGAGAACCTCATATCCTTTATAAAAGAACAGTTTGGGACCACTATTGTGCTCTCCACCCATGATATGATCCAGGGGCAGCGGCTGGCGACGCGTATCGCGGTGATCCTGAACCGGACCATTGGACAAGTGGGGGACTCCCACCAGATCTTTTACCAGCCGAAGAGCAGGGAGGTGGCACGGATGGTCGGTATCGAGAATATATTTGAAGGTACAGTTGCGGAAAATACCGGTGGCCTGGCCAAGATTTACATCGGCAACGCCACCATTGCAGCCATATGCCCCTATCCTGAAGGGACACATGTCACCTTGTACATGCGCCCTGAAGACGTCATCTTTCTCATTGAGAAGGATGGAAAGAGCACCGCGCGCAACGAGATCGAGGGGACCATCTCCCGCGTGACTCCCATGGGGCCAAGCGTGAAGATCAGGATGGATGGCAGCATCAGGATTGTTGCGGTCATCACCCGCCGTTCATACGACGAACTCGGCCTCTCACCCGGCTCTCACGTCTATGCCTCCTTCAAGGCCAGTGCCATCCATGTAGTGAAAAACGAACAATGATCAGATTTCTGGTCGGAACGGTTTGATTTTGGGCCGTTTCACTGAATTCCATTTAATTGCTCTTGATGCAATATCGCCGGCATCTCCTTTCCACTCGATCTCACCCATNCCCTCACGGGAACACACCACTTCCCCTGACCGGCACCCATTTCTCGCATAGATGATAATACATGATACAATGCGGTGTATCTCTCTTGCAAGCGGGAGCAGGGGAAACTGCCTGTACATCGAGGGGGAGTCCTCTTCCCTCCTCGTCGATGCCGGCCTCTCCCGCCACGAGATCCTCACGCGACTCCATGCCGCAGGAAAGTCCACGGAGGGCATCGCCGCAATCCTTGTTACCCACGAGCACATTGATCATATCTCTGCCGTGATACCCCTGGCACGCCACCTCTCCGTTCCGGTCTATGCAACCGGGGGAACCCTCGTCGACCTGCTCGATTCGGGGCGCGTGCACCGCAACCCTGTCCGGGCCATACGCATAGATTACGGCGAGAAGTTCTCCGTCGGTGAATTCTCGGTCAGTGCATTTGCCGTTTCCCACGATGCAAGGGAACCCTGCGGGTTCGTTATCCGGCAGGGTGATCTCTTTCCTCGGCTGCTGCACCGATACCGGGATGGTCACAGGGGAGATGGAAGAGACCCTCTCCCGCTGCGACGGCCTCGTCCTCGAGAGCAACCACTGCCCCCGGATGCTCCGCGAGGGTCCCTACCCCGAGTCCCTCAAGCGGCGGATCAGGTCGCGCAGGGGACACCTCTCGAACACGGATGCCGCACGGTGCATCACCAGCGTGAGCACACAGGTGCATTCCGTGCTGCTCGCACACTTGAGCGAGGTGAACAACACTCCCGGGAAAGCACTGGCGTGTGCACGCGAGGCTGCCGGTCTCTTCTCCTCGGAGATCGAGATTTCGGTTGCCACAAACATGGGGTCGGAGGCAGGGTGGCCCCACGGCATCCGCCTCTGACCCGGAAAAATACAAAAAAAATTTCCCTTTTCCCGAAGGTGGCAGGCACCTGCAGCCCTTCTCCGGGGTGCACGCGCCGGGGAAAAATGTCACTCTTCCTTCATCTTCAGGAGTTTCAGGCAGTACTGGTCGATAGAGTCGAGGAAGACCTTCCGTGCAGTCCTTGATCTCTTCTCATCCTCCGAGAAGACGTCCTGCATGATGTANCNNAGAGTGGTCAGGTAATACCCGAGCGCCGGGAGTTTCTTCTCCATGTCCTCGAACATCACCTCTGCATCNGTCCTCCTCCCGCTGATGAGGAAGAACGCGAGGTCGAGGAGGAGGATGACNTGGGCCGGCATCTTCTTGGATATGGCGGTGCTCCGGAACTTCTGGTAGGCGGATTCCTGCGAGGACATGATCGCAAGCTGCAGCCCGTAGTAGAGGGGTTCGAGTTCATCAGGGTGCTGCTGCATCATCTGCCGGACAACCGCTGTTGCTCCGGCAGCATCCCGTGCTTCCCGCTTGAAGTGGTAGAGGTCGCGCAGGAAGAACATGTCGCTGTAGTACCGCTCGGATGCGATCTTGAGAAGTTCCCCCCTCATCTCCCTGTTCTGGTCTTTCTTTGCCTTCTCGAGACCTATCTTTAAGTAAACAGGCTGGTCAGGGAACCAGTCGATTGCCAGCCTGATCATGAACCAGAAGATCTTGTTCACCCGGAGTTCCTGGATAACCTGCGGGAACCGGAGCCTGTTCACCGGGGGCTGGAGGCGGGCGAGCTCGATCATCTGTTCGCGGGCGGAGAGTGCCATGCTGCTCGTCGTGCTCCGCTCCATCCTCTGGTCGGGGGGCAGCTCGAGGGCCGAGAGCTCGTAGTAGGAGAACGCAATTGCGGTGCAGACGATCGCGTCGACTGTCCTGTATTTCATTAGGATATCGATTGCATCCTTATACTTCCCGATATCGATGAGCTTGAGGCCGAGCACGATATCAAAGATTGCCCTGCCCGTGAACTTCCGCTTGACACGCGTTGCATGGCGAAAGAGCCTCTCGATGTACTCGACGTCCGTGGATCGCTTGCTCTCCTCGAGAACCTTCACGGTCACGTCATCGATGAACCGGTCGTAGACCTGATCAGGGATGTCAGGGAAATTGTTCTCGAGGATCGAGACGACGTGCCCGAAAAAGACAGGGAGATTGGAATCTATCTTCTCGGAGTTCTTCTCGATGTACTCCATCATCTCCTTTTTTGTCTGCCCCATCTTCTGCTCGATCAGGGCATCGGGAACCCACTCGCCCGGCATGATACAGAGAGATTTCCCGTCAGAATATAAGAACCTTGAGACCATTTGTAAAAATCACCCGATTCTCATTCCGCATACGGGAATACGAACAGGAAAAATAGTATGCGTCGTATCTGTGCACATTGCGGGCAGCCTCTGTCGCACGGAAGGAGTTTGGAGAAGCGGAGCCATGCACAGAGGGGGCAGCGGGTTTACGGGGAGGGAGTCTGTTTTCCTCCGANAAGAGGGAGGGGAACCCTTATTTCTGGCCGTGCAGAGGTTCTATCAGGGCAGGGTACCATGAAATTCCTTGAATTTGCCCGGATCTGTGAAGAGGTCGGGAAAATCAGCGGGAGGCTCGAGATGACGCACAGGATCGCCGGTATCCTCGCCAGCCTCGACGAGAGGGATCTCCCCCTCTTTGTCCGGTTCCTGACCGGCAGGACATTTCCCGACTGGAGCCCCGAGAAGATCGGCATCGGACCAAACCTCCTCTTCGATGCCCTGACGCAGGTGGTCGATGTCACACGCATGGACATCATCGG
>Ga0067045_1031920_pt1 | contig 11198 bp, 11 predicted proteins | sample TerdegcTABiofilm_FD_59184 | JGI IMG/M metagenome (GOLD analysis project Ga0067045, IMG submission 59184) | Combined Assembly of (Gp0054472, Gp0054536) Wastewater bioreactor microbial communities from Singapore -Terephthalate degrading...
ATAATACAATAAGTCTGGCCGCAATGGCGATACTAAAGAAAACTCCTACATGTAAAGTAACTCTCGCCATTGCCGTACTCAAATTCGCCGCTAACGTAAGCCCACAGGTCACTTATCCACAGTTTTCGGAAAGCATAATTTCCTTACGCGGCTCATGTTCGCCCCTATGCCGGAATAAGTCCCGGGTGTTTGAAGGTATTACCGGTTTTGTGTGGAAGTATTTTTATGGAAATGTTTGTTGCGGGAGGACAACGGATTGAGATTTTGCAGCCTTTCATCTTGCAGTTACGCCAACAGCGTTGTGGTGCAGGACAACAACACGTGCATATTAATCGACTGCGGCCTCAGAAAGAGGGATCTAAAACCATTCCTGCAGCAGGCCGGCTTATCGCCGGGTGACATTGACGCGGTCCTGGTGACTCACTGCCATACCGATCATATTTACGGGCTCAAATTTATTTGTCAGGAAAAAAACCTCCCTATTTACTCAACCACAGGCATAATAAACGACTTGGGCAAATACTGCCGTTTCAACACCACCCCGAAATTAATCGCCTTTGGCAACAGCAACGAAGAAAAAATCGGCAGCCTTTCCGTGACTTACTTCAGGTTGTCCCATGACGTTGAAACAATCGGCTTTATCATCGGCGGCGACGGCGAGCAAATGGGGTTCATCACTGATACCGGCTATGTCCCGCAAAACTGCCTTAACGCTTTTCAATCAGTTGATTACTTATATATAGAATCAAACCACGATATCGATATATATAAAAAATCAACCAAACCGCGGCACGTAATTATGCGCAACCTGGGTCCCGCCGGGCACCTGTCCAACGAGCAGTGCGGCCTGGCACTGCAATCCATGGAGTTAAAGAACTGCAAACTGGTTGTGCTGGGCCACCTCAGCGAGGACGATAATGATCCCGCTATAGCTATAAGCAACGCCAGGCGCCACCTGGCGGCAAACATAACTCTGACCAGCGCCCCTGCCCGGGTCCCGGGCACCTGGTCCGATCATTTTTAATATCTCCTCTTTTTATTTAAACCGGAAGTTTTCACTTATCCGGCGCACCACTTCACTCAGCACCTTTTCGCTCTTGACCAGGGCGATCCGGACGTACCCCTCGCCTTGATGCCCGAACGCCACGCCCGGTATGACAATAACGCCGGCTTTCTCCAGCAACTCAGCGGCAAAAGCGGCGGAATCACTATAGCCCGGCGGCAGGGGCGCCCACACGAACATGGAGGCCTGCGGTTTAGGCATGGACCAGCCCAAAGCGGCCAGTCCGTCCACCAGCACGTCCCGCCTCTTCTGGTATATGGCGGCGGTTTCGGTAACATAATCCTGCGGCCCGCTTAAAGCGGCCACACCGGCCTCCTGTACCGCGTAGAATACCCCGTAGTCTATGTTGGACTTGATCAGAGCCAGATCGGCCAGCACGCCGGCGTTGCCCACGGCGAAACCGAGGCGGCAGCCGGCCATATTATAAGTTTTGGAAAGAGAGAAAAATTCGATACCCACTCCCTTCGCGCCCGGCGTTTCGAGAAAACTCACCGGCTTGAACCCGTCATAAGCCAGTTCGGCATAGGCCACGTCATGGCAGACCAGGATATCGTAGCGGCGGGCAAATGCGACCGCCCTTTCAAAAAAATCTCTGTCTGCTATTGCCGCCGCCGGGTTGTTCGGGTAGTTCAGCCAGATCATCTTCGCCCGGCGCGCCACTTCCACAGGAATGGCGTCAAAATCAGGCAAAAAACGGTTTTTCGGCAAAAGCGGGACGGGGTAAATCTCCCCGCCGGCCATGAGTATGCCGAACCCGTAAATCGGGTAGCCGGGGTCCGGCACCAGCGCCACGTCCCCCGGGTCGATGTAAGCCATGGCCAGGTGGGCCAGGCCGTCCTGCGAGCCCATCAACTCCAGCACTTCCGATCCCGGATCAAGGTCAACGTTAAAGCGCACCCGGTACCGCCCGGCCACTGCCTGGCGAAGAGACTGGAGACCTACCAGCGGGTAAGTGTAATTCTGCGGCTTCTCCACCGCCCGTCGCAGCGCTTCAACAATATGCGGCGCCGGGGGCAGGTCGGGGCTGCCGACACCGATGTTGATCACTTCCAGACCACGGGCCTCCACCCTTTTTTTGCGCTCTTCCATTTCGTTAAATATGCCTGAAGACAGGCCGTCCATTCGCTTCGCCCTGATCATTTGAACCCCCACACTATCTTCAAACGGCTAACCTAATCCTGCTTTTCATTATAATACATTATCCGCTCAGTAGTCATTAATCAGGAGTCAGAATAATCTCTGGGTGCAACTCAAGGGTTTAAAAACCCATCCTCAAAATTTATCATTGCCTTAGCCGCAGACCGGTTTTATAATATTTATAATAACAGTTGTAGGATGGTAGGGTGGTAGCGTAAAACACGATTTTCAACAGCTTTAATCGCGCCGTTAATCAAGGCATTCCTACCAGAATGCCTTTTTTGACCGGTTGCCGTTTACCTGAAAGCCAAGGTGCGCTCAACCACCAACCCGGATACCGTGGTATGCGGAGAGCGGCCTCTGGTTGGTACTCATTTTGCCAAGGTAATCAAGGAGATCCTCGGCTACCGGGGCGGGTTTGAAATTGAACTGTACGACCACTAGCGCCGCCATGTCGGGATGGGGTCAACCACCGGCGCGCGCGTGACGGAAAACGGCGTGGAAAGGAATTATATCAATGAAAGCTGGTTGTCGGGTTAAAATTTGCGGCATTACCAATATTGAAGACGCCAAATTGGCCTCCATTGAAGGAGCAGATTATATCGGCGTGGTTATCGAAGTCTCCTACTCGCCGCGCTCGCAAACAGTAGAAAGAGCGGAGCCAATCTTCGCAAACACCTCTCTTCCGGCGGTGGCCCTGGTTCACGAGATGCAGCCCGGCCGCCTGACGGAACTGGTGACACGGCTGAAACCTTTTGCCGTCCAGTTCCTCAGCCCGGACGGGGCCGCCATGGCCGGGCAACTCAAGAAAATCGCGCCCGGCATGGAAATATGGCAGTCTCTCTTCCTGCCGGCGGCCGAGGACGGCGCTTCAGCGTTCGACCCGGAGGCCATGCTCCGGCAAGTTGAGCAGTGCAAAGAGGCCGGCGTGGACGTGGTGGTCTTGGACACCGCGGCCGTAATCAACGGTGTGGTCAGGTTCGGCGGCACCGGCACAACCGGCCGCTGGGACCAGGCCGCCCAGGTAGTGGCGGGTTCTCCCCTGCCGGCATTCCTGGCCGGCGGGATTAAACCGGAAAACGTCAGAGAAGCGGTTGAAAGTGTCCGGCCTTGCGGCATCGACCTATGCTCGGGCGTGGAGTTGTATACCGGCAAAAAAAGCCAGGCCAAGCTGCGGTCGTTAATGGAAGAAGTGCGAAAGGCAGGGGGAATGAATTATCGTCAAGGCTAGGCCTCGGGCATTTGCACCACTGACATCAAGATGCTTTTAGGCCAGGGACTGCCCCGGCGTGGAAGTAAAATTCCAGCCGGGGCAAATCTATTCTTATTGCTAATTGAGATTGCTAATTGAGACCAATCAATATATAATAGTTAGAAATTAGGAATTTCAGAAAGGCGGACTATCAGAATGTCGAAAATATATATGAAAGAAACTAAAAGCAAAAAAGTAAAAAAGGTACGTGTTTGGGGAAAAGGCCAGCTGACCATCCCGGCGGATATAAGAAATGCCTTGGGCATTGACGAAAACACTTATTTAGAAATATTTTGCGCGGGAAACGCAATTATTGCCACACCGGAAAAAATTATGGTGAAAGAATTAGCTGATTCTGTAAAAAGGGAGATGAATAAAAACGATATTAATTTAGATCTCCTGCTGAAGGAGTTAAGAGAAGGAAGTCACGAATATGAAAAATAGGGTTTTTATCGACAGCAGTGTAATTATCGCAGGCCTGGCATCCAATAAAGGCGGAGCGCACGAAATATTAGTGCTAGCCGAATTAAAAGTGATAATACCTTTTATTTCTGAAGATGTAGTTAAGGAAGTATTGCGTAACGTGCAAAAAAAATTACCGGGCGCTCTGGAACAATATTATTTGCTTTTTAAAACGTTGCCCTTTAAAATCGCTGACTTCGATGAGGACGCCCTGGAATCAGCAAAAAAAATGATTAATGAAAAAGACGCGCCAATCCTTGCCGCCGCTATCGCAGCGCATGTGGATTGGCTGTTGAGTCTTGACAAACATTTTTTATTAGAAAACTGGGCAGGGAGAGTAAACTTTAGAGTATGCTCACCCGTCACTTTTTTAAATGAATTAAGAAGTATTCTTGATTAACAGTTATGTTGTTTATTAACCCTCGCCTGGTTTTTCGGTTTTTACCGTGTAAATGAGCACCTTTTCAACCATACCGCGCACGCTGGTTTCGCCCAGGAGCGTTATTTCCCCCGGCAGTTTTTCCCTGTGCTTCAGGTATTTGAGCGCGCGGTCGCTGATAATGATGTTTGTTTTATACTCCTTGTTCATGCTTTCAAGGCGCGAGGCCAGGTTCACTTCCCCGCCCATGATCGTGTAATCCATCCGTTCCGGACTGCCGACGTTGCCCACCACCACAGGCCCGGAATTAATGCCTATACCGATGTTGAACAACGGCTCGCCCTGTTCTTCCCATTTTTTATTAAGCTCCTTCAGGCGCTCCAACATTTCCAGAGAGGCCGCCAGCGCCCTGTCGGCATGGTCCTCGTAGTGAACCGGGGCGCCGAAAAACGCCATGATCCCGTCACCCATGTACTTGTCCAGGGTGCCGCCGTGCTTGAAAATTATCGCGTTCATCTCAGTAAAGTATTCGTTCAGCCGCTGCACCACATATTCAGGCGTCTTGTCCTCGCTGAATGAAGTAAAACCGCGCACGTCCGAAAAGAATATCGTCAACTCCACCCTCATTCCCCCGAGAACGATGTTCTCCGGGTGCTGCAGCAAGTCCGACACCACGGCGGGAGGAACGTAACGGGCAAAGAGCGCTCGGGTGCGCCGCCGCTCCATTTCGGTGCGCACCAGGTTCTCAGCGGTCATGCCGGTGTAAATCAGCATGCCTAGCCCCAGCGGCGACGCCAGGTTAACCCAGTAGCGCCCGTAATTCCAGGACAGGTACACGCCCAGACTGACCGCCGCCATAACCGCCAGCAGGTACAGCAGACCCCGCAGGGGGTTCACCGCTCGCGCCACGCCCGCCACCGACAACACGCCGGCAAGCAATAATATCGCCAGGTTAACCGTTAGCGGCGCTCTTTTGTAAAACCCGCCCGAATGATAGGTCGCCATGGCGGAGGCGTGCACCTCCACTCCCGGTGTGGGCAGCGCGCCTTCCAGCACCATATTGCCGCGGGTAAAAGGGGTAGTGACATAATCGTGCTCGGACGCCGATGTAAAACCAACAAACACAGCCTTCCCGGCAAACATGTCGCTGCTTACCCTATCGTTAAGGATATCCGTATAGCTATAAGTCTGAAACGTCGCGGCAGGACCCCAGAAGTCTATTAACACCTGGTTCTTTTCGTCGACGGGGATAATCAGGTCACCGGCAGCCAGAGCTGAATTCCCGGCGTATTTCAGGTGGTTCGGATTCAGGCCTTTTTCCGCCAGCAGCGCCGCCAGGCTCAGGCAGGGAAACGGCCTGCCGAAAGTATTCGTGTCCACTACGGTGACGCTTCTAATTACATTATCTATGCCCACCGGCACGTTGGCAAACCCGATGCCGGCGGTAGCGGAGGCCAGTTGCTTCACCGGAAAGCGGGGCACCTGATATATTTCACCCGCGCTTTGCTCGAAAGAGAACATGTTGGCCAACACCACCCGCCCTTGCGCCTTTATCGCGGCCGCGAAGACCGCGTTATCCTCGGGTGTGCCCGGCGTGTCGAACACTATGTCAAAACAAACGACCTTCGCTTCCTTCAGTTTATCAACGAGGCGGGCATGCACCTGGCGTGGCCAGGGCAGCAACCCGATTTCTCCGACGGAGCGGTCATCTATGGCCACCACCACGATATCCTCGAGCGCCGGCCGCTCGCCGCGCAGCCTGAACCAGCCGTCGTATATGCTCAATTCAAGTTTTTCCCACATGCCGGCCAGGCTTGTGACTATAACCAGGGCAATTAGCACAACCGCAACGCCTTTACCTTTCAGCTTTTCCACCCAGCCCCGCATCGTTTCGCCATCCTTCAACTCAAAATTCCGGCACTCGACATGAAAAATATACCTAAATACGTAATTAAATAATTATTAAGTATTTCTTGTCGAATTAAAAGAATCCTGCCCATCGGTTGGAAAGAATAATACCGCAATATAAAAACAAAATAGAGCCCTGCAAGCTAATTTTGATTAATTACTTTAATTTCAAACCTTTAAACAAAGTTTTATCTGGTGTTTGTTCGAAAATCTTTTTCATTTCTTTTTTAGTTAAAGGAAAATTCTCTGAAAAAGCCTTAATATAATCATCTGTAGAATTATATAGTGGAGTATCCGAACCAAAAACAATCTTATCCAGACCAAAATCTCTTATTAATGCAGCCGCTTTCTGATAATCATCAGCAGTAGGAATAGGCATTCCTTCAACGAGTACAGGGTTAGCCTTATCAGTCATAACAACTCCTGAAACATCCAAATAAAAATTTTTGATTTCTGGGTGTGCTTTCAATTTTTGAACTAATGTTTGTAAGTATTCATATGAAGCATTATCAAATCCACCCCAACCACCAAGATGGGCTAATTGGATTCTTAGTTCTGGATATTGTGCCATTAATCCAACAAGCTTTTTAGCATCTTCTGAACCATAAGGTTCTACACCATTCCTTTGATGTACCAATAACGGGATTTTATTTTTTGAAGCATACGCAAAGATTTTTTTAATCTTATTAAAATGTTCTGGATTTTTCAGATCTACGCCAGAATTAGCAAAATGCATTTTTAACCCTTTCAATTTTAATTCCTCATGGCATCTTTTAATCTCATCTAATGCGTAATCCTTTAAAGGATTGACACTTCCATATGGAATCAACCTATCAGAATAAACTGCACATTGGACAGATACATAATCATTAGCCTCTTTAACAGCCTCGTATTCGTCCGAAATTAATCCGAAGTCTGCAAGCCATGAAACCGAATATGCATCAGATAGAACAATTGCTTTACTTCCATGAGGGATGTTATTTACAATATCCTCACCAGTAATTGTATTAATTGGAAGTCCTAACATTTGATATGCATTACCAACATCCGGGCTGATAATATGCTTGTGGAAATCTGTTTTCAACTTTAATGAATCAAAATCGCATTGTTCTGCATTTGCAGTAACTATCGTTGAAAACGTAAGAATAACTGTTAAAATACCGATAAATGTTTTCTTTAACAAGTAAAATTCCTCCCTTAATCATAATAATTATTATTTTCCTTGATCCTCGCACCCTTGGCAAAATAATTGGACTTCCCCATTGTGGCGGAGCGATCCGATATTTTCACTTCCATTTTCTTTTTAAATTAAATAATTCCTGAAAATAACCTAGCACTGAAATAGGTGCCATTACCATTTGATAAAATAATATAAAAACAAAAAAACCTATTTTGTTTTTTCTAATTTTTAAATCTAATGATCTAAATACGTATTTTTGATATACATATAAAATGTAATTTTGCAACATGGCCAAAGGTAGTACAAAAACTGTATAAATACCCACTACCCAACAATATCCAAAACATGCTGCTATTAATCCCGGTATCCATATAAAAGTATATACAAAATCAATATATGGCATTAAGAGATTATATCCTGTAAAAAATTTTGCGTATATTTGTGGTTGTTGCCAAGGTTTTATTAATTTTAGCGCTTCAATCATACCTCTTGCCCATCTACTGCGTTGTCTCTGGAAATGTTTAAAATTTTCAGGAACATCGGTAAAAGCTACAGCCATAGGTTCAAAAAAAACTCTATTTTTTTTACCAAGTAGCTTCCACGTAAGAACAATATCTTCACCAATAGAATCTGTCCATCCACCAACATCTTTAATTTTATCTGTTTTATATAAGGAAAATGCTCCTTGTGCAACCAAGGTACTTTGATACATTCCTTGCAATCTCTTAATACTGGCAATTCCAAGAAAATAATCCCATTCCTGAATTCTTGTTAATATATTTTTTCTACTATTACGAACTAAAACCGCTCCTGCTACAGCACATACATCATCTGGCGCTGCCAACATTCTTGCTACAATATTATTTATTGCAAATTTATGCAATAAAGTATCAGCATCAAGTGTAATAAACAGTGGTGTTTCAACATATTTAAGCGCAGTATTCAAAGCATAACTTTTACCTTTTGTTGGTTCTGACAAAACCATAAGATCAATTCCCAATTCTAGACCAATTTCTTTTGCAACTTTTATTGTTTTATCGGTTGAATTATTATCAACAATAATTACTTTAATTTTACCAGAATAGATTTGGTTAGATATACATTTAAGATTATAATCAATTGTTTTTTCTTCATTATAGCAAGCTATAATTATAGTAATTGGTTCTGTTGGATTTCTAATTTTATATTTTGGCTGTTTATCTAATAATAAACTACTAACCATGAAAGCATTAAGAAAGCCCGGAATATATGATATTGCTGCTATAATTAAAATAGATACAGGTATTGTAGTATAAACACCCAGTTCAAATATCCAATGCAATGACAGAACAATTGAAATAGACAACCATAAAATTGCTGCTAATTGACTAATTATAAATTTAGTTGGAATTGAAATATATCTTTCCCGAAGATTATATTCTTTTTTTATTTCAATTTGTGTTTTCATTTTTGTTACTATTAATTTAAGATTTGAATAATGCTTAGTAATTTGGTCGGGCTGAGATACTAACTGTTTGATATACTTCTATTTTCATAATGTATTCTTATTTTATTTATTTCATATCTAATAAATGCTCCAGCTACAGACATTCCAAACGAAGTCAAAACTATAATGATAAAATATGGGAAAATTTGTTGTTGAGTTTCGTAAATTTTCTTCATTACATAATCATAAACAATCATATCAGTGGCATATGAGAGTAAATATATATCTAACGACATAATTGAAATAAAACTAACAAACTTATTAATGAACTTGTTATTTATCTCGATATCATAAAAAATCAGAAAGAATAGTACTGCCTGAGCAAGAATTAGAATTGAGCCGTAATCGCCAACAGCATTAAAAAAAATCCTGTCTTTTGAAAAATGAGCTGAAAGTGCCGTGTCAATCATTATAATACTGATAAATAAAGCAACAGCAAGTAATTTATTTATTTTGATTTGATATTGTCTAATATAGGCACCTATATAATAGTACGTTATTGGATATATTTTCATCCACCAATCAGGAAAAAAATGGTACGGATGACTTTCAAAACATCCTGGCAGTGCCGTTATAAATATCATAGTAAATATAAGTACATTGTGTTCTTGTTGATTTTTTAAATTATCAAATATTATATTTAAAAAGGGCATTAATAAAAACAATCCTATATACATATTAATATACCAAGAATATCCGTTTGCCCTAAATATAATGATATCTCTTACCCAAACTTCTAGTGGTTGTTGTTCATCAAAGTAAAATGCGCGAACTATAATAGCTACTATGGAATATAAAATATATATCCCCAGAAGAGGAAATATATCTTCATAATGGTTCAGGTATAACTTCTTTCGCGTTAATAAATAACCTGACAGCATTAAAAATAAAGGAATACATATAATAACCAACCATCTTAATGAAGCTTGAAATAACAAATTATATCCTTCAAATGGCACTTTATAGAAATTTGTATTAAGGAAAAAATGAATACACAATATAAAAACGACTGCAAATGTTCTGATCAAATCAAGCCCAAACAATCTTTTCATTAATTATCTCCCACAACCTTACAAGTGCTTATATTTATCCATATCATGTTTTAATTTATATAACAAAGCAACCTCTGCACCCGCTCATCCGCCGCATCCGCCGCATCCGCAGCAACAGCCCATGTATCTCAGCACGCAGCCGTTCTGTCTTTATAAGCAGTTCCACGCGGGACATATAATACCCATTCTTTAAATATACGTTCGCGGTAAATAATGTAGATTCCTGCCAGAAAAGAGAAAATTTTTGGAGTAAACAAAACCCGCCTTATAAGACGGTTAATGAAAAACACACGCGACCAATTTAATGATCGCCAATAATACCGTGGGATATAGCAGTACCATATTAGGGACGATCAACGCCGGTTACCAGTTGGGCTTTTTAGAGGGTAAAAGTGTGTTGCCTCATGCGGCTACCCAGACTCTGGCGTCATTTTCAATTGCAGACCGGACTCTCTATGACCCCAAGTTAAGAAAAAGGCTATAACTTTTGCAACTGCCTCCGTATTCTGCCAGTCGCTGTTCAAATAGCCCTTACTCGCTATAGCCACCCGCCGGCAGTAAAAGGATTTTGACGATGTCTGTCTAATTATTTCCGTAAGATTATTTAATGGAAGGACTGAAATAATGATAATAGCAGTTGGCAGAAATGATCTTTGTCCTTGTATGAGTGGTAAAAAATATAAACATTGTTGTTCTTCTAGAGAAAATATGATTAAAGAAATAGGATTACCAGTTTTTTCAGAAAATTATGTTTTATAAATACTACTTCAAGAATCAGATAAGTTTATAAATTTTTATAAAAGTGAAAGACATAAAATTAGAATTAAAGTAAACTGGGCTTTTGACGAGAGGTTAAACTCCCAAATGAAGTCTATTGGTTTAGAAAATCCAGATACAATCCGAAATCGTCAAAGACAATGCTTCGTTCCTCCGGATTAGATCAACCAGCCGCCAAAAGAATGGAAATAAAGGATTATGGGGATGAGGAATCCGGATGAGGACTAAGTTTAGCATTATACACAATGACCTTGCCCAAGGTTTGATAGACATTAAAAATACCCCTATAATTAATTACGGGAGGTATCAATTAAAAACAAATATAGAAGATATTAACAACATCGAAGTATTTACACCCACAATCCTTATGTATCAAGGGCACTGATAAACCCCTGCTTTAAAAAAGGAGCAGGGGTCTATTAGTATAATTATGCAATCAAGAGGGTCGAAAAAGAAAGATGAAGTTTGTGGCAGCGGCCAAAACAAAAAATAGCCTTATTAG
>Ga0067045_1031921_pt1 | contig 11196 bp, 8 predicted proteins | sample TerdegcTABiofilm_FD_59184 | JGI IMG/M metagenome (GOLD analysis project Ga0067045, IMG submission 59184) | Combined Assembly of (Gp0054472, Gp0054536) Wastewater bioreactor microbial communities from Singapore -Terephthalate degrading...
CTCTGGCCGCGCTCAAGCATGCGAAGTCGCTCGGCATGGAGCGCACGCTGGCCATCTGCAACGTGCCCGAGTCCGCCATCGTGCGCGAAACGGCGCTGCGCTTCATCACCCGCGCAGGCCCCGAGATCGGCGTCGCCTCCACCAAGGCCTTCACCACCCAGCTCGCCGCCTTCGCACTGCTGACGCTGGCGCTGGCCAAGCTCAATGGTCGCCTGTCGGCCGCCGACGAGGAACGCCACCTCGTCGCGCTGCGCCACCTGCCTGTCGCGGTGCAGAAGGTGCTGGAACTCGAGCCCGAGATCGAGAAGTGGGCGCAGCGCTTCGCCAGCAAGGAGCATGCACTCTTTCTCGGTCGCGGCAGCCACTGGCCGATTGCCATGGAAGGCGCGCTCAAGCTCAAGGAGATCTCCTACATCCACGCCGAGGCCTACGCCGCCGGCGAGCTCAAGCACGGCCCGCTGGCGCTGGTGGACAAGGACATGCCGGTCATCGCGGTGTCGCCGCACGACCAGCTGCTGGAGAAGCTCAAGTCCAACCTGCAGGAAGTCCGCGCCCGTGGCGGCGAACTGTACGTGTTCGCCGATGCCGGCAGCGAGATTCCCGAATCGGAAGGCGTTCACATCCTGCACATGCCCGAGCACTACGGCATGCTGTCGCCGGTGCTGCACGTGATCCCGCTGCAGCTGCTGTCGTACCACGCGGCGCTGGTGAAGGGGACCGATGTGGATAAGCCGCGGAATCTGGCCAAGAGTGTGACGGTGGAGTGAGCCTAGAGGGACTGCTGTCGCAGTGTTCCTTGCCAATAAAGTCGAAAACGTGGCAATAAAGTCGAAAACGCCCGGGCATCTCGTCCGGGCGTTTTCGTTTGGGTGGATTTGTAGGTCTCTGACCACCGACTTGCCCGATCTGCCCCCGACACCCACCCCAAGGTGGTTGAGTTGTGCGAGCTCACGCAGTGGGCCGAGGGCATGGTGTGGTGCTCGCCCGAGCGCCACGGCGCGATGACCGGCATCATGAAGACGCAGATCGACTGGATACCGCTGTCGGTGGGTGCCGTGCGTCCGACTCAGGGCAAGACGCTGGCGGTGATGCAGGTGTGCGGCGGCTCGCAGTCGTTCAACGCGGTCAACCAGATGTGCGTGCTCTGACGCTGGATGCGCATGCTGACCATCCCCAACCAGTCCTCGGTGGCCAAGGCCTTCCTCGAGTTCGACGACCACGACCGCATGAAGCCCTCGGCCTGCTACGATCGCGTCGTCGATGTGATGGAGGAGCTGGTGAAGCTCACCCTGCCGACGCGTGACATCGCCCCCCAACTCGTCGACCGCTACAGTGAACGCAATGAGAGCGCCCAGGAACTGTCGAAGCGGGTGAGTCAGGCGTCGATCTGACCTAGACGGCCCACCCCGCCTTCCTTGGCGAACGATCAACAAACATTGCCCCGAAATGAGCGCTCCAATGTGACGGTCCCCTGCCTGCTCTCCGCCTGGTCGGCGCACGAAGCCGAACTGCTGCGCTACCTGCGCCACCACGTCCGCCCGCCGTCGGAGGCGGAGGATGTGCTGCACGATCTTTTCCTCAAGGCCTTGCGCCAGGGCGAACGCTTCTGTGACGTGAACAACCCCCGCGCCTGGCTGTTCGAGGTGGCGCGCAACGTGGCTGTGGACCGCGCGCGAGGGGTCCGCAGCAGCGAGCCGCTGCCGGACGACCTGGTGGCGCCCGATTTCGAGCTACCGCCGGTCGACAGCCTGTCGGCCTGCCTGCCAAGAGTGCTGCTCGAACTTGCTGCCGAGGACCGCGAGGCCATCGAACTCTGCGATCTCGGTGGGATGACCCAGGGGCGTTTTGCAGCGCTGAAGGGCTTGTCGCTGCCCGGGGCAAAGTCGCGCATTCAACGCGCACGGCAGCGGCTGCGAGCGCAATTGCTGCGGTCTTGCCAAGTACAGGTCGATGAGACCGGCGCCGTGTGTTGCTTCGTGCCGAGGCCACCCCCCGCCTAAAGTCCAGCTAGTTCTTGCATCCATTCCGTCCCGGCTGCGTCATCAGTGTGAGGCGCCCTACGCCGACGGGAAGGTTCGCTGGCGGCGAGCGACAAGGGTGCGATGGTCCCCCGCTGACGCAGGAGAACCCACTCGATCATGGCCCGGGAATGCACCTGTACTGATGCCAGCCAGCTCGGCGTCGTCGAGATCGCGGCGGCCTTGCGCACCGACTGCGAGAACGGTCTGGGCTCGGCCGAAGTCGAACAGCGCCTTGCCCGCGGCGGCAGCAACGCACTGCGCAGCGTGCCCACGGTGCCGGCATGGAAGCGCTTGCTGGCGCAGTTCCACGACCCCCTGATCTATCTGCTGCTGGGCGCGATAGTCGTCACGCTCGTCGTGCGGGAGATCGAAGGGCAAACGGGCTGGCCATTCGACGCGATCGCGATCGCAGTGATCGTTGTGCTGAACGCAATCCTGGGCTTCGTGCAGGAGGCGCGGGCAGAGAATGCGGCTGCCGCATTGGCGAGGCTCAGCGAGGTGATCGTCAGCGTCATCCGTGATGGTCATCTCCAGCGCATTCCGAGCACCGCACTGGTGTGCGGTGACCTGCTGGTGGTAGCGGAAGGGGATGCCGTTGGTGCCGATGCCCGCCTCGTCCGCACTGCGACCCTGTTCGTACAGGAGGCGTCGCTGACCGGTGAGAGCGAACCGGTGCTCAAGGACGCGGCAACACTGGCCAGCGCGGTACCCGTGGCCGATCAGCGCAACATGGTGTTCAAGGGAACGGCGGTCGTGCGCGGCAACGGCCTCGCGCTGGTCACGGCGACCGGCATGGACACGCAGATGGGTGCCATCGCGGCCCTGCTTGAGCGCACCGAGGAAGATCCGACCCCGCTGCAGCGCGAGGTCGCGCTGATCGGCCGCATGCTCGGCGCGGCGGTGCTCATCATCGCGGCCATCGTGGTGGCGTCGGTTGTGCTGGAGTTCGAGATCCGTAGCGCACGCGACTTGCTGGATGTGCTGCTGCTCGGTGTGTCGCTTGCCGTCGCGGCGGTGCCGGAGGGGCTGCCTGCGGTTTTGTCGATCGTGCTCGCGATCGGCGTGCAACGCATGGCGGCACGCAATGCGATCGTGAAGCGGCTGTCCTCGGTCGAGGCGCTTGGGTCGGCCTCGGTGATCTGCTCGGACAAGACCGGCACCCTGACACGGTCGGAGATGACGATCGTGCGCGTCGCCACGTTGTCGGGTACCACCGAGGTCAGCGGTGTCGGTTATGCGCCCGAGGGCGAGGTTCATCAGGCGGGTGAGGCGCTGTCGCAGGGCCCGTTGCATGCCGAGCATGTCGTCGTGCTTTCCGGCGGCAGCCTTGCCGGCAATGCGGATCTGAGCCAGACGGCAGACGGCACCTGGCAGATCCAGGGCGATCCGACCGAGGCAGCCTTTCTCGTCGCCGAGCGCAAGCTCGGCGTGCACGAGCGCCGCTACCGCCGCTTCGAGCGCGTCGCTGAAGTGCCGTTCACGTCCGAACGGAAGATGATGTCAGTGATCGCAATCGACCACGAGCGTGACGATACCCCTGTGGTGATCGCCAAGGGCGCGCCGGATGTGCTGCTGGGGCGCTGTACACAGGCCCGCGTCGGGCTCGATGTCGTAGCGCTCGACGACGACATCCGTAGCCGCCTGCTGGCCGACGTGGATGAGATGTCCGACGCGGCCTTGCGCACCCTGGCGGTCGCCTATCGACCGCTCGCTGCGGGCGAGGATGCGCAGGCCGGAGAGACGCTGGAGCAGGGGCTGATCTTCGTCGGCACGGTCGGCATCATCGATCCGCCTCGCGGGGAGGCGAAGCAGGCGATCGGCGAGGCCCTTCGCGCGGGCATCCGCGTGATCATGATTACCGGTGATCATCCACGCACCGCGGCGCGCATCGCGGCCGATCTCGGCATCACTCCGCCCGGCGCGAAGGCGATCTCCGGCGCGGAGATCGATGCGATGGACGACGCGGCCTTTGTCGAGGTGGTGAGGACGATATCCGTCTTTGCCCGCGTCGCGCCGGTGCACAAGCTGCGCATCGTCGATGCGCTGCAGGCCGACGGACAGGTCGTAGCGATGACCGGGGATGGGGTTAACGACGCACCAGCCCTGAAGTCGGCCGACATCGGCGTGGCGATGGGGGGCACCGGCACCGAAGTGACGAAGGAGGCGGCCAAGATGATCCTCGCCGACGACAACTTCGCCACCATCGTTGCCGCCGTGCGCGAGGGGCGGGGCATCTTCAACAACATCGAGAAGTTCCTCCGCTACCTGCTGTCGTCCAACATGGGCGAGGTGCTGACGATTTTTCTCGGAGTGGTCGGCGCCGGCGTGATTGGCTTGCAGACGGACGGCGCGACGCTGGTGTTGCCGCTGCTGGCGACCCAGATCCTGTGGATCAACCTGCTCACCGATTCCTGGCCGGCTATGGCGATGGGGGTGGATCCGCAGGCCGACGATGTGATGGCGCGCCCGCCGCGGCGTGCGGACCAGCGTGTCATCGACGCGCGCATGTGGGCGGGGGCGGTGCAGACGGGCCTGATGATGGCCGCGGCAACCTTGCTAACGATCGATCTCTTCTTGCCCGGCGGGCTAATCGAGGGCGCGCACGACATCGACACCGCCCGCACTGCCGGCTTCACCGTGCTGGTGTTCGCCCAGCTGTTCAACTGCCTCAGTGCGCGCTCCGCGCTGACGAGTGCGTTCCATCGACCCTTCGTGACCCCCTGGCTGTGGGCGGCGATCGGCCTTTCCACCTTGCTGCAGGTGGCGGTCGTTCATGTCGAGCTGCTCAACCAGGCCTTCGGGACCATGCCGTTGACTGGGGCGCAGTGGCTGATCTGCCTGGCGATGGCCAGTACGGCCCTGTGGTTCGGGGAGCTCCGAAAGGCTTTGCTGTGCCTCGGGCGTCCGTCCGTGCCTGCATCCTTTTCGGCGCATGAACGTCATCATTCATAGACGGCTTGTAGTCGAACAGACTCTCCGCTAGCGGTGGTCAGGCTCACGCTTGGCAGCAGGACTCTCACTTTCTCGCTGGAGTTCGCATCATGGACACCCTGCTTTCCTGGGTTCTCCCCGTCGTACACGGCGGGCTGGGCAATCTGGCCGCCTATCTCGCCGCGCATGTCCTGCTCTGCTTGCTGCCCGCGTTCTTCATCGCCGGCGCGATGTCCGCGCTGATCCCGAAGGAGACGGTTACCCGCTTCCTCGGTCGCAACTCCAGCAAGGCGGTGTCGTATCCCGCTGCAGCTGCCGCCGGGTCCTTGCTGGCGGTGTGCTCGTGCACCATCGTTCCGCTCTTCGCCGGGATCTACAAGAAAGGCGCCGGCCTGGGACCGGCGATCACCTTCCTGTTCTTCGCCCCGGCGGCCAACATCCTGGCGCTGGTCTACACCGGCGGCATCATCGGCCCCGATCTTGCCGTCGCGCGCTTTCTGCTCTCCCTGACCTTCGGCATCGGCATTGGCCTGATCATGGCCTTGATCTTCCGCAGCGACGACGCCGCGCACGACCGCGCCACCGACACCGCCTTCGGTGCGCAGGGCGCCGGGATGGGGCGGATGGCGCTGGTCTTCCTGTCGGTGTGGGTGGCGCTGCTGCTGGCGGGGACGCTCAAGCTCGACGTGCTGACCGGCACGTACCTGAGCTTCGAGGTGCCGCTCACCGATGCCCAGAGCTGGCAGGCCGCACTCGACCGCCTGGTGCCCTACGACGCGGCCAAGGGCGAAGAAGGTGTGTCGCTGCAGGGTGTGGTGCTGATCGGGCTGCTCGGCGCGATCGGCTTTGCCGCCTGGCGCGGACTGGAAAACATCGTCGAGGGCGCCAGCGCATGGACCTGGATCAGCCTCGGACTGATCGCGGCGACCCTGCTGGTGGCTGCGCTGTCGGTGCAGCCGGTGGAAGGCGGGCTGCACATCGGCCTGACCGGCAAGTTCTTCGCCGTCGCTGCCGCGCTCGCGGTGCTGCACTTCATAGTGCGCCACCGTCTGAACGAGGACGAGCTGCGCGACTGGCTGTGGGAGTCCTGGCGCTTCGTCAAGCAGATCTTCCCGCTGCTGGTGGTGGGCGTGTTCATCGTCGGCATGATCCGCGTGCTCATCCGGCCCGAATGGATCCAGATGCTGGCTGGCACCAATTCGCTCACAGGCAACCTGGCCGGCGTGGTGTTCGGCGTGTTCATGTACTTCCCGACCCTGGTCGAGGTGCCGATCGCCAAGATGTTCCTCGAGCTCGGCATGCATCGCGGCCCACTGCTCGCCTACCTGATGTCCGACCCCGAACTGTCGCTGCAGAGCATTCTGATCATCTCGGCGATCATCGGCCGGAAGAAAACCTTTACCTACGTTGGCTTGGTGGCGCTGTTCAGCGCTGCTGCTGGCCTCATCTACGGCGCCTGGATCGACGGCGCTTCGCTGCTCATGCTCGCGCTTTACCTGGCGGGTTTCATCGCGCTGCTGGCGGTGCTGTTGTCGGTTGCAAGCCGCCACACGTCCTCACTGAAAGGAGTCTGACCATGCTCGAGATCAAGGTGCTCGGCCCCGGCTGCGCCAACTGCCGCAAACTGGAAGAACTTGTCCGCGAGGCCCTTTCCACGACGGGCATCGAAGCCGAAGTCCTGAAGGTCACCGCCATGGACGAGATCATCGCCCACGACGTGCTCAAGACCCCGGGGCTGGTGATCGGTGGCAAGCTAGTTTCGTCAGGGCGGATTCCAACGACGGCGACGATTGCGGAGTGGATACGGGCAGCCTGAAATCGACCAGGGTGTCAATTACCTTGCAGGCGTCTGGCATCACCCTTTGCTCGCACTGGATGCGGTGTCTGATTTCATCGTGATCGATCGCAAAGGCCCCGGACTCAATTGCGATGAGGTCATGCTCGAGCCCGCTGGGCTCATCGCGTCCATCAAATTGTGATATGCACATTGGGCGAGCAGCAGGTTACCGGATGCCGGTCTGCAGCGCCTGCGACTCGATCCGTGCGAACAGGCTGTCGTAGGCCTCGATCAGGCGGGTGCGCTCGGCCTCGTTGTCCTGCCAGCTACCCTCGAGGGCCAAGGCCAGGGCTTCGCGTTCGATTTCGGGTCGGGACGACAGATCCGGCGCTTCGCCGCTGACGGCCTGATTGACGTTGGCCCGCGCGGCCTGGGCGAGCGAGACGCGGCCCATCAGCGCCGTCATGGCGTCGGCGCCATCGGCGATCGCGCCGGCGAGGCGCTCGATCTGCGATGCGGCGCTGGCCGAGCGGCTCAGTTCGTCGCCAAAGGCGTCAGCGGTGCCGCGCGCTTCGGCGACCGCCTCGCCTAGACCCTCCATGCGACTGCTGACGGCGTCCATGGCCTGCGATACGGCGGAAATCGCCGCGGTGATCTCGGTCGCGGCATGCTGCGACTGGTCGGCCAGCTTGCGGACCTCGTCGGCGACCACCGCGAAGCCACGGCCGGCCTCACCGGCGCGGGCCGCCTCGATCGCGGCATTCAGCGCGAGCAGGTTGGTCTGCTTGGCGATCTGGTCGACCTGCCCGGACAGTACGCGGATCGCCGCCGTCTTCTGGTCGAGATCGGACAGCGAGGCGGCGCTTTCGCGTGCGGATTCCTGCGCGCCACCCAGCGACACGGACATCGCGTTGGCCGATGAGGACATGCGCGTCGCCGTTTCGAAGAAGTCCTGCGCCAGCGTGCGCACCTCCGAGGCGCCGGCATCGACCTGCGCCAGGGCCTCGTTGACCCGCTCGATCGCATTGGACAGGCCGCGTTCCGAGCGCATGAAGATCCGCGACAGCAGGGCCTCGCGGACGATCGACTGGCGCGCCTGGTGCAGCCGTTCGAGCAGCGTCTGCATGCGCTCGAGCACGATACGGAAGGTGCCATGAAGGCCCGAGGTCTGCAGACGACGCCAGTCGTGGCCTTCCGCCGACGCTTCCATCGCGCCGAGCATCTCGCGGAACGCCGCCTCGGTCTGGTCCAGTGACGAATTGAGGTGGCGACGGATCTGCTCGAGACGCGGCTCGGCGTAGGCGCGCGGCAGGCGTTCGACCAGCCGCCCGTCGCTGAAAGCGGTGAGCAGCCGGTCGAGGTCGGTCAGGGGCGAGGTCGCCGTGCCCGCCGGCCACAACAGGACGACGATCGCGCCCAGCAGTGCGGCCAAGGCATGCAGCGGACCGAGGAATGCGCCTCCCGCGCCGAGCAGCACGAGGGCGCAGGCGATCCAGCGCCGGCGCTCAGAGCGCGAAAACAAGCTGTTCATAGCTCATCCTCGATTGTTGGAGCAGATCCACCAGGACCTTGGTACCCGCGCTGATCGCATCCCGTGCGCCGGCTGCGCGCTCCGCTTCGAGCATCTGGCGATACACCGGCTCGATCTTGGCAAGCGCGTCGCGCCGCGGGCAGCGCCGCACCGAGTAGTAGCCGACGATCTCGCCCTTCGGGCCGAAGTCTGGCGTGATGTGGGTGAACACCCAATAGAAGCCACCGTCCTTCGACATGTTCTTCACGTAGGCAAAGAACTCTCGGCCAGCCTGGATCGTGTCCCAGGCGAGCTTGAAGGCCGCGCGCGGCATGTCCGGATGGCGGATGATGTTGTGCTGGCTGCCGAGCAGTTCCTGCTCGGTGTAGCCGGAGAATTCGATGAAGATCTCGTTGCCGTAGGTGATCCGGCCCTTGAGGTCGGTCTTGCTGACGATGAAATCGTCCTCGCGCATGACGCGCTCGTTGCGGGTAGGCGTGATCGCCTTGTCTTTCATTGTTGCGTCTCCACGGGGTGCGGCAGCTGCGATCTGGGTCGCTCGCCTTTGGCGCGCATGCGACAGGCGCGGCGCTTATAGGGGTTATAGGACCATATCGACTGACGCGGGCAGAACTTGAGCGCCAGCGGCCAGCGGCCAGCGGCCAGCGGCTCGTGCGCGCGTCGCTGGCGGGGATCGAATAGAATGCCGACCCATCATGCGAGCGCTCCTTTCCCTGCTGCGATCCAGGCCGACGCGGCCATGCCTGCCAGGGTGGTTGGGCGCCGTGTTTGTCCTTGTGTTTCTCGGTGCGGGGGCTTTGTCGCCGGTCGAGGCCCGTGAGCCCAATACGCTGACGATCGGCATGTTCGCCTACCGGCCCGTCTCCGTGCTGGAGCCCGCCTGGCGACCGTTGGCCTGGTATCTTCAGGAGCAGGTGCCCGGCGTCCATGTGAACATCCGTTTCCTCGATCAGGACGCGATGACCCGCGCACTCGAGCGCGACGAGCTCGACCTGGTGTTCACGAACCCCGCGCACTACATCACCTTGCGCACCCAGAACCAGCTCTCCGGCGCCATCGCCACGCTGGTTGCGCTGGAGGAGGGGAAGGCCGTGTCCCAGTTGGGGGGCGTGCTCATCCGCCGCAAGGAGAGGACGGACATCCAGCGCTGGCAAGACCTGCCGGGCAAGGTGGTCGCCGTCACCGGCACGCAGTATCTCGGCGGCTATGCGACACAGGCCAAGGAACTCGTCCAGCGCGGGATCGCGCTCGACTCGATCGAGTTCAAGCGCCTGGGCAACCCCCACGACAAGGTGATCGCGGCCGTGCTCGAGGGGCAGGCCGACGCCGGCTTCATCCGCACAGGCATCCTCGAGAGCCTGCACGCGGAGGGCAAGGCCGAGGTCGCAGACCTCGAGGTTGTCGAGCCCGTCTCACATCCCGGCTTTCCATTCAAGGCGAGCACCGCCTTGTACCCCGAGTGGGCCATGGTCGCCCTGCCGCACCTCGACCGCGACCTCAGCCGGCGCATCAGCGCAGCCTTGCTGGCGCTGGAGCCTGAGGACGTCCTGAGCCAGCTTGCCGGCATCCACGGCTTCACGATCCCGGCCGATTACCAGTCGGTACAGGAGGCGATGATGGCGGCGCGTGTGCCGCCCTTCGACAAGGCACCGACGGTCAGCATCCGCGAGTTCGCGCGCCAGCATGCCGCGGCCGTGATCGCCGTGGGCAGCATCCTGCTGACGGTGATGATCGCTTCGGCCTGGGTGCTGCGTACCAACCGGCGCCTGAATCTGGCGCAGGGGCGTCTGGCGCAGGAGCGGCAGCGCCTGGAAGACATCATCGAAGGTACCAATGCCGGTACCTGGGAATGGTATGTCGCGGAAGACCGGATCGTTTACGGCAGGCGCTGGGCGGCCATGCTGGGTTACACGCTCGAGGAACTCGAGCCCGTGTCGCTCGACACCTGGAAGACACTGACCCATCCCGTCGACCAGCAGGAGGTGCTCGCCCAGCTCGACAAGGATCTCGCCGCCGGCGTCGATGCCTTCGAGTCCGAATTCCGCATGCGGCACAAGGCTGGCCATTGGGTATGGATCCACAACCTGAGCCGGATCATCCGGCGTACCGAAGATGGCAAGCCGCTGCTGCTGACCGGGATTCACCTCGACGTCACCGAGCGCAAGCGCAACGAGGAGGAGCGCGCCCTGAGCCATTCTGTTTTCCTGCGCACCCACACGGGCGTCATGGTGACCGACGAGTCCAACCGCATCGTCCAGATCAATCCGGCATTCACCGAGATCACCGGTTATACGCCGGAAGAGGTGCTGGGCAAGTCGCCGGACATGCTGGCTTCCGGCGAGCACGACGAGGCCTTCTATCGCAAGCTCTGGAACGATCTCGAGGGCAAGGGCGAATGGGAAGGCGAGATCATCAACCGGCACAAGAACGGCCACACCGTTCCCGAGCGAATGACGATCTCCGTGGTGCGGGACGGGGACGGCGCCATCCAGCACTACATCGGGGTGTTCACCGACATCAGCCTGCAGAAGCAGCTTGTCCGGGAGCTGCAGCATTCCGCCCACCACGACCTGCTGACCGGACTGCCGAACCGCGCCCTGCTCTACGACCGGCTGGGCCTGGCGCTGGCACAGGCGCGCCGCGCCCGCAGCAGCGTCGCGGTCATCTTCCTCGACCTGGATGGCTTCAAGCCCGTCAATGACACCTACGGCCATGTTGTGGGCGACGAGCTGCTGAGGAGGCTCGCCCAACGCATGCGCGGGGTTGTCCGTGATGGCGACACCCTGGCCCGACTTGGCGGCGACGAGTTCGTGGTTGTCGCCAATGCGGTCGCCGACGAAGAGGACGCCACTGCCTGTGCGGAGCGCGTGCTCGCGGCCATCGGCGAACCGGTCACGCTGAAGACGGCGGGGACGACCGTGCGCCTGTCGGCAAGC
>Ga0067045_1031925_pt1 | contig 11189 bp, 11 predicted proteins | sample TerdegcTABiofilm_FD_59184 | JGI IMG/M metagenome (GOLD analysis project Ga0067045, IMG submission 59184) | Combined Assembly of (Gp0054472, Gp0054536) Wastewater bioreactor microbial communities from Singapore -Terephthalate degrading...
TCAAGCATGGTGATCTGGATAGTACGCTGACCAAGCCGACCGCAAGTGTTGATGTCCATATGGGGAAGCTGAATTTTACCTGCCAATCCTGCCACAAAGGCAAGGAACATACCATGAAAGGCGAGGCACTGTCGGTTTCGGTTGGAACCGGTCCACGTGCATTCAACTGTACTGATTGTCACAAGGCTGATGTGCACAAGAATGCCTTCCTGAACAAACATGCCAAGAAGATCGCCTGCCAGACCTGCCATATTGACAACTTTGCCAAGGAAAAGCCTACCAAGACTTGGTGGGACTGGTCGCAAGCAGGCAAGGATGTTAAGGATATTCCCAAGGACAAGTATGGCGAGAAGCTTTACGACAAGATGAAGGGTGACTTTAAGTGGGAGCAAAATGTTATTCCCACCTATTATTGGTTCAACGGTACCGTTGATCGGTTGGTCCCCGGCCAAAAGATTGATCCGGCCAAAGTGGTCAGGATTTCTATGCCACGTGGTGATCGTAACGATCCCAATGCCAAGATCATGCCGTTCAAGGTGATGCGCGGCAAGCAGCCGTATGATGCCGGGAACAACACCCTTGCCTATGCCCAGGTTTTTGGCCCGCCCACCAGCGAGACCGCCTACTGGGTTAAGTATGACTGGAACAAGGCGATCGAGGCCGGCATGAAGGCTGCCGGTCAACCGTACAGCGGCAAGTTCGGTTTTGTGGAGACCTCTATGGTGTGGTCTGTCAATCATATGGTCTCACCCAAAGACAAGGCGCTCAAGTGTGGTGACTGCCACAGTGAAAAAGGTCGTCTGGACTGGAAGGCCCTGGGCTACAAGGGGGATCCCAAGAATCCGGCAAATCGTTAGATGGATTGCAGCATCACGGACGTAACAAAATCGGCCTGCAGGCTATTCTGCAGGCCGATTTTGTTTGCTGAATATTCGAAAAGCCGAATATAAAACTTGATTTTATATGTCGGGTTGGTGTAGACAAATTTTACCCAAAGTGAATCTTGCTCAGGAAGCAACGCTATTTACAGCTGCTTAAAAAATAACCAAAAACAATTTGTTTAGTTAAAATAAAAACGGTGGTTGTATGAAGAAAAAAAAGATGCTCCTCTCGCAGGAGACGATGGATATAAATATGGTGCGCAAGGTGGAGGCGCTTTCCGGCACCTCGGTGCGGCGTTGCTTCCAGTGCGGCAAATGCTCAGCCGGTTGTCCGATGGCCACCTTTATGGACCATCCGCCCAACCGGATTGTCCGTCTGCTGCAGCTGGGACAGTGGCAGCGGATTCTGGCCGGTCGTTCCATCTGGTACTGTGTCTCCTGCGAGACCTGCTCCACCCGTTGTCCCAACCAGGTGCATCTGGCCTCCATCATGGATGCCCTGCGTAAACTGTCCTGGGATCAGGATGGTCCTTCAAAAGAGAGCTATGTCCAGCTTGCCAACCGGCTTTTTCTGGAAAACATCCGCACCTACGGCCGTCAGTACGAGATGCGCCTGGCAGCGGTTTTCAACGTCAAGTCCGGCCAGTTTCTGAAAGACATGTTGTTGGGCCCCAAGCTGCTGACCAAGGGCAAGCTCAAGGTATTTCATCAGAAGAACCGCAACATTGCCGAAGTTGAGAAAATATTCAGCCGTATTGAAGAAATGCGGCGCAAAGGAGAGGCCCTGTGACAGCCTTGCATTACTCTTACTACCCCGGCTGTTCACTGCACGCCTCAGCCTCCGAATACGACCTCTCCACCCGCGAGGTGTTTTCAGTCTTAGGTATCGGACTTGAAGAGATCCCCGACTGGATCTGCTGCGGTGCCACCCCGGCCCACAACGTAGACGAACTGCTGTCGCTCTCATTATCGGCCAAGAACCTTGAACTGGCAGAACAGGTGCCGGGCGACATGGCGGTTGCCTGCGCCTCCTGCTTCTCCCGTCTGAAATTTGCCCAGCATATCCTGGGTGAAAATGCAACCAAGCGCAAACTGGTGGAAAAGGCGATTGACGCACCGGTACACCTTGAGCGCCGGGTAAAGCACCTCCTGGAGATACTGGTGCGGGATTACGGCCTGGAACCGTTGCAGGCTGCCGTTAAAAAGCCGCTCTCTGAACTGAAGGTTGCCTGTTACTACGGCTGTCTGCTGACCCGTCCCACCGACGTGCCCAATCTGGACTGCACCGAGGCGCCGACCATCATGGAAAAAGTCATGGAGGCGGTTGGTGCACAGACCGTCTCCTGGAGTCACCGCCTTGAATGCTGCGGCGCCAACTTCACCCTTTCCCGTCCGCAGGTGGTACAGCAGCTCTCCAACGCCGTACTTGCATCAGCCAAGGCCGCCGGCGCCGACTGTATCGTGGTGGCCTGTCCCTTGTGCCACGGCAACCTTGATATCCGCCAGCAAGAGATAGAGGGAGTTTATGACACCAGTTACGGACTGCCGATCTTTTACCTGACCCAACTGGTGGGGCTGGCGCTGGGGGTGCCCCGGGAACGTCTGGGGCTGGATGCCCTGATCGTCAGTCCCCAGAAACTGCTCAGGGATAAAAAAATATAGTAAGGCGGGATTATGCTGCGTTGTCTGATTGTGGAAGATGATGAATTAAGTCGTGAGCTTTTAGCCCTGCAGATGGAGCCCTACGCTCAGTGTGACCAGGCAGAGAACGGCCGGATCGGAGTCGAGCGGTTTACTGAGGCCCTGAAGGCCGGAGAGCCGTACGACCTGATCTTGCTGGATATTGTGATGCCGGAGATGGACGGCCTGGAAGCGGCCAAGGCGATGCGGGCCTGTGAGGAACAGCACGGCATCGGTATTGATAAGGGGGTGCCTATTGTGGTGCTGTCGTCCCTCAGCACCCCACAGGATGTGATTCAGGCCTATGTGGCGGCCCAGTCTGCCGCTCATCTGGTCAAGCCGGTGCAACCGGAAAAACTGGTCAAGACCTTGCGTAAGCTGGAACTGATCCCTGCGGAGAATGCCTAGATGTCCCGTATTGGAGTTTTTGTCTGTCATTGCGGTGAGAACATCTCCCGCACGGTTGATGTTGAGCAGGTGGCGGCTCAGGCTGCCCTTATGCCGGGTGTTGCCTTTGCGGTCGACTACAAATACATGTGCTCCGACCCTGGTCAGAACCTGGTGAAAAATGCCATTGCAGAACATCGTCTGAGCCATGTCGTAGTGGCTGCCTGTTCGCCGCGGATGCACGAGCGCACCTTCCGCAAGGCTGTGGAGCAGGCCGGTCTGAACCCGTTTCTGTGTGAAATGGCCAACATCCGCGAGCACTGCTCCTGGGTCCATGAAGACCGAGAAGAAGCCACGCAGAAGGCGATCGAGATCGTCGGCATGCTGGTGGAGCGGGTCAAAAAGAACCGGGTACTGCCCACCATCACCGTCCCGGTCACCAAACGTGCCTTAATCATCGGTGGCGGCATTGCCGGCATCCAGGCCGCCCTGGACATTGCCGATGCCGGTCATCAGGTGGTACTGGTAGAGCGGGAGCCCTCCATCGGCGGGCATATGGCTCAGCTCTCCGAGACCTTCCCGACCCTTGACTGCTCCCAGTGCATCATGACCCCCAAGATGGTCGACGTTGCCAACCACCCCAATATCACCCTGCACACCTACAGCGAAGTCGAACAGGTAGACGGCTACATCGGCAACTTTCAGATCACCATCCGCAAAAAGGCCCGCTCCGTAGATGAGCAGAAATGCACCGGCTGCGGGGTCTGCATGACCAAATGTCCCCAGAAAAAGATCCCCAACAGCTTTGACCGCAACCTGGGGCTGCGCAGCGCCATCTACGTCCCGTTTCCCCAGGCCGTCCCCAACGTACCGGTGATCGACCGTGACAACTGCACCATGTTCAAAAGCGGCAAATGCGGGGTCTGTCAGAAGGTCTGCGGCCCCGGCGCCGTCGACTTTGAACAGCAGGATCAACTGATTGTCGAACCGGTTGGCGCCATCGTCGTCGCCACCGGCTTTGAACTGTACAGCATCACCGAAAAACCGAAAGGCTCCCCCATCAAAGGGTATGGTGAATTCGGCCACGGCAAGATCCCCGACGTCATCGACGGCATGACCTTTGAGCGTCTGGCTTCGGCCTCCGGCCCCACCGGCGGCAAGATCCTGCGTCCCTCCGACGGCAAGGAACCGAAGCAGGTCGTCTTCATCCAGTGTGTCGGCAGCAGATCACGGGAAAAAGGGATCTCCTACTGCTCCAAGATCTGCTGCATGTACACCGCCAAACACACCATGCTCTACCACCACAAAGTCCATGACGGCCAGGCCTACGTCTTCTTCATGGATGCCCGTGTGCCGGGCAAGAACTACGACGAATTCTGGCGGCGTGCCATCGAAGACGAAGAAGCGGTCTACATCCGCGGCATGGTCTCCCGTTTGTACCAGAAGGGAGACAAGATCGTCGTCATGGGCAGCGACATCTCCGTTGGCGTACAGGTAGAGATCGAGGCCGACCTGGTGGTACTGGCCACTGCCGTACAGCCCCGGCAAGGTGCCGACGGCCTGGCCCAGAAACTGGGCATCTCCTACGACAAATACAACTTCTACTCCGAGGCCCATGCCAAACTCAAACCGGTGGAATGCGCCACCGCCGGCATCTACCTGGCCGGCGCCTGTCAGGGGCCCAAAGACATCCCGGACACCGTCTCCCAGGCCTCCGCTGCCGCCGCCAAGGTCATGACACTGTTTGCCAAAGACAAACTGGAGCGGGAACCGATCGTTGCCAAGGTAAAAGAACAACTCTGCGTCGGCTGCTTTGCCTGCAAAAAAGTCTGCGCCTACGGCGCCGTAGAAGAAAAAGAGATCCGCGACCGCCAGGGGAACCTGATCAAAGTCGTGGCCTACGTCAACCCCGGTGTCTGCGCCGGCTGCGGCACCTGTCAGGCCACCTGTCCCTCCAAGAGTGTGGAGCTGGATGGCTACACTGATGAGCAAATAGTAGCGATGATAGAAGCGTTATGAACGAGCGATTTTCCGCCAGCTCGGCGTCAGGCTGCACGCCTCCTTGTGCGGCGTACTCTGACGTACGCCTCCGCGTCGGCTCTTGCCTTTCTTGATCTGACGAAAACTTGCTCGTTCTAGGAGAATAATAACGGTGCATTTAGAAAAACAGAAACATGACTTCGAACCCAAAATAATTGCCTTTGTCTGCACCTGGTGCACCTACGCCGGGGCAGACCTGGCCGGCACCAGCCGGATGCAGTACCCGGCCAACGTGCGGGTGGTCAAATTCCCCTGCACCGGCCGGATCGACCCGGTCTTCATCCTCAAGGCCTTTCAGCAGGGGGCGGACGGGGTACTGGTCTCCGGCTGCCATCCCGGCGACTGCCACTACATCGCCGGTAACTTCCATGCCAGAAGACGTTTTGCCGCCTTCCGCAAACTGATGGAATTCATCGGGGTGGACTTAAGCCGGATCCAGTTCTCCTGGGTCTCGGCAGCCGAAGGGGGCAAATGGGTTGAGGTGGTCACCGACCTGACCGAACGGGTGCGGGCCTTGGGGCCGATGGTGGAATTCAAGGAACTTGCCCTTGAGGAACAATGGTCAGGCAACCTGAACAACCCGGAACTACAGGCCGTCTACGAGGCGATGTAACATGACACAGACCATAGACATATCCCGTTACAGCGCCCTAACCGAGGCGATCCGCACCGAAGCCCGCCGTATTTTGTCGGACGGCACCGTCTCTGCCGTCATCGGCTACACCTCCGGCCGCCGCACAGGCGCGGTCCAGCCGATCGTAATCACCGCTGCCGACGACGCCGACAAACTGCTCTTTACCGCTGCCTGCGTCAACAACCTTGCGGTCTACCTGACCAAGGCCAAGAAAGACGTACCCAAGCGCGGCAGGATTGCCGTCGTGCTCAAGGGGTGCGACCTGAAGGCCCTGGTTGGCCTGATAGGTGAATCCCAGCTCAAGCGTGAAGATCTTTACCTGATCGGCATCCCCTGCAGCGGTGTTCTTGGTTCGGTATTGAAGCCCGATCAGGAGCTGACCACCGCAACCATAGCCTCCAAATGCTGCGAATGCACTGACCGGCTTCCCCAAGGCTGCGACTTTGTCCCGGCGGTTGACCTGCCGTCCCCGGTGCCGCTTGAACAACGCTACGCCGCCGAGATCGCCCGCCTGGAGGCGATGACACCGTCCGAGCGCTGGGAATACTGGAAAGAACAGTTCAGCAAATGCATCAAATGCTACGCCTGCCGTCAGGTCTGCCCGTTCTGCTTCTGCGAACAATGCCTCTGCGACCGTAACCGGCCCCAGATGGTGGAACAATCCCCCCGGCCTTCCGGCAACACCGCCTGGCACATCATGCGGGCCATGCACCTGGCCGGTCGTTGCGCCGGCTGCGGCGAATGCGAACGGGCCTGCCCGATGGACATTCCGCTCAACCTTTTAAACCGCAAGATGGCCAAAGAACTGAAGGAACTGTTTGGCACCGAGGCCGGCTTTGAGGTGCAGGACAAGGGACCGCTCACCAGTTTCAAAGAAGACGACGACCAGTCGTTTATCCGTTAGGGAAAGCTACCGACTATGCAGAAACAGATCACCGAAGCAAACTTTCGTCTGCTGCTGGACAGCCTGCTGCTCAAAGGGCAGCGGGTAGTCGGCCCCCGCCGCACCGCCGGTACGGTGCTGTATGAGCCGCTCTCCTCAGCCTCAGACCTGGTAATGGACGAACTGCCGAGACGTTCGGCCAAAGAGGCCTTCTTTCCGGTCTGCGAAGACCTGCTGGAATACCGTAAAGAAGGGCAGCAGGTACAGGTAACCGACATTACCCCGGACCGCTTCCCCGAGACCGTCCTGATCGGGATACGTCCCTGTGATGCAGCCGCCGTACCGGTTCTGGATGCGGTCTTCTCCTGGGATTATAACGATCAGTTCTTTCTGGAGCGCCGGAAAAAGACCACCATCATCGGCCTGGCCTGTACGCAGGCAAATGACGCCTGCTTCTGCACCGCAGTGGGGCTATCTCCCAGTGATCCCAAAGGGACTGACCTGATGTTTACCCCCCTTGAAGGGGGCGGTTTTCTGGCAACACCCCACAGCGACAAGGGAGAGGCGTTTCTGGCAACCTGGCAGGACCGCTTCAGCGAACCTGACGGCAGCACACCGTTGCCGTCGGCTCAGCCTGCTGCCACCCCCTTTGACCTGAAAAAGATCAAGGCCTGGCTGGATGAACATTTTGAAGATGCTGCCTGGGACAGCATTGCCGTCCGCTGTGTCGGCTGCGGTGCCTGTGCCTTTGTCTGCCCGGCCTGCCACTGCTTCGATATTGTGGACGAAGGCACGGAAAAGACCGGCAAACGGCGTAAATTCTGGGATGCCTGCGGATTCTGGAAGTTCACCCACCATGCCTCCGGCCACAATCCCCGGGACCTGCAGCCCAAGCGCTACCGCAACCGGATCATGCACAAGTTCAAGTACTACGACGACAAATTTGGTCAGACCCTCTGCACCGGCTGTGGGCGCTGCATCAGAATCTGTCCGGTGGGGATAGATATTTTCGATATCCTGCAGGATACCGAAAATAAAGGTTGAGGTTCAGGTTCAGGTTAAGTGATTTTCCCTTAACCTGAACCTCGGCCTTAACCTCAGTCTCAACCTTAACCTTAATCTGAGGTTTTCATGTGTGATCATAACAACAACATCTACCTGCCGTACCTTGTAACCGTAGAAGAGGTCATTGACGAGACCCCGGATATCCGCACCCTCAAGCTGGTGTTTCAGGACGAACAGGTGCGGGAGAACTTCAGCTTCCGGGCCGGCCAGTTCTGCGAGTACTCCGCCTTTGGCGCCGGTGAATCCACCTTCTGCATCGCCTCATCTCCCACCAGAAAAGGGTACATCGAGTGCTGCTTCCGTGCCGTGGGCAGGGTAACCGAAGCACTGCGACGGCTTGAGGTCGGCGATACCATGGGGGTGCGCGGTCCCTACGGCAACTCCTTCCCGATCGAGCAGTTCTTCGGCAAGAACCTGGTCTTTGTGGCCGGCGGCATCGCCCTGCCGCCGCTCAGAACCCTGATCTGGAACTGTCTGGACCTGCGGGACAAATTCGGTGATATCACCATCGTCTACGGCGCGCGGACCGAGGCGGATCTGGTCTACAAGCGGGAACTGAAAGAGTGGCAAGAACGCAGTGATGTCACGCTGGTCAAGACCGTTGATCCGGGCGGCAACGGCCCGCAGTGGGACGGCAAGGTTGGCTTTGTGCCCACCGTGCTGGAAGAGACGGCGCCTTCAGCCGACAATACCATCGCCCTGGTCTGCGGCCCGCCGATCATGATCAAATTTACCCTGCCGGTGCTGGAAAAACTGGGGTTTGGCGATGAAGCGATCTACACCACCCTGGAAAACCGGATGAAGTGCGGACTAGGCAAGTGCGGCCGCTGCAATGTGGGCAATATCTATGTTTGCAAAGATGGCCCGGTGTTTACCGCCGGGCAGGTCAAACAGATGCCGCTGGAATACTAACCCCCTTAATCAGAGCTTGTAAAAGCGCGATCAGAAATGCCCGGATACTAGGCGCCGCGAGGAGCGAGCAGCAGAGCATAGTCTGGTACTATGTGAGCAGCGCAGCGACAAAGGCAACGAAGTAGACGGGTATTTATCAGCGCGCGTTATTACTTCCCCAGCAGCTCTTCAATCTTCCTCAGATCAAACCCTTCAACAATCCTGCCCATGATCATGAAGGTCGGCGTTGCATCAATACCGGCCTTTTTGGCAATGGCCTGCTGCTCTTCCTGGAGTTTCAGACCGGCGGCAGTAACCGACAGGTTTTTGGCATCCATCCGGTCAACGGCTCCCGAGAATACCTCATGGTACAGTCGGGCCTTATCCGTACCTGAGAGGATGTATTGCGCCTTCTGACGGGCCTGCGGGTGCATCGGCAAAGGATTGAAGAAGACATAGCGGGTGATGTCCCGGCGGTTGTGGAAATAGGCGGCAGCCTTGCGGCAGAAGGGACAGTCCGGGTCGGTAAATTCTATCACCTTCTTGGGGCCGTTGCCGATCACCAGGGCCTTTGACAGGTCGATGTCGGCAGCATGGGGGGTACCGCTTAAACCGAGCAGGGTGACGAGCAGCAGCAGGATGATACGCAGCATCAGATGGTCTCCTCTTCTTCTTCAAGTACCGGCAGGATGATGGTGAATTCACTGCCGACCCCTTCCTGACTATGGGCCGTAATGGTGCCGTTGTGGGCCTCCACCACCATCTTGCAGAATGCCAGTCCCAGTCCGCTGCCGCCGCTGCCCCGGCTGTACTGGTTGCGGGCCTGGACAAAGCGGTCAAAGATGAACGGCAGATCGACGGTGGCGATGCCGCTGCCGGTATCGCAAATGGAGATGATAACGGCCAATTGGTTGGAGGCTGAGACCCCGCTGCCGCAGCTGATGGTGATGGTACCGCCTTCCGGCGTGAATTTGACGGCGTTGGTCAGTAGGTTGGCCAGGACACGGCTGAATTTGTTGCGGTCGAGCATCAAGAGCGGCAGGCGTTCATCGATTTTGAGATGGAGGGTGATCTGGTCTCGCTTCAGCATGCCGCGAAACCCCTTGATTGTCTGCTGCAGCAGTTCTGCCGGCTGTACCGGCGATGGCCTGAAGCTGATCTTGCCTGCTTCAAAGCGGTGGATATCAAGCAGGTTGTCGATCATGGCAACAACTTCATTGCAGCTTTCAATGGCTGACAGCAGGTAGTCGCTCTGTTCCTGATTCAAGGATCCCAGCCGTTTTTCCCTGACCAGGTCGATGGAGCCGATGGCGGCAGTGATCGGGTTTTTGAGGTCGTGGGAGAGCATGGAGATGAAGTCACGCTTCTCCCGCTCCAGTGATTTGATCGCCAAGCAACGTTCGATACTCTTGACCAGACGGTCAAGGCTGAAGGGGGCCATCAGGCAGTCCAGCGCCCCTTCCTTGTGGCAGGCAAGATAGCGTTCCTGCTCATCGGCATCCAGCAGGGCAATGACCGCCGGATCGCTGCCTGCCTCCTTAAGGTGGTCCAAAGGGGGAAGGCAGGCATCATGGGGGGGGGAACCGAGCAGAATTGCATCGAGATGGGTCTCGGCAATCACCTTGCGTGCCTCAAGACAGTTGGGCACCGGGTGCAGCACGTAATCGCTTGCGGCAAGCAGTTCCTGCGCCAGTGTTGTTGCTTCGGTATTGTTTTGCACGATCAGGATATGCTTACGTCCCGGCATGACCGCTTCCTTCTTTCTGGTGTAAGAACGCCTCGGCAAGCACCAGGTCCTCCGGCGTGGTGATCTTGATGTTGCGGTAGGAGCCGGGGACAATACCGACGGTACCGCCGTCCCGCTCCAGCAGGGAGCAGTCGTCGGTCCCCAGGAAACCGTCCCGGGCAGCCTGCAGGTGCGCCTCCAGGATCCGGCCGTAGCGGAAGGTCTGGGGGGTCTGGGCCTGCCAGAGTTCTGAACGGGCAGGGGTGTCGACGACACGGCCGTCACGCACCACCTTGATGGTGTCCTTGACCGGTACGGCGGTCAGGGCGCCGATACCGCTTGCCGCCATTTGAATCGACTGCTGCAGTATGGAGGCATCAATAAACGGGCGGACTCCGTCGTGGATCAGGACAATATCGTTGTCGTCAGCCAGGGGCCGCAGGGCGTTCAGGCCGTTCAACACCGAGTGCTGACGTTCTGCCCCGCCAGGGACGATCTCAAGCACTTTGCTCAGGCCGTGGGCCTCCACCACCTCACGGCGACAGTAGGGGATCTCCGGTTCCGGGATCACCAGCATGATGCCGTTGACCGCTGGGTATGACTGGAGTACCTGCAGGGTCCGGGCAACGATCGGCATACCGCCCAGTTGCAGATACTGCTTGTTGACGGTTGCCCCCATCCGTCTCCCCATACCTGCGGCAGGGACCACGGCAAAGACCTGACGGGACCTGCTCATGGGGCGGTATCCAGGACCTGAGTCAACGCCGCGGCCAGGTACGGGATGTCATCATCACCCAGGGTACGGACATCCAGCAGAAAGCGGTCCTTGTGCAGCCGGCCGATGACCGGCGGCGTGGTGGTACGCAACAGCTCCTCCAACCGATGGGGAGGGATGCCTACAACCGCCACCTCGATCAAACGGCTGGGCAGTTGCAGCAGCGGGTACGAGCCGCCGCCCGGGCTTGAGCTCCCTTCATGGAGCGTCAGGCTGACCTGCGGCGG
>Ga0067045_1031918_pt1 | contig 11188 bp, 4 predicted proteins | sample TerdegcTABiofilm_FD_59184 | JGI IMG/M metagenome (GOLD analysis project Ga0067045, IMG submission 59184) | Combined Assembly of (Gp0054472, Gp0054536) Wastewater bioreactor microbial communities from Singapore -Terephthalate degrading...
CCTTCAGCGGGAGAACCTTCACCCCCTCGTACGCGACCCCCGCGACGCCTATGCCGTTGTTCGTCGCAGCCACGATCGTCCCAATGACATGGGTGCCATGTCCGTCATTGTCCGTGACATCGGTGGTCGAACCGCCGCTGGCGTTGTAACCCGGCAGCAGGCGTCCCTGGAGGTCCGGATGGCTCACCGTCACGCCTGAGTCCACAACGCCAACGATGATGCCGTCCTTTCCCTTCTCGAGGTCCCACGCCTGAGGCATGTTCATCAGGGGGAGGTGCCACTGCTCGCGGTACCGAGGATCGTTGGGCACGGTATCAAGATAACGATAGATACGGTTCGTGCCGACCCAGCGGAACAGAGGGCTTGGCTTCAGCGCGTTGACGGCATCCGTGGTTTGCGCTGCGGTAGCCGCCGCGCCGCCCGCCGATTTCACACGAAGCAGGTAGACGCCCGGCATGAGGCACGCACGCACGAACTCGCAGTTCGCATCGGCACCGGCGTTGCGCACGGCGGCCTCGGACACGCCGTCCTGCGCCCACACAACCACTTCCCCCGGCACAAATGCCGGGGCGTCAGCGGCAAGCGCCGGGCCGCCGGTCAACAGCAGTCCCAGGCCCGCCGCAAGGCACACCTGCGCACAGATTCGAAGCCACTTGTTCATGCTTGCTAAGCTCCTCTCACGCTAACCGTTGTGGCGGGCGTCGCTCCGTACGAAGTGACGCCCTGCCATGTCTCGTGCCGTCGCTCGATAACCTACGGGGGTGGAGGCGGCATGTCGGCGGGCGTGAAGCTCCGCACTTCGGAATACACATAACGGAAGGTGCGGTCACCATCCGCATGGTTACGCGTGATCCAATGCACCGGTCCGGGCCGATCCTCGTCGTTCCGACCGCCGACGCGCCAGTAGATCGTCGGCTTTGCGGCGCCGGGGACGCGGTTCACGTAGTTGGCGAACACCGGATCCTTCAGCAGGACAGGATTTGTCGTCAGATCGACTGCGCTTCCCAGTACCTGGGTAACGCCCGTTGCGAGCGGCGCCGTCGAATAGACCCGCGGCAGTTGGAGGATCAGGGACTTGTTCTTGAACGTCCTGTCTGTGCTGACCTCTACTACGAACACGTCCGCGCCGGTGGTGCTCATCCACGTCGGGTTGAACCTCGTCAGGTCGACGTTGCTGTACAGGTTCTCCGGCATTACCAGCAAGGGCTGGGCAATCGGCGTCACACTCCCCGACGGAACCGGCGAGGTTCCGACGTCTTCGGTGCCGACCTGATTGTTGCCGCCGCCGCCCTGATTGCCGCCGGTATTGCTGACGGCGAGGGGCCGACGAATGACAGCCGTGAGCGCATACGTGTAGGTCCGTCCGACTGTGAAACCAGGAACCGCACCGGCCTCAGGCGTCACGACCTCAGCCTCCGTGCCGCCGTTATTGCCTGTACCGCCTCCGGTACCGGGCAGCGGAGCTCGCAGGAAGCTGCGCGTGCCGTCCCAGTAGCTGTACGGAGCAGCGCGGTCCACATAGCGAGGCTCGTACTGCTTGGACGCGATGGGCTCGCCCTGGAAGTTGTAAGGGGCGTCGGGTACGCGCCATATCTGGTGCTCTAGCGTCGTTGCGCCCCAGAAGTTGTCGCGCCAGGTGATGCGGACCGTCGGCTCGACACCCTCGACGTCCGCTTCGGCAGTGACGCCCGTCACGCTCGTGTTCTTGCCGCCCATGACGGCCGCCGCGATTACGACGCCGGCCGCGAGCACGACCAGAACCTTACCCAGAGACGCCACGGATCCGCGTGCCGGAGCAGGCTCGGTCTTGATGCCCTTCACTCCCGGGATTGCGGCGAACACCGGCATCGCCATGATCGCCCTGACCTTATCCTCGGGCCGGATACCCAGCGTGTTCTCAACCACCTTGGCTTCGGAGTCCGTCGAGAAGACATTGGTGATCTGGATCTTGCCGACCCTTTGCCCCTCGCGGGTCACCAGCATCTGCTGGCCGGCTTGCACGCCATCGCGTGATCCGCGGTTCACGAGTATCTGCAGGCTGCTCTGCGGTCCCACGGTGCTCACGATGGTGCCGTCGGGCAGATTGGTCGAGAGGATCTGCTTCACCGCGAGCACAGCCGCGTTGTCCACAGCCTCCTGCGCCAGCGACTCATCGTCACTCTGGCCTGGCCGGCCCCGGACTTCGCCCACCTGGGCGGCCCCATTCACGAGCTCCTGTGAGCCTGGCGCGCGCACCATTACCTTCAGTCCGGCGAGCACGCGCTTCGGATCCGACTTGGCGACCGTGTTTACGAAGCTGACCTCGCCCGTGACGATGGCCGTCGCGCCGAACGCGGCTGCCAGTCTGTCCTGAGCAACGCGATCGTAGGGACGCTTCAGGCCCAGCGTGGCCGCCTGCCGCTCAACCTCGTCTCTCCTGAGGACCTCAAAGCGGGCTGAGTTCGCCAGTTCGACTGCCACCGCGTCTGTTGCTCGTCGGGCCAGCGCCTCGCCGAGAAAACCGGCCTTGTTGACGAAGTCAATCACAACCGCAGTTTGCAGACCCGTTGCCACCGGCGTTTGCGCATATGCGGCGTCCGGGCCGATCATTCGGCAGGCCATCGGAGCCAGCATGGCTACCGTCAGGACCCAGCTCACAGCCCGGGCGACCCTGCTTCTTCTGATCCGTTTCACTCTGAGAGTTCCTCCCTGGATCACATTCCCCACGGTCCGCGCTCTTCGCCGGTGCCGCAGCAAACGTTGCATCTCGTTCTGGGCGAGCTTACAGCCCGCCTTACTCGCCACTTGTTGGTGGCGCTATTCCACCCGACACTTCAGGTTGCAGGGCCGCACATCCCGTGCGGCCCATCTACCTGGCTACCTCGTCAGTATGATCTGCGTCAACGCACGTGCGGTCTGCTTGCCGTCCGGCGTCTGTGCACGTATCTCAACGCGATAGGCGCCAGCGGGCATATTGATACCCCGGCTGTCCCGCTGATCCCACCGCACCTGCTGCTGACCAGCCGCACGGCTCGCTCCCGCCGGCAGCGTTCGGACCACGGCACCCGAACTGCTGAGGATGCGCACGGTCACCGTTGCAGCAGTCGAGGTCACGAAGCTGATCTCGGCGCCCGAACCTCTTCCGTTTTGCGTCGCCCGGGCGTCGGTGATCCTGAGCGCGGACCGATCCAGCGTCGCCATCTCGATGCGGAACTTGCGCTCACTGACCGCGCCGTCCGTCTGCCAACTATACCCACTACTGGCCCGCATATCCCGCTGTACACCCGTCGCGACATCGACGAGGGTCAATGCGGCGTTTCGACCGGCTGTCGCAATGTCAGGCCAGGTGAGAGTGGCCGTGCCGCCGACACCTGCCGTGGTCACGGTGAACTCCCAAACCCGCGGCGTGTTCGACGCCGACCGGATGTCCACGCCATAGCCGCCCGACCGGTCGCCCCAATCGGCATGATCGAAGGTGACCCGCACGAACCGATCGCCGAATGCCGGCGGCTTCTCGCCCTTGTATGCGTCGAAGCCCTCCGCCGCACCGGTTGCGACGCCGAACTGGTTGCCCGCATCCCGGAGACCGCCCGCTTCAGCTATGAGGTTGACCGACCAGCCCTGCGCACCTCTCAGCACCGCGCGGCTCGTGGCGCTCTGAGCTGCACGGCCATACCGTCCGATCACCGGATCGAGCCTCAACGTGACGTTTCGGTACGCTCGCACCCAGTAACCACGCCACGGCGCGATCTTGTAGTCCAGGATGTAGCTGCCGGAGACGTAGGTGTATAGAGCCGAGCCGATGGCTCCCGTCGCTATGGCATCGTTGAACGGCTTCACTGACCCGCCGTCCACGACGAAGGACTTCGTCCAATCCAGATCGAACAGGAACGGATTCCCGATCAGGTTCCAGCCAACGTTCAGCGGAATGTCGAACGGTCTGCTCGTGTCCGCCACGGTCCCTTCCTGGCTTAGCGGTATGTTGTTCTTGTAGGCCATGAAGTAGCCGCGTCCCGACCGGAACGAGTTCACGCCAGCCTGCGGATAATAGCGGTATCGCTGGAGATCCCACGTCGCGAGCAAGAAGCTTCCGTTGGTCCGATCGGCGGGCGGGATGCTGAGGAGATCGCCGGCATCCACCGCGCTGTAGTCATAAGGCGTCGATACCAGCGTCAGCGAGCCCGAGAACGTGTGGAGCGGCTCCATCTGGAAGTTCACGTTGCGAGTCTCCGTCTGGCTGTCCACCTTCGCTTGCCGCGAGGCAGGCACCGGCGTGAAGCCCTGAGCGGAGACCGTGACCGTGTAGGTCACACCCGCCGGCACGTCTTCCAGCTTGTAGTTGTAGGTGTAGCCGCCGCTGGACACGGCCGTGGTCGTCGTGCCCTCGGCAACCAGATTGCCTGCAGGATCCCGCACCTCGACACGCACGCCAGCCTGCGCCACGCCGTCACTGGTCCTCGTGACGAGGCCAGAGATGGAGCCAGGCGGGATGGTGGCCAGCTTGATCGTCGGAACCGTGGCTGTCTCGTTGCTGTTGACGGTTACCGTCTGAGGCGCGCTCGGGCTGTAGCCAGCCGCCGCCGCCACAAATCCCCACGAGCCCGGATCGAGCCCGTTGGGCGGGGTGTTGTTCTTGCTGAACGAGTAGTTGCCGTTGGCGTCGGTTATCGCAGTGACATTCGTGGTGCCCTGTGTTGCCGTCACGGTTGCGCCAGCAATCGGCTGATCCGTCGCTTCGGCTAGGACACGCCCGGTCGCACCGCCTTGCTCAGCCTTGAGCTTGAAGTTGAAGCCGGTATAGACCTTGGCGGGCTGCAGAACCGTATCGCGCTGCCCCTGAATGGGGTCATTCGGGTTCGGCACCGGGTAGCTAACCGGGATGCTCTCGCCGTAGCCGACCGCAGTACAGGTCAGCGTGTAGGTCGTCTGCGAGGGCACGCGGCTGATCGTGTAGTCGCCGTTCGCGTCTGTCGTAGCTGTGAAGGTCGCATTCGGCGGCAACACGTCGGTCAGCGTAACCGTCGCGCCAACCACCGGTGTGGTGCCGTCCAGGCGGGTCACCTTGCCTGTGACAACGGCCGGTTCCGCCTTGGTCATCCTGAAGCTGATGTCGTCGCGCGCAGCGCCGTGGACCACCACGCCCGTCCGCTTTTGGATCGTATAGCCGGGCTTCATCGCGGAGATCTCGTACGCCGCCGGCTCGACGCCGTTGATGAAGAACGAGCCATCGTCAGCGGTCATCGCGGTGTAGGCCGTTACCAACTGGCTGCCGCTCTGCCTGTTCGAGAGCCGAACCAGCGCGTTCGACAGCGGCGCGCCGGCGTTCTCGACGTCAAGAACCGTCCCCGTGATCGTCCCGGTTCTCGCCCAGCAGACGAAGTTGTGGAATAGCTCGCTGCGCCGGTTCTTGAGGGCGATTGTGTTCTGCGTGTTTGCGGGGCTCCACCAATCGGGGAACAGGCCCTCGAGGCCCATCGGGCTGTAGACGAGCCTGCTTCCGGTCGCGGGATCCAGATAATAGTGGACCGCGGTGCCTCCCCCGCCGTAGGTGAGAACAGGCACAGCGCCCGTCAGAGAGTTCACGACATCCGGATAGAAGTTGCCCGGACACGCCAGAGCCCGCGGATTGTTGCTGTCGCTGCCTGCCGCCACGTAGTTGGTCGCGGCGGATATGGGATGGAAGTTGCCCGGCGGCTCGGGCGGCCCCGGATACACATGCTGCGACGACAGGAAGGTGCCCGGGATGTTCACCCATGGATCATGCGAAATCGGGTTGTACGCTCCGGCCGGTGTCAGCGCGTATGCGCTCGAAATCCCGAAGAAGATCCCGAAACCGCCGCCGCCAACCCGGAAGTACGTGAATCCGGCATCGTCGCGAACATACTGCGCTTTAAGAGCGTTCGTCAGGAAGGTGTTGCTCGTGGCCCCATCGAGCGTCAGCGCCCAGCCGATATCCTGGCCGTTGACTAGCAGCCGCCCGCCGGCATTGAGGAAGCCGGTGAGCTGGGTCTGCGTCGCGAGATCGGTCAGCGTACCGGGTCCAGCAAACACGTTCCCTGTGTACGGCGCGTGCCATATCACGCATCGGGGAGCGACCGTAACCGTTCTCGGCGTGGTCTCGCCTGCAATCACGTCCGGCGGCTGCTGGGCCGTGTGAGGCAGATACTGCGCGAGGACCGAGTCAGGCACAGGCCCGCGGCAGAGGATGCGCCAGATGTCGTATTGCTGCGTCGAGGGCACATCCACCCCGTCCACAACGGTGCCATCCCATAGATCGGAGTCCGCCCCACGAGCCGTGAACGGGTCGCGAGGATCGAACGCTCCGTAGGACTTCACGCCCAGGGCATTGAGGACGTTCACGAGACTGCCGACGGTGGTGTTGTTCTGATAGCTGCGCGGCAGCAGGTTGACGTCAATGTCCGTCATCCAGCTCTCCGTGCCCCAGAACGTGTGGCGCACATTGACCAGCGCCGCCTCGCCAAAGCGGGAAGCAAAGAACTTCTGGCCGGCCGCGTAGTCGCTGACGAACAGGATGCCGCGCCCCGCCTGGAACGGTTGCGTCGAGAAGCCCCAGACGTTGTCGTAGATTTTCCAGTTGATCGTGTCTCCGCTAAACGGATCCACGGCATTGTCATAGACGATGACGTCTATGTGGTAGTCGCTGGGCGTGGTGGGTGTCGTCCACGTTGCGGCGTAGGTCTGAACTCCCGTCACGGGATCGCGCGACTCAAAGCTTAGCTTCAGCCACGAAGCATCGGGCGGGTTGTTCCCTCCCGTGAAAGCCCAGAAGTCCGCCTGGCTCGCCACGTAGCGCGGGTTCGCGTAGGTATTGACCCGCGGGTCGGACGGGTCATTTCCAATGAAGATGCGCTGGGCCTCATACTCCACGGGAACGCTGAGCGCCACGTTGTTCTGGTCGAGGTTCAGGCCGGCGCCGACATACACCTTGTGCTCGACACCGTCGGCCGACTGGTACTTGCTGTTCGGGTTCTTGATCTGAACCCAGACGTCGCGGACGCCGGTCTCAAGATCGGCGACTTTCACCGATATTCTGACGGGCGTGCCGGGGATCGCAAGCCGCGGCTCGACGCGGACCACTTCACCCGAGGTCTCATCGAAGCGCACCAACGTCGGCGCATTCAGGTCCATCAGCGTCGAGGCGAAGATGTCCGTGGGCGTTGTCGGCGTCGGATTTGCCGGCTGCGAGACCTGGTTAACCGGGTCAAACGACGTGCGATTCGACTGGAAGATGACGCGATAGCTTCCGATGAACTGCGGCCAGACCGGCTTCCGGTCGTCATAGACATGGCCAGGGTCGCCGGTGGGCAGCTTGAACGCAGCATTCGCGCCCGACTCCGGCGTCGTCACCGTCAGCCAGCCGTCGGGCCCCTGCGCGATCGTAACCTTCAGCCAGTAGATATCATGAACGTCGGAAGAGCTCACGGCGTTGGCGTTGCCGTCGTTTGCCGTGTCCAAGCGAGTCGATGCGAAGGCGATGAGCTGCTGGCCGTTGACGAAGCCGCTCGTGTCGAGCTTGTTGGTGCTCCACGACGGCTCGATATTGGACGACTGAGATCCGCCGACGCCGAAGTTGGTGACGCGGGTCGCGGTCGCCGGTCTGTCAGCCGGGATCACCCAGATATCCCGCGTTCCCTTGATCGCAGTGCCTTGCGGGTTCGATCGGTTCGAATCGAACGCGATCACCGAGTTCATCTGAGACGTCCCGACAGCGGGGCTGAGCGTCGGGTTGCGATCGTCGGATATTCCCGTCGTGACCTGCTGGACCCGGCCGCTCTGCGTATCAACGGCGTAGATCTTGAACGGACCGCCGGCGGTGGTTCGACCGGCGAACAGCACGGCGATGTTGGCTCCGGCCCACACGCCGTACTGGGGTCCGCTCAATGCCACAAACGAGTAGCCGTCGGCGTTGTTCTTGACGAGGGATCGCGTCGTGCGCGTTCCGAGATCGAGCTCGACGATGTCCACGGAGCCGCCGGCAGTCTCAACGTAGACAATCTTGTTGCCGGCTGCATTGGCCGCCGGCTCCGTCTGGCTCGTGCTCTCGCCCACTTTGCCCTGTGACAGAGGCCCCGTGATCGCAACCACGGCAGCCCCGGCAGGTGTCATGCGATAGATGTGATACAGCGTGCCTGCGGCTGATCCTGCCAGATTGCTGCGGTTCGAGTGGAAGTAGACGCTGTTCTCGTCCTGCGTCCAGAAAGGCGCCCCGTCCGTCACGAGAGGAGTGTTTGGCGTAATGACAATCGTGGCCTTGGTCGTTTCAGCCCGGGTTTGCTTCACGGGCTTGGCGGTGACCTCACGCGGCATGGGGGCAGTGGTACTGACGAATGGCGGCCCCTTCGGAGGTTGGACACCGCCCCAGAGACCGTCTCCCTGAGCGAACGCCGGGGCTAAGCAGGCTATGGCGAGCAATGGGGAGACCAGTGTGATGGAGCAGAGGTGGGTCAGTCTCACTCTTTTCAAGACGGGTCTTACCTCCTAGCTAGAGAGCACGCTCATGAACGCGACCAGCCCCAAGGGCGTGGACGAACCGAACGTAATCCGAGCAGCGCCTTGCCCTGCCGAGCGGATTATAGCACAAGCACCTTGCGTGTGCAACAACGGTTTTTCCTCGTGCCCAAACGTGCGGATAGCGTCACTCTCTTCAGTTGCGAACGTGATAGTACCGATGCTCCTCAGACGCCGCTGCGCGAGAGCTTGTTCTGCCAGATCTCCTCGACCGATCGAGCAAGGTCGCCGATGGTCCCGTCGTTGACGATCACGTGATCCGCGCGCGCCATCTTCTCTTCGATCGGCATCTGCGCGCGTATCCGCGCTAGGGCGGCCTCTTCCGCAAGACCATCTCGGTTCTGGAGGCGACGCAACTGCTCGCTCTGTGGAGCAGCAACGACTACCACCTCGTCGAACCATCCCTCGATGCCAACCTCATAGAGAAGCGGCACTTCTACTGTGACAACCTCCGGTTTCGGCGTCCGGTTGCGCAACTCCTCCACGGCGTCGCGCAGACGCTTCAGGACGACCGGATGCACGATGGCTTCCAGCCTGCCGCGTGCCTCCGGATCCCGAAAGACGAGCTCGGCAAGCGCCGCGCGGTCCAGAACGCCGTCTCGAACGTACTGGGCGCCCAGGTCGCGAGCGATGGCCTCGATCAGCGGGCTGCCCGGAGCCATCGCCTCGCGGGCGATGGCATCGGCGCTCAGCACGATGGCGCCCCTTTGCGCAAAGAGGCGGGCGACCTCGCTCTTTCCGGTCGCCACGCCTCCTGTGATCCCGATCAGCCGCATGCGACGTCGCTTTGGGGCTGCCGCGTCAGGACTCGGAGTCCTCTTTGGCCCTCAAAGCGTCGCCTATCGTGAATCGAGGCTCATCGCGGTCCTGGCGTGCCTGATAGTCGTCCATGACCCTGCGTTCTCGGCGCACCTCTTCTTCCTGGCGCGCCTGGCGCAGCGACAGCGTCATCTTGCGCTCATCGGGCCTCAGGTCAATGATCTTGACTTCCACTTCCATCCCCTGATGGATGAGGTCGCTCGCCTTGACGCCCCTTCTAGAGCTCATCTCCGAGTTCGGAATGATGCCCTCGATGCCGCCTTCCACCTGCACGAAGGCCCCGAAGGGAACCATCCGGGTCACCTGGCCGCGAATGACGTCGCCGATGCGGTACATCTTCTCGATTTCACGCCAGGGGTCGGGCAGTATCTGCCGGCGGCCCAGGCTGACGCGTCCCTGCGAGAGGTCCATCTTCAGGATCACGACCTGAATCTCCTGGCCTTCCTTGAGGACCTCCTGCGGGTGGTTGATGCGCGTCCATGCCATCTCGGAGATGTGCAGCAGACCGTCTATCCCCCCGAGGTCAACGAACGCGCCATAGTTGGTCAGGCGGCGCACCGTGCCGGTTCGAATCTGGCCGACCTGCAGGCTCGCGACCGTGTCCTGCTTCTTGTGCTGGCGCTCCTCCTCCATGGCCAATCTGTTGGACAGAACGACCTTGCGCCGTTCCTTGTCCACTTCGATCACCTTGAGCGGTATGGACTGCCCCACGAAGCGATCCAGATTCGTCTTGAGAGAACCGTTGCCCACATGCGACGCCGGCACAAACCCGCGGATGCCTAGGTCCACCACCAGCCCGCCCTTGACCCTGTCGGTGACCATCGCCTGGATGATCTTGCCGGTCTCCTTGGCCTCGAGCACGCGCTCCCATGCTTTCTCGAAGTCCGCGCGCTTCTTGCTCAGGATCAGGCGGCCATCGGCGCTTTCGGCCTCCATAACGTAAACATCTATCTGTTCGCCCACCGAAACCAGATCCTCGGCCTGGGCGGTCACATCCTTCGAGAGCTCATTGAGACGGATGATGCCTTCGGACTTGGCGCCGACGTCGACGAGCACGCCCTCACGGTCAATGTGGACGACAACCCCTTTCACGACCTCGCCTTCGGTCAGATTAGGGAAGCTCGATTCGTACTGCGCCGCAGCCTGCGAGTTCATACCCTCCGTCTCAGCCGCAGGCTCGGGAGCGCTCGGAGGAGCCGGCGTCGCAACGGGCGCGACCGTCACCTCGGGCGCTGGCGACGGAGCAGCCTCGGCCTCGGGGACCGCCTCCACCGCCACAGGCGCTGCGGCAGCCACAACCGTTGCGGGCGGCGCTGGAGGCGCTGGCTCGGAGATCTCGGCAACCACCTCAGGCTGATCCTCGGAGGCCGTCTCGAGCGTCGGCTCCACTGCCACGGCGGCAGCCTGGGCCTCAGCGGCCTCCTCCGAAGGCGTCGAGTCGGCTGTCTCGGACGTCTGGACTGGCTGTGCCGTCTCCGCCTCTCCCTGTTCAGTAGCAGCTACCTGCTGGCTCAGATCGTCACGAATCTCCTCGGACATAGCAACATCTCTCCTCTCGTGGCGTGCATCCAACCGTATGCTTCACGCCTGCGTACAGTCATGGCGGGCCGTGTACCGCCGGCGCCGTGCTGACGACAGCACGGGGACCCGCCCGATAGCACATCGCCGGGATTATAGTTTAGACGCTTCACCGGCAGATTCCTTCTACTTCACGCAACAAAATGTCCTGCCGACTCGCGCGGCCTGTCGCGTGTCCTTTATGACGGAGCGACCCAAGCTAGCCGACAGGAGCCATTTCCGCCCAGTTCGGGCCAGCCTTGGCGTCTACCCTGAGCGGCACGGCGATGGAGTACGCCGTCTC
>Ga0067045_1031927_pt1 | contig 11182 bp, 6 predicted proteins | sample TerdegcTABiofilm_FD_59184 | JGI IMG/M metagenome (GOLD analysis project Ga0067045, IMG submission 59184) | Combined Assembly of (Gp0054472, Gp0054536) Wastewater bioreactor microbial communities from Singapore -Terephthalate degrading...
CGTGGTGATCCTCCTGTCGGCACAAAATTATGCCAAATATTACGCCCAGGCGGGATTTATCGCCGTAACCATCCAGTACGGACAGACCGGCTCCGACCCCGCCGATGTCAAGGAAGCCATCAAGGTGATCAAAAAATGGGACGCCTGCAACGGCAAGATCGGTATCACGGGGAATTCCATGGCAGCAGCCCTGGCCATGATCGTCGCCGCCAAAAATCCCGATATAACCTCGGTAGTGGAGATGTCGGGCTTATTACACCCCCAGTATAACTCCGAGGATCTGACCAAGGATTATGACTGCGCCATGTTCTTCATCAGCGGACAGAACGATGAACTGGTATCTCCGGAGCAAACCAGGGATATGTACGAACGATTCAAGAAAAGCGGCAACACCTGCGATGTGTATATCGTACCCAACGCCGGACACGGTTTCGGTCAGCAGGAATATGACGTGGTAAACCGTAGTATAAATTTCTTCAAGAAAACCCTGAAATAAGCGCGGTTATCCTGCTCTTTCGCCCTCTAACCCAGATTCGATTAGTTTCTCATCCATTGTAGGAGGCCTCTCCAGAACCCGATTTCACTCCTTTTTCTGGATTTAGAATATCGGCTTCTGGAGAAGCCTCCTACAAAATGGGGAACCCCCTGAGCGACAAAATGGGGAACCCCCTGAACGACAAAATGGGGCCCCCCCCTGAACGACAAAATGGGGCCCCCCCCTGAGCGACAAAATGGGGAACCCCCTGAGCGACAAAATGGGGAACCCCCTGAGCGACAAAATGGGGAACCCCCTGAACGACAAAATGGGGAACCCCTTGGCACAGGTAATCTTATAACCCCTGTCTCCCGTCTTCCTTCAGGGGGTAAAAAAAACTCCATCGGGGAAAGGATTTTTGTCTGAGATGTGAAAATAGTACTTACCCTTAGTTTTGATAACGGATACAGGACATCAGATATCGATTCCGTTGTCCTTTAGAGTTTTGATTGAAGAAAGGAAGGTGTTCCCTTGGCTCATTTTATTAATGAAGAATGTATATCCTGCGGATCCTGCGAAGCGGTTTGTCCCGAAGGCGCCATTTCCGAAGGCGACGAAAGATATGAAATCGATCCCAATGTTTGCACCGATTGCGGCGCCTGCGAGGAAGTCTGCCCCGTAAACGCCATCCATCCCGAATAAAGGCCTCATACTTTTACTGATTACAGGAGTTACGCTCAAATTCGAGGAAACCGGCGTGAACCCGTCATCCTGAACTTGTTTCAGGATCTTTGGGAACGGGCATAAAATCTGGATTTTGGCGATAAAAGGCGTAACTCCTGTGATTAAAAAGAAGAGACGGTATCTACTGCCGTCTCTTCTTTATTACAAAAAACCGTAACCCCTGAAGTTTTTATTGATTTACTTCCCCTTGGGGAACTCCATCCAGAGGGTATTGCGCAGGTTGGGGAGTCTCAACCAATCAAAGACGTCCCAGTGATTGTTGTGAACCACGTATTTATCCTGCCGATCCTCCACCTGCATATTCTGGAATTTCTTTCCTCCGAAATCCTTCTTAACTATCTCCTGAATGACGGGATCCTGAGATTTCATAACATTATCGGGCAGTTCCAGGGTGGCGATGATCTGGTTCTTGAAATAGAGTCTTCTCACGTGCATGGTCATATCAATAGAGCGTTCATCGTCGATGTAGAGGTTAATCTTCGCAGGAGAATCATCTATATTGAAAGCCTTCAGTTCCGCCAGGACGGGTCTGCCGTGCTGACTCTTCAGATCCACAGTTCCTTTATAGTCCGCATCCTTGGAAGGCAGAAGGTTATTCATGCTGGTATCCACAGGCGTGTTATTCAGAAACGGTCCCTTCACCTGCATACCGGGGACTTCCTTGAACTGCCATTCCTTCTCGGTAATCGCCTTATGGAAGTAGCCGTTTTTGCCGTCTTTTCTCCCCTGGACTCTCAATTCTCTCAGTTGGGTGTTGGACTGGGGATTCTGCTCGTCGGTGGTCTGAATCACACACAGGTTTCCCGTGATCTGTCCCTGAATTTTGGGCTGTTTTTCCCAGTCCGCCTGGAAGGGTTGGGGGTATCCTTTCATACGGTCGGGATTAAAATTATATAAGCCGATCATCTCATAAAGATTATTTCTTCCGCCCAGATCGAAATCATACAGCCGAGTGTACATATTGCCGTCCTTATCGCTTACAAACAGCAGTCCTCCCGCCACCGCCATGGAATGGATCTCCAGTCTCCCTCTGTGGGGGCCGAACAGTTTATGATCTACCCCTTTTACCCAGGGATCGCCGTAACGGATAATATTGTCCTGCCCCTTGAAGAACACGGTGGTGACGCCCACGCCCTCCTTATAGACCACCCTTCCCGTGCTGGGTTCGATGACTTTCGAATCCCCTATCCGGTTGGATACCGATAGGAAACTTCCGGGAGGGATAACGGTTTTTTGAGCGGGAAAGCCGAACTTATCGTGCCACTCGATCTTGAAATCGCCGTCTTTTCTGTCAAAACAGCCCCGGTAAAGAACCCCTTCCTCAGATAGACCGTACAGGTTGGACTTGTCCGCACTGATCTCCACCATTTTGGCAGGACGGTTAAAATCTTCCTTTTTCTCATCATCGGGGAGTCCGTCTTTGCCCATCAACTGCCATTCCTCAGTTCCGTTCTGTTTCATGAAGACCCGCCCCTCATAGAGTTTGAACTGGTATTCATGTTTTTCCAGCCCCATCATGGTGGCTTCGGGAGTTTTTATGATTACTTCCGAGGGGGGAGGATAATTGATGACAGTGCCGTCTTCGAGAGTAACGGTCTTTTCCGCCTGTTTTATCTCCGCCTTCATCTTCTTGAGGGCATCGGTTCCCGTTTCGCCGGACACGCCTGAAATACTTACTCTGTCTCCGGGGAGAGAGGGTGTTTTATCCCCTTTAATGTAATTGCCGCCTGCAGTCATGTCGGCAGTATATGAAGGTGAAGAGTTTATTCTGTTGAGCATTTATCTATAAACCTCCCGGTGGGAAAATTTTGTCAAAACCCTAAAGGAATTATATCAAAGAGAAAAATAAATGGCAATAAATTCGTTGTAAAATCCGGAGGTATTCATTCAGTCCCCCCGTCATTCCGAACCCGTGAAACAAGTTCAGGGCAGGCTTGTTTCAGGATCTCTGGCAATCGGCATGAAATCTGGGTTTTGATATAAAATGGCGTAAGTCCTGAAGTATAAAACGAAGCAATATTACCATTATTTTAATTTTTTTATTATTAATTAAAAAATAGATTCGGATTTCGAGGAGTTGTTTTTCTGAAAAAACATAAATAACAAAATAAAACTATCTTTTTCTTATACGGTAGAATTACGCCTGATTGTTAATTAATTCACATACTATGCCCATGTAGTCTTTTTTTTAAACTCTATACCCATAAAATAGTATCACGACGACAACGGACGCAAGTAAATTTTATTCATCAATCCGATTGAAAGAAAGCCTGCTTTGTGGTAGGATGTTAAAGGACATGTTCACGATAATAAGACCCGGCTCTTTTCTGACCTTTGAATCTATAATAAACGTAGTCATGATTTTTTACGGCAGGGGGGCGGCAAGAAAAAAAAAAGCATTGGTGTATTTAACACACCCCGGCCTTTGCAGACATATATATAGTGATTCCAAATAAAAACTTCCGGGATAGATCCTGGCAGGAGTTACGCTCAAATTCGAGGAAACCGGCATGAAACCGTCATCGTGCGCCAGAGGACTGAATATATACAGATCCTGAAACAAGTTCAGGATGACGGGATTAGAGAGGAAATTGTTTATTGGAATTACCATAGCAGAAATATAATCGCAGACATATAGGCAGAATATTTTAATTCTTTCCTGACTTTATAATGAAAAGACAGGAAATCTGGGAAACCACAAATTAAAATATTTCAACTTGGTGAGGGATAAATATGAAAAAGACCATTTCAGGGGACAGAGGCATAGTACTCATTACCACTCTTATGATCACCGCCTTTCTGGTGATGATTGCCGCCGCCATGATGGTCAGCACCATGAGGCAACAACTCATCGCCAGTCGCTACTATCAAAAGGCACAGGCTCTCATGGCTGCCGAGACGGGGCTCAACTACGCCATGAATAGAATCGCTCAGAGCGATGACATCGACTGGGAAGGAAGTGAGGCGGGAGAAGATTACAGTCTGGAAGAAACAGGGGAGATGGAAATTTACGAATGGGCCGTGGGAGATGAGGAAGACCCTACCCGGGGAGTGATAGAGGGAAAAATTTATCATAGCAATGGTTATAGCACCTTCGATATGTATTTTGTGGATCCCTCCACCGGGGTCAGTGAGATGAAGTTTTACAATACCACCACCAACTCCATTCCCGACAAAATCCCTCTCTGTCTTAATAATTACGGCTCCACATCTACCGATACCTATTCCTATTATTCCGACGGTAGTGATTATAAAATGATCCCTGCGGGGTATATCCTGCTGGTCTGTCGGGGAAAGTGCGGAGATGAGACCCGCATCATAGAGACCTGTATAACCATAGAACCCGGCGGTGATTATGACGCCACCATCGCAGGAGGAGGAAATGTACGTTTTAAACTGGACAATTACGGAGATATGAATCTCAGTTCTGATACCCTGATGAGAGCCAACGGAAATATAATCGTCAACACCGATGAAGAAAATACCGGATGGTTATCCTGGGAGGGATCAGACGCCTGCGGAAAGGCTAACGGTTCTGTAACTCTCAGTGCCACCCCTTCCGGTAACGAAAGTGCCTTTGAAGCTGACGCGGGAGATCAGTCGGAACATATACCCTCCCTGGAATGGGATGACGTGGAGGAAAAGACTTCCGATGTGGAGTTCACCTCGGTATCAGCAGGCATATATGTGGTGGAACCCTCCTCGGGCAGTACTCCCACCATAACCTACTACGCCACCGACTCGGAAGACGATCTGGAAAGTTGTACCGGCAGTAGCTCCAATTCCCTGACTTCCCTCATGCAATCGGGAGATGCAGTCTGGGATAGCGATACCAATACCCTGGTTATCGCCGAATCCCTGGAAGTGGGTAGTGCCTCACCCCAGGAAGGAGCCGATAACAACGGTAATTCCACAGTGAAAGGACTTACCATTCTTTCCAATGATTCTGATGCCATATCGGTTGCTCTCTATAATGTGGATGCAAAAAACGGGTTGGAAACAGTCTATATTAAAAACGAAAGTACCTCTGAAGACAGTGATGACGGCTTTGTATATATAGAAGGAGAACTGACAGGCTATGGGGCGGTCATAGCTCAGGGAGACGTTACCGTGGAACCCGAAAGCCAACTCTCAAGTCAGGAAAGCGGATGCATCGGTCTTTATTCCACAGGGTCGGTAACTATCAGTGAGATCAGCGGAATCCGGCAAAACCTGGACACCAACGCGGTAATTAATCTGAATAGCCCCGGCAATTCCCTCAGTGATGATTACGGCAGTGCCAAAGACGGTATTGAAACCCTTTACACCTATAGAGACAATTTCGGAAGTAATATCCGTAATGCAACCATAACTTACGGTAACCTTTCATCGGCTGCGGCTCTGGACGAAGAATATCAATTTGAAGGCAAGGAATTTGAAGTCGAAACCCCGGAGTTTGAAGAAATGAGAAATTCTATTATAAATTCATGGCAGGTTCTGGATGATATGGGTTATGTGTATCATTCTCCCAATGGTAAAAACTATGATAAGTTATTGATCAATTCAGCAAAAATAACGGAAACTTATGATGAACTGACTAACAACGGATGGCTTCTCCCCAAGGATTTCGGCGATGACGACGACGATTATAAAGACGACACAAGTTTCAAGGACGCCCGTTTCCGGGGATTTATCTATGCCCGCGACACCGTAAGAGTCAACTTGGGTAATAACCGTTTGGACATGGAGGGAGGAGCGGTGGCTTACGGCGATAATGAGGAGAACAACCTGACCGGCAGAGTCTTTTTTACCGTCGAATCGGTTGACATAGACTATAACACCCAGTATATGTCCCTGATGAAAGACCTGTTTGATTCTTTCAAGGTGGTTAAACTTTATTGGGCGAATTACTGAAATAAATTGTATCTCAGACCGTCAGAGGAGTCTGTCAGGTCCGCGTTGGCAGGACTAAAGTCCTGATCTACAGTTTTTTTTACCCTTTTCCACACTTTCTGACCTCCAACCTCTGATGTCCGACTTCCGCAAAGGGGTGTGAATATGAATATCAATAACATAAAAAAGAAAAAGATTATATTTATAACTATGACAGTGATTATCCTGGTTTTATCCCTTGTAATTATAACCCCCTCTGCCGTCATGGGGGAAGATCAGGCAGATATGAAAAAAAATTATGAGGAAGGGCAGAGTTTTTTAAAACAGGGAGACTGGGAAAAGGCTCTCTCCCGATTTGAAAAGGCACTGGAGATATATGAGAAACTGGGCTTGAAAGAACAGAAGGGGCTTATCCTCATGAGAATCGCCATGTGTTACGAACTGGCGGGGCAATGGGATAAAGTCGGGGAATATTATGAAAAGTCCCTGACCGCCAACCGGGAGATGGGAAATAAAAAAGGAGAGGGCATAATCCTGGAAAGAATGGGAATAATTTATTTCGGACTTCAGCAGTATGAAAAGGCTCTGGAGAATTTCGGGATGGGCCTGAAAGTTCTTGAGGAGATAGGCGACAAACAGGGACAGGGAGAGATTCTGGGCTATATGGGCAAAATATATCAGGCTCTTTCCCAATATGAAAAAGCCCTGGAATATTATGAGAAAGCCCTCCCCCTCAACAGGGAAACGGGAGACAAAAAAGAAGAAGCTGTGAACCTGGGCAATATGGGAGTTATTTATCAGATCCTGTCCCGATACGAAAAAGCCCTGGAATATAACGAAAAAGCCTTACTCCTTCATCGGCAGAGAGGAGATAAAAAAGAAGAGGGGACTATCCTCTCCAATACAGGCATGGTTTATCAGAGTCTTGCCCGATACGATAAAGCCCTGGAATATTATGAAAAAGCCCTCTCCCTGCAGAGAATGACCAAAGATAAAACCGGAGAGGGGCTCACTATGGGAAATTTGGGAACCCTTTATCAGACTCTTTCCCAATACGATAAGGCTATGGAATATTATGAAGAAGGATTGAAAATCGCTAAAGAAACGAAAAACAGACTGGGAGAGGGGATTATGCTGGGTAATATGGGGGACATTTATAGCTTCAGATCCCGATACGATAAGGCTCTGGAATATTATGAGAATGCCCTGACCATTATTCAGGATATGCGGGATAAGGAAAAAGAGGCGGAACTGCTCCGATGTATCGCCTCCGTTTATAACAGTCTGTCTCAATATCAGAAATCTCTTGAATATTATGGAAAGGCATTGAAAATTAATAAAGAGATCGGCAACAAAAAAGAAGAAGCGGAATGCCTTATGAATATGGGGGTGGTATATCAAGATCTGTCCCAATATACCCGGGCTATGGAATATTACAAAAAAGGGGTGGAAATTAATCGGGACATAGGAAATAAATTGGAAGAAATAAGTTGTCTGGGCAACATGGGGGCAGTCTATCACAAAATATCCCAATACCGGAAAGCCCTGGAATATTGCCAACAGGCTTATGAACTGGCAAAAAGCGTGGGAGATAAACGAAGAGAAGGAATCTGGCTGGGAAATATGGGGTCCGAATATCTGGCTCTTTCTCAACCGGAAAAGGCTCTGGAATGTTATAAAGAGTCTCTTAAAATAGCAAGGGAGACGGGATCCCCCCAATCAGAAGCCATAAGACTGGAAAATATAGGAATGGTTTATCACAATACGAATAAATATTCAGAATCTATTAAATATTATGACATGGCGTTAAAAATTATTCGGGAAATCGGATTCAAAAAAGAAGAACCCCGATTGCTAGAAAATATGGGCTGGACTTATCGAGACATGGGAGACAGAAAAAATGCTCTGGTCTATTTTAAAAAGGCGGTGGATGTAATCGAGGAGATCCGGGGAGAGATCAAGATTGGAGAACTGAAACAGGAGTTCTATCAGGGCAAGACGGGACTCTTTGAGGCTGTGATAGAACTTTTAATAGAGGAGGGAGATCGGGAGGGAGCCTTTACCTACGCCGAAAAAGCCAAATCCAGGGTCTTTCTCGATATGATCGGCAATAAACAACTCCGTGTTAAAAATAACGAAAATAAACAACTGGCTCTTCATGAACAAAATCTCCTGGACGAGATTCGGGATCTGGATAAAAAAGTCGGCGAACCCCAGGGGGATATTAACAAAATCGCCCTGAACCTGAAGAAAAAAAGAGAGGAATACCTGGACGCAGTGAACCAGATCCGACTCTCCAATCCCCAATACGCAGGGATAATAACGGTGGATGTGAAAGAGATTTCCCTGATCCGTAACTGCCTTTCCGACGACGAGGTGATTATTGAATATTTTGTGGGAGAAAATTCCGTTCATGTCTGGACTATTTCCGTTCAGGAATTTCAATACCGCGTTATCCCCGTCAGGAAGAGCGATTTGAACAGGAAAATAGCCTTATTAAGAAATAATCTAATCCCGGATCCCGGCGTGCTGTTGTCCCGGGACCCCGCCCGTATAAAGGAACACAGGGAAAAACTGAAACCTCAATTGCAGGAAATGTATGATATGCTGGTATCCCCCATTCAAGAGGATATAAAAAACAAAAAACATCTGATTATTATTCCTCACGGTAATCTGCACTTTATACCCTTCTGTGCCTTAGTAAACGATGATGGCAAATATTTAATAGAAAATTATACTATTCTTGTAAACCCATCTGCTTCTGCCCTGGTTATATTCAGGGAAAGAAAGAGACAACATCCTCATAAATTCAGCGGTTTCGCCTACGGAAATTTACGGGTGTCTCCTAATCCCCAGATGGCTCAGGCAAAGGTGGAAGTGCGAGGTGAACTTCTTCCCCAGGAACTGAAAATCCGGGGGATCCCCCCCTTACCCGGAACCGAGGAGGAAGTGAAGAAGATAGAAGAATTCTTTATTCAAAAGGGGATCCCGACGGCAACCTATTATCAAACGAGGTTTACCCGACTGGTTCTCCAGAAGGAGATTCCCGATTCCGGCTATATCCACATGACGACTCACGGTTTCTTATCGGGAGATAAAAAAACAGCTGAATTCTCAGGATTTATGTGTGCCGATGACTTTCTCTACATCACCGATATCATGAACTGGGAACTGGATTGCAGTCTGGTGGTTCTGTCCGCCTGCCAGACAGGATTGGGCATGATCTCCGAGGGAGACGATATGGTGGGACTCTCCAGGGCATTCATGTACGCGGGAACCGATAACCTCATCGTAACCCTCTGGAGCGTATCCGATGAATCCACCCGGGATCTCATGATCGAAATGTACCGGGAAATGCTGGAGGGGAAATCCATGAGCGACTCCCTCCGCCTTGCCCAACTCTCCCTCCTTAACGGCGAAAAACACTCCCACCCCTACTACTGGTCCCCCTTCGTCCTCTACGGAAGATAGAAGTTGGAGATTAAAAACAGAAGGAGGGAAAGGGAAAGAAATACCAGAATAATATCGACACCGGATCAAAATCGATATTTTCAGTTCTTCCTTTGCTCTGTTTATCCTCACGGACATGCAAATCCGGTGCTGACCATGAACTTCCGACCTCTGATTTCCAAACTCTATCTCTTTTACGGGGGTGTATTGTGAATAAAAAATGTTTTTTATCTCTTACAATGATTTTTGTTGTGTTGTTTTTCTGCGGCGAAAGAGCGTTTTCCCAGGTGGAACTCACTACTCCCGTTGTTGATGGTCATACTGTGTATGTCATTTCTGTGGACATGAAAAACAAAAAAAATAAAATAACCCCGTATCTTACCTCCAAATATCCCGGAGGCGATGAGGAATTTTCCTCCATGATCGGCAAAACCAAACCTACCGCCGCCATCGACGGAACATTCTTCTCCAAAAGCACTTTAAAACCCGTGGGTGATATAGTAATTGACGGAAAATTGAAAAACTTCGGCGGTTTCGGAACAGCCATGGTGATAACCCCCGATAACACCGTCAGGTTTATTCAGGTGGTCTGGGGGCATCAGATGGACTGGACAGGATACGAAACGGTGCTTGCCTGCGGTCCCCGACTGATCCGGGACGGAACCGTGAAAGTAAACGCGGAAGGGGAAGGATTCAAGGATTCCCATGTGTTGTCCGCAGGATCCCGTAGCGCGGTGGGGATCACTTCTAAAAAAATACTCCTCTTGGTGTCGGTTCCCGATGGGGTTACGCTGGAGGAGTTGGCGAAGATCATGCAATCCCTGGGATGCGTCAACGCCATGAATCTGGACGGGGGAGCCTCGGTGGGAATGTATTATAAAGGGAAATATATACTGGAACCGGGCAGACCTCTTACAAATTTAATTTTAGTATATGAAAATTTCGGCGAGAGAAAAGTTACCCAAAAACCCCTCATCACCACCGACAGCGGTTCCTCCCAGTTCGCCGAGGAATCGGATCCCGACAAGATGTACGCCAAAGGTCAGGCTCTGTTGCAAAAGGGAGACACGGAAAAGGCTCTCTATTACGCCAGAAGGGCGGTGGCGGGGAATCCGTCGGCATCCAACTACCGGCTTCTGGGGGATGTATATGCAAAAATGAATAAAAATCCCGAATCAGCCAACGCCTATGCCCAGGTATCCCGCATCTACTACGAAAAAGGAGACTACAACGCATCGGTGGTGTACTCCCAAAAAGCCCTGACCCTCAATCCCAACCACCCCCTGGCAGCGGAATACTACAAAAAAGCCCAGCAAAAGAGGGGAAAGTAAACTTTAAAATAAATATAATAAATTGGATATCTCTGTAGGAGGCGTCTCCAGACCCCGATTCCATCACCTTTGCTGATTATCGGCTTCTGGAGAAGCCTCCTACAACCCTCTATTCCTACAACCCTCTATTCCTACAACCCTCTATTCCTACAACCCTCTATTCCTACAACCCTCTATTCCTACAACCCTATTCCTACAACCCTATTCCTACAACCCTCTATTCCTACAACCCTCTATTCCTACAACCCTCTATTCCTACAACCCTCTATTCCTACAACCCTCTATTCCTACAACCCTCTATTCCTACAAC
>Ga0067045_1031929_pt1 | contig 11180 bp, 7 predicted proteins | sample TerdegcTABiofilm_FD_59184 | JGI IMG/M metagenome (GOLD analysis project Ga0067045, IMG submission 59184) | Combined Assembly of (Gp0054472, Gp0054536) Wastewater bioreactor microbial communities from Singapore -Terephthalate degrading...
CGCCGATCGGGAAGCCCATGAATGCAAGTTCGTCCCCCTCGCGCACATGGTCGGACGAGGCGACCTTGAGCGCCGCGACCGGCGGGCCCTCGATTTGCAGCAGCGCAAGGTCCTGCTCCAGGTTCAGCTCCATCACCTTGGCCTTGCGCATGAGCCATGCCACGGGGCCCGAGCGCACCTGCACGGCCAGGGCCTGCCCGTCGGGGCTCAGCATGTTCATGCGGGTCACCACATGCGCGCTCGTCACCACACGCAGGCCATCGCCCACCACGAAGCCCGCGCCCACGTATCTAAAGCGCGGGTTGTCGGTTGCGGCATAGGTGCCGACCAGCACCACCGACGGCTTGACCCTCTCGATCGTATCGGGCAGCTGGGCCAGCGCACCACCGGCCCACAGGCACTGGAGCAGCCATGCAAGCGCCCATAGCGCAACCCTGCGAGGCGGCATTCGTTCGTTCACGCTGGCAGCCTTCACACCAGACCGTAGCTGGTCGGGCTCATAGCGCCTTTCTCAGCTCTTCGACCTCTGCCTGGGCAGGAAAGCGCGCCCCCGCCGCGGCGAGTTCATCGAGCACGGCCTTGGCCGCATCCTTTTGCCCTGCCTTGATGTAAATCTTGGCCAGGTTCAACTTGAACTCCAATTGCTGCGGCCGCAACTGCACCACCCGCTTCTGCAGATCCACGGCACGGGCGTGTTGGCTGGCAGCGGACAGGAGCATGGCCCACGTGTCCATGAACGCAGGTTGATTGGGCGCCAGCGCATTGGCGCGCTCCGCATCGGCCAGCGCTCCGTCGCGTCCCAGCTGGCCCTTGATCCAGGCCATGTTGTTCAAGGCGATGGCATTGTTGGGCTGCAGCGCCACCGCACGCTCATACTGGCGCAGGCTTTCCGGCAGGTCCTTGGCGGCCAGCGCACGGGTTCCCAGGTACAGGGGGAAGGTCGCATCCTTGGCGTGGCTGCGCTGCCATTCGGTGGCCAGGCGATCGGCCTCGGACTTCTTCCCGGCCGTCACCAGCACCTCGTGCAGCCGCACGGCGAGTTCCCCGCTGGCGGGCACTTGCTTGAGCCCCGCGCGGAACACGTCTATCGCCTTGTCCCAGGCCTTTTCCGCCACGTGAATCTCACCTTCGAGCACGTAGCCCGCGGCTTCCTTGGGCCTTTGTTTTTGCACGGTACGGCTCATGGCCAGGGCGTCGCCGCTCTTGCGATCCGCCATTGCCAGGCGGACCAGCCCCTGCTGGGCTTCCAGCGCCGTAGGATCGATTTCCAATGCCTTGCGCCAGCTTTGGCCCGCGGCGGTGCGGTCGCCGGCGATCAGGTTGGCGCCGGCCATGCGCAGATAGGGCACGGGCGACTGCGGCTGCAATGCCGCCATGCGGTTGAAGCTGGCCAGTGCCTGGTTGTGCTCGCCGTTGGCCGATTGCGCGCGGCCCAGGGCGTCGAACAGCTGCGCATTGTCCGGCAGCGCGGCCACCGCCTGCTGCGCCACTGCCAGCGCTTCCTTGGTTTCGCCCCCGCGCAGGTAATGGTCCACCAGCAACTGGCGCGGGATCGGGCTGCTCGGCGCCCCGTCCACCGCCTTGCGCAGGATGCCGGCCAGCTCCGCCCTGTCCGCGCCGTTGGCGGCCCGCAGCTCCATCAGCACCATGTACGCCTGGACATTGCCTGGGTCGCGCTTGATGGCGGCCTCGATGCGCGCACGCGCATCGTCCGGGCGCTTTTCGGCGTTGTCGAGCACCGCCAGCACGCCCGCTGCAGGGAAGTAGCCGGGGTCGATCTCGAGCGCCCGCTCCATGGCCTTGCGTGCACCGGCGGTGTCCTGCTTGAGCAGCAGGGCGCGGCCGCGCAGGAAAACGGGCAACACGTCAGCGGGACGCTTCTTCTCCAGCAGGTCGATGGCCTTCAAGGCCTCTTCGACCTTGCGCTCCTGCAGCAGCGCGTTGATCAGGGCCATGTCGGCCACCACGCCTTCGTCGGATGCGGCAATGCTCCGCAGCTCACCCAAGGCAGCGTCGCCCTTGCCCGAGGCGAGGTGGCTCACGGCCAGCGACGTGCGCATGACGGCGTCGTTCGGCACCAGGCGGGACGCCCGGGCGAAGTAGCGCTGCGCCCGGTCCACGTCGCCCTGCAGCATGTACGCCTGCCCCGCCAACCCCAGCATGCCGGGGTCACGGTCGTTGCCGTCGATGTCGGACGGCAGCGTGGCAATGGCCTTGTCGAGCCGGCCCAGGCGCATGTAGGAGGTCACCAGGCCGCGTCGCGCCATGGCCAGCCCGGGGTTCAGTTGCAGGGCCTTCGCCAGCGAGGCCTCGGCCTGGGCGTTGGCACCCAGTTGCAGGTCCGTCATCCCTGCCAGTTCGAGCGCGCGAGCACTCTCCGGCGCCATGCGCACAAGCTTCTGCACGCTCTCCTGCGCCGCTTTGAAGTCCCCCTTGGTGTACGCCAGCATCGCCTGCAGGTACAGGGTCTGCGGCCTGCCGGGCGCCGCCTTTTCCAGGGCCTGCAAGGATTCGGCGGCGGCAGTGGTCTTGCCCTGGGATATCAGCAGTTCGACGATGGCGGCCTGCCCTTCCACGTAGGAGGGCTTGACTTCGAGCGCGTCCCGGTACGCCGCCATTGCGGCATCGGCGTCGCGCTTGCTGTGAAGCAGTATGTCGCCACGCAGCTTGAGGGCCTCGGCCCCGACGGGTGATTGCCGCGGGATCTGGCCCAGGCCAGCCAGGGCGCCATCCACATCGCCGCCACGGACCTTGCTCCGGGCCTGCTCGATCAGCGCGGGCGCGTAGTCGGCCTTGGCCTTGAGCGCTTCGCCCAGGCTGCCCTGTGCCTTTGCCTCGTCGCCCTGGCGCTGCCAGGCAATGGCCAGGGTGGTCTGCAGGCTTGCCTGCGCCTGCGCATCGGCAAGCTGCTGGCCCGCATAGTCGGAGGTGATCTTGCTGTACTGCCGGTTCCGGAGCAAGGCCAGCGCCAGCTGCGGCACGACTTCCGCAGGGGGTACGCCCAGGTCTTGCGCCTTTCTGAACTCGGTCTCGGCGCCCTGCGCGTCGCCCGTGTCCAGCAAGGCCTGGCCCAGCAGCAGGCGCGCCTTTGCGGAATCCGGCCGGCTCTGCAGTGCATTCTTGAGCTGGATGATGGCCGCCGGCGCGTCGTTGCGGCTCAGGTAATCCTGCGCCGACGCCACGAGAGCATCAGGATCGTCGCGACCGCATGCCGACATCAGCAATGCCACCGTCAAGGCGGCGGCAGGAACGAGAGTGCGGGAAGTGATAGCCGTCATGGTCATCCTCTAAGAGCGTGTTATGCACTTTTACGTGCCCGCGAAAGCCGGGGAAAGACCCGGCAACTAGACGCAGGATGCGCCGCAGTATGAATACTGTAAGCAGCCTGCAACGACGTGGCCGGGTCTTTCCCCGGCTTTCCCGAAGGGTTGGGCCAGAAAGCCAGCGCTCGCCACGTTGCGGCCCTTGCCAAGGCCCCTGCCTTGGCGGTGGTCCGCGCCTTGCGATCACAGGCTTTCTGACCCAACGCGGGTACGTAAAAGTGCATAACACGCTCTAGTAATCGTCAGATCTTGAGGCCCAGGCGGTGCATCAAGTCATAGAGCGTGGGGCGGCTGACGCCGAGCAGGTCGGCGGCCTTCGCAACCGTGCCGTCGGCCCGGGCCAGTGCCGCAAGCACGGCGCGCTGCTCGGCGGCCTCGCGCGTCAGGCGCAGGTCCAGTGATCGGTCGTCCTCGGTGCCGTCGGCGCCGGCAAGCCCGACATCGTCCGCGGTGATCTGGTTGCCATCGGCCATGATGGTCGCGCGCTTGATGCGGTTCTCGAGCTCGCGGATATTGCCCGGCCAGGAATAGGACTCGATCGCGCGCAGTGCGTCATCGGCCAGGGTCAGGCTGCGGCCATGCTCGCCGCCGAACCGGCGCACGAAGGAATGGGCAAGCAGCGCCGCATCCCCCACCCGCGCACGCAGGGGCGGGATTTCCACCACGATCTCGGCCAGGCGGTAATACAGGTCCTCCCGGAACCGGCCCTCTTTGATGCACTGCGCCAGGTTCTGGTGCGTGGCGCACACGACGCGCACGTCCACGGGAATGCCCTGGCGGCCCCCTACGCGCTCGACGACGCGCTCCTGCAGGAACCGCAGCAGCTTGGCCTGCAGGGGCATGGGCATGTCGCCGATCTCGTCGAGCATGAGGGTGCCCCCGTGCGCCGTCTCGATCTTGCCCGGCGTGGTCTTCGCCGCCCCTGTGAAGGCCCCCTTTTCGTAGCCGAAGAGCTCGCTTTCCAAGAGGTTTTCAGGAATGGCGGCGCAGTTGATGGCGACGAAGTTGCCCTTGCGGTTGGACTGCTGGTGCAGCCCCCGCGCCAGCACCTCCTTGCCCGTGCCGCTTTCTCCCAGCAGCATGACGGAGGCATTGGTGCTTGCCACCTTTTCGATGGTGCGGCAGATGCGCAGCATCTGCGGGTCGCGCGTCACCAGGCCCGAGAGGGCGTCGGGCATCTGCATGGCCCTCAGGCGCTTGTTTTCCGCCTGCAGGTGGTGCAGCCTGAACGCGCGCTCCACGCACAGGTTGAGAACCTCGGGTTCAAAGGGCTTGGCCAGGAAGTCGTAAGCACCCATGCCCACGGCCTTGACCGCATTGGACTGGTCGTTCTGGCCCGTCAGCACGATCACCTTGGTGTCGGGGGCGGCCGCCAGGATCTGCTCCAGCAGCTTGAACCCCTCTGACACCGAGTCGGCATCCGGCGGCAGGCCCAGATCCATGGTCACGACGGCAGGCGAGTACCGGCGCACCTGCGTCATGGCGCTTTCGCGATCATGGGCGGTGACGGATTCGAAGCGATCGAGCGACCACTTGATCTGCTTTTGCAACGCCAGATCATCTTCAACCACCAGCAGGGGCTGCTGCAATTTATCCGTACTCATGCATGTTCCTATAGATGCAAATCGGAATCACGGCTGATCTCTATCAGGGGCAGCAACAGGCTCACCACCGTGCCCCTGCCGACCTTGCTGTCCACGGAGATCTTGCCCCCGAGCTCCTGCACGTACTGGAAACTCTCATACGTGCCTATCCCCATGCCTGCCTCCTTGGTCGTCTGAAACGGCTTGAACAAGCGCGTCTGGACAAATTCTTCGGTCATCCCCTGGCCTTCGTCCCCCACCTCGATGCGGGCGTGGCTGCCAAAGCGATCGACCTTCACCCAGACCCGGCCATCGGCATCGGTAGCGTCGAAAGCGTTGTGCAGCAGATGGCCGATGATGCGCTCCAACCGGTCGGCCTGTCCACGGGTGAAAACTTGCGACGAGGCCTCCAGCTGCACCGTGCGCCCACGGCCCAGGGCCTCGGCGGCCAGTCTTTCGGCAATCTTGCCCAGATCCACGCCCGCGGACGCGGCGCCGGAGGCAGTGCCCTGGCGCAGTTGCTGCATGAGCTGGCGCATGCGCTCCAGCGAGTTTTCCACCGTCATCAGCATGTCGGCCTGGAACTCCGGGTTGTTCTGCAGCCGCTTGGCGTTTTTAACCATGAGCGACAACTGGGCGACGATGTTCTTCAAGTCGTGCACCACGAAGGCCGACATGCGGTTGAACGCCTCGAACTTGCGCGACTCGAGCAGGGCTTCGGTGGCCTGCATCTGCGCCAGGATGCTCGCCGCCTGGTGCCCTGCGGTCTTCAGCAGGTCGATCACCTCCCAGTTCACGTCCACCCGCGTGCGCGGGCTGGCCAGCAGCACGAACCCGAGCAGGTCCTTGCCCTGCCACAGCGGGACCAGCAGCCAGGCCTGCGGGTACTCCGCCAGCCATTCGGGCAGGCGCAGGTCGTTGTAGCGCGCGGGCTCGGCGCGCAGCTCCTCCAGATTGATCACCCAGCCGGTGGCGCGCATGAACTCCAGCAGCTGGGCATGCCGATCCACCGTCTGCGTGGCCGGGGCAAGGTTCCACCGCGCCACCTGCCGGTATGGGTCGTCTTCGGGGCGCCGCAGCCACAATGCGCCTGCGGGGCTCTCCAACATGTCGGCCAGGCCGCGGATCACGCTGCGGCCGGCCTCCTGGGGCTGGTCCTGGCTCGACAGCGTGGCGGTGAATTTCAGCCATTCTTCGCGGTAGTCGAAGCGGTAGCGGAAGAAGTGCTTGCCCAGGAAAACCCGCAGCTTGGCACGCAACGAACCGGAAAGCACGAATGCAATCGCCAGCACCGTGGCCACGAAAACCAGGCCCAGCTGCAGGGCGCCGCCCCATTCGCCGCCGAAGTAGCGCACGTAGTAGCCCACCCCCGCCATGAAAAGCAGGTACAGCCCCACCAGCACCAGCGTCGCCGAGTGGAATATCACCTTGCGCGAGACGCGTATCTTGGCGATCCAGTTGCGGTGCCGCGTCGTGGCCAGCAGCAGCAGCGGCACCATCAGCGCATGCACGAAGGGGCGCACCTTCAGGGCGTCGGGATCCAGGCCCTGCAACAGCAACCCCTGGGAAAACAGGTACAGATCGAACAGGAAGGTGCCCGCCAATCCCAGGCACACGGGCTTGGCGCTCCACAGCGCATCCTCGGGCAGATTGCGGAACAACTGCTCCACCAGCACCAGCCCGGCAACCGCCAGCAGGACCATGACGAACACATGTCCCGCCGGCCCCGCCAGGGCATGCATGCCCATGACGAGCGGCGGCGCGCCCAGCACGGCGAGCACCGCAAGCCCCGGCCACCAGCGGTACCAGGGGCCGGAAATGTCGCCCGCACTGCGGTTGAAAAACAGGAAGACGAAAACGCCCCAGGCAAGGTAGCGCAATATGTCTGCCGACTGCGCGCCCAGCCACCACGCGGCATTCACCGTCAGTGCCAGAAAGCTGAATCCACTCCAGGCCACGGAGAGAAGCGCCGCCGCCAGCATGGCCATGGCGATGCGATTGACGGGTTTTTTCAGGTATTCCTGCTGCACCAGGCGCAGGGACAGCAGGGCGTAGGCAACCGCGGCCCAGGCCCACCCCGAATGGATCACCGCGCTTTCACTGCCGTCCATATTCAGACCAGCACCTCGGCACAAGGCGGATGCCCCAGAAACGCCTGCGGGCTGGCCGTTGCCCCATAGGCGCCGGACTGCAATACCACCACCAGATCACCGGGCTGCGCCACGGCGAGCTCCATCCGCTCGGCCAGCACGTCCAGGGGCGTGCACAGCGGCCCCACCACGGTGGCCGATTCACGTTCGGCCGCCTGCAGCCGATTGCCAATCACCACGGGGTAGTTGCGCCGGATCACCTGGCCGAAATTCCCCGAGGCGGCCAGATGCTGGTGCATGCCGCCGTCGGTCACCAGGAAAACCTGGCCGCGCGACACCTTCCGGTCGATCACGCGAGCCACGTAAATGCCCGCCTCGCCCACCAGATACCGCCCGAGCTCCAGGACCATCTGCGCCTCGGGCAACGCGCGCCCGAGCGCCGCCTGCACCTGCGCCAAGGCGTCGGCCACGGGGGCCAGATCCAGGCGCTGCTCGCCCGCCACGTACGGGATGCCCCAGCCTCCCCCCAGGTTCACGTAGCGCACCGGCGCAGGCGCGTCGTGCGCCAGGCGCAGTACCAGCTCCACCGAGCGGTGCAGGCTTTCCGCAATCACGCTCCCGCGCAGGTTCTGCGAGCCCGGGTAAATATGAAAGCCCTCGAACGCCAGGCCATCGCGCGCCATGGCGCGCAGCATGGCCGGCACCTGCTCGGCGTCGATCCCGAAGGGCTTGGGCCCGCCGCCCATGTGCATGCCGGCGCCGCGCAGCTCGAAGTCCGGATTGATGCGCAATGCCACGCGCGCCGACCGCCCCAGCGCCTGGGCGGACGCGGCCAGCACCTCGAGTTCGCGCGCCGACTCGGCATGCAGCAGCACGCCGGCGGCAACCGCCTGACGCAACTCGGCACCACGCTTGCCGGGCCCGGCAAATCCGATGGTCCGGGGGTCGGCGCCGGCATCCAGCGCCAGCTTGAGCTCGCCAGCCGATGCCACGTCCATGCCGTCGACCAGCGGGCGCATGAAGCCCACCAGCGCCGGCATGGGGTTGGCCTTGATGGCGTAGTGCAGGTGCACGCCCTGCGGCAACACCTGCCGCACGCCGGCCACGCGCGCCGCGATCAGGGAGCGGTCGTACGCATAGAAAGGCGTCTGGCCCACCCGCTCGGCAAGCAGGGACAGCGGCAGCCCACCTACCTGCAGTTCATCGTGGGTCGTGTCAAATTGATCCATGCTCCAGCATCCAGCGTTGACGGTCGAGCTTGCCGTTGGGACTGCGCGGAAGCGGCTGCTCCACCCATTGCAGCACCTTGGGCAGCATGAAGGCGGGCAGGTGCTTGCTGCAGTGGGCCATGAGGGCCGCGTTGTCATCGCCCGCACGGCCGCTGGCCCGCGGCGAAGCCAGCAGGGCTGCGCAGATCACGCTGCCCAGGGCGTCGTCGGGCCTTGCATACACCAGCGCCTCGGCCACCAGGCCGCTGGCATACAGCACCTCCTCCACTTCGGTCGGGCTGACGCGGTAGCCCGACGTCTTGATCATTTCGTCGCGCCGGCCCACGAAGTACAGGAACCCATCCGCATCGCGGCGCACGGTATCGCCCGAATACACGGCCAGCTCCGGCGCGGCCCAGTCACCCCCGGCGGCCAGCAGGGCGGGCGGCCAGGGCCTGAAGCGGCGTGCAGTCTCTTCGGGCCTGCGCCAGTAGCCCAGGGCCACCAGGGCGCCGCGATGCACCAGTTCACCGGGTTCGTCGACCGCGCACTCCGTGCCATCGTCCCGCAGCACGCACACCTGGGCGTTCGGTATCGCCCGCCCGATCGAGTCCGGCCGGCGATCCACTTCCTCGGGCGGCAGATAGGTGGAGCGGAAGGCCTCGGTCAACCCATACATCAGGTAAGGCGCCGCCGCCGGCGCCAGGCTGCGCAGGCGCTGCAGCGTGGCCCGCGGCATGTGCCCGCCGGTATTGGCAAAGTAGCGCAAATGCTGCGCCGCCGCGGCCGGCCAGTCCTGCGCGGCCAGCTGCATGTACAGCGGCGGCACGGCCGTCAGGCCCGTCACCCGTTCGCGCACCATGGCCTGGAGCACGTCCCGCGGCAGCAGGTAGTTGAGCAGCACCACGCGCGCGCCCACCAGAAATGCCGTGGTGAGCTGGCTGAACCCGGCGTCGAACGACAGCGGCAGCACGGCCAGCAGGGTATCGTCGGCATGGTTGTGCAGGTAGCCCGCCACGCTGACGGCCCCGCTCACCACATTGCGGTGCGACAACACCACGCCCTTCGGCCGGCCCGTGCTGCCGGACGTGTAGAAGATCACCGCCACGTCCATGTCCAGCACCTGGGGCAAGCCGGCCGGCCGGCCAGCCAGCACGTCCGGCCAGCCATGCAGGGCGATGCCGCCCGCCAGGGGGGCGGACGCACCCGGCGCCCCCTCATCGCACAGCACCACATGCCGCAGCCCGGGGCAATCGGCCAGCGCCGGCGCCAGAACGGCCAGCCGCGCCGCAGACGTCACCAGCACCTGCGCCTCGGCGTCCTGCAGGATGTGCGCCACCTGCCCGGCCTTGAGCAGCGGATTCACCGGCACCAGCACCCCGCCCGCAGCCGGTGCGGCAAAGCTGGACACCACGGCTTCCATGCGCTTTTCCAGGTACACCGCGACGCGCGCGCCCCGCTCCAGCCCCAAGGCCACAATGCCTGCGGCGCAGCACTCGATCTGCGACTGCAGGCCGGCATAGGACAGGTGCGCCCCATCGACCGTCAGCGCCGTGCGATCAGGCCAGCAGGCGGCGGCCCGGGCTGGCAGCTCGTGCAACAGAACAGGGGGAATTCCCCTTTGGAAGTCCGGCTCTTGGGGCATGCGGCGCATGTTAAGCCATTGCCGGGCCCCCAATGGCCGCCTGTCAAGTGTCTAGAATCAAACGCAGTCCTGCCTCCTCCCTCTCCCCCACAATGAACCTGACCGAACAAGTCCTGCACGTGCTCGACAACGCCCTCAGCCTGCAAGGCCGCGCCGCGTCCTTCGATCGCGACACCCCGCTGCTCGGGTCCCTCCCCGAACTCGACTCCATGGCCGTGCTGGCCGTCATCACCGGGCTGGAGAACCATTTCGCCATCACCTTCAGCGACGATGAGCTCCATGGCGCAGTCTTCGCCACCGTGGGCAGCCTGTGCGACCTGGTGGAGCAGTCATTGGCCCGACAAGCCACATGAAATGAGCCCCCGCGCGCGCGCCGCCCTGCCGCAGGCCTTCTTCCTTGCGACCGACACCGGTCAGCGCTTCTGCCTTTTCCACCCCCCGCAAGGCGCCACGCCGCTGGGGCGCGTGCTCTACCTGCACCCCTTCGCCGAAGAGCTCAACAGCACCCGCCGCGTGGTGGCCGGGCAGGCACGCGCCCTCGCACAGGCCGGCTATGGCGTGCTGCAGATCGACCTGCTGGGCTGCGGCGACAGTGCCGGCGACTTTGCCGACGCCACCTGGGCCGCCTGGCTGCACGACGCGCAGCAGGCCCATCGCTGGCTGGACGACCATGCCAGCGGCCCCCTGTGGCTCTGGGGCATGCGCTCTGGCGCCTTGCTTGCGGCGCAGCTGGCCGCCCTCTTGCAGGCACCAGGGACTGCGCCCATCCACCTGCTGCTTTGGCAGCCCGTGGCCAGCGGCCAGCAAATGCTGCAGCAGTTCCTGCGCCTGCGCGCCGCCAGCCAGTGGCTGGGCGCCGGCAGCACGGGTGAGCCGCCCCCCTCACAGACGCTCGCACAAGGGCTGGCCATCGACATTGCCGGCTACACATTGAGCCCCCTACTGGCCCAAGGGCTGGCCGAGGCGCACATGCCCGCCCCCGGCTCACTGCAGCCGGGGCGGCTGGTGTGGCTGGAAACGTCATCCGCGCAAACACCCTCCCTCAGCCCCGCCGCCGGCAGACAGCTTTCGGCCTGGCATGCCGCAGGCTGGCAGGTACAGGCGCAAGCCGTGGAAGGCCCGCCCTTCTGGCAAACCGTGGGCACCGACGAAGCCCCCGCCCTGGTCCAGGCCACCCTGACCGCCCTCACCCACCCGCCCCAGGCATGAACGTCCAGGAACAGCCCATTCACATAGCCGGCGACGGCTTCGACATGCTGGGCATCCTGACCCTGCCCGCGCCGGGTACCCCCATGCGGCACATTGGCGTAGTGGTGGTGGTCGGTGGCGCC
>Ga0067045_1031930_pt1 | contig 11180 bp, 7 predicted proteins | sample TerdegcTABiofilm_FD_59184 | JGI IMG/M metagenome (GOLD analysis project Ga0067045, IMG submission 59184) | Combined Assembly of (Gp0054472, Gp0054536) Wastewater bioreactor microbial communities from Singapore -Terephthalate degrading...
CCGCCGTACTCAGCGTCCCCAATGCCCTGGGCAAGCGCTGCAACAAATCCGCGTTGGGATCGCGCGCGCTCGCCGCATCGTTGAGCGCCTTGGTCACGCCGTCCAGTGCCGTGGAGAGCTTCGCGGCGGCTTGTTCGACCGGCTGTCCGCCCACGGCGCTTCGCACGGCGCGCAAGCCGGTTTGGGCTGAGTACACGTACGAAGCAATGCGACGCGAAGACAGTTTGTTGGCGCTGCCCGCCAGGGAGGCCTGAACGTCGGCCACGCACAAGTCAAGCACCATCTTACCCAGCGCTTGCGTCACGGCGGCGAAATCCACTCCCTGAGCCGAGGACAGATTCAGCCCGCCCAAGGCCTGCGCCGCGGCCAAGCGAACGCGTACCGGTTCCGCGGCGTCGCCCACCATGCCGGTCAAGGCCTGCACGACTTGCGTATTGGCGCCCAAGGCCTGCATCCCGCCCAAAATGCCGATCGCACGCGCACGGAACCAGGCATGGACTTCGGCGTCGCGTTCCGGCGGCGGATTCTTCTCTTGAGCCATGGACAACAACAAGGGGATCACCTGCGAGTTCAGTACGTTCGCATCGGCAATCCCGATGACGCAGTGACGCTCCAGCCCGACCAAGGCGGCCAATTTGACGGCGTCGCTCTGCTGCGCGTCGGTGAGCGCTTCGATGATGACGGGCAAGGCCGCTGCACACGGAGCCGGGGGTTGCGTGCTCCCGACTCCTCGCTCGCGATCATTCAGCTCTCCGATCGCCAGCATCGCACTCACCCGCACCGCCGGATCCAGTTGCTCGTTCTTGACGTAATCGGCCAACGTCTGGAGGGCAATCTGAACCAGGAGATCGTGGGGCGGCCCACCGGCCCGGGCCATGTTCCCCAACTCCGAATTGGTCAGTTGCGTCCGCAACTGTTGCAACTTGGAACGGTTGGCCGCTTGAGTCCAACTGGGAAGAAAATAGTTGACGTAGTAGTCGCGGAATACTTGCTGCCCATTGGCGACGGCGTTGAAGTTGCCCTCGCGGAGCATCCGTTGCACGTTTTGTCGCTGCGCCGCCAAGGCATTATCCACCGACAGTTCCAGGTAGTTCGGCACTGCCGGGGGAACGGGCTTCGGCTCGGGGACTTCCGGCGTGGTCCCGGGCAGAGGGGGAAGGCCGGGGATGTTCGGCACGCCTCCGGGCGGTGGAGCGCCGGCTCCCGGCCCGGGCCCGCCCAAGCCCGGCGGCGGTCCCGGCGGCTGAGCCTGGACCACGCCCCACGCCCAACATACGGCTGCCAAGGCCGCGGTCCCGATCGGCAAAACCATCATGCCGCGACGAACCGAGAGAATAGCGCCCATCCGGTATAGCATGTTCTTTATTTCCGCTGGCAAACGGACCGACGAAAGGGGACGAGGAACCACCTTTTAGGCTACTCTCGATGGAATCGGCATGTCAAGCTAAACGAGCATGGAATCGCAGCGGTTGATTGATCGTGACGGTCCGAGGCGGTAAACTCCCGTGCGACGGTTTGCGCCTGCGGCGAACGGCTTGATGGGACGATCGCCGCCGGGCGGTGTGGACACCGTTTTTCGGTCCGATTAGCTTGGAGGATCCGCCATGAGGCCCCGCTACTCCGATCTTGTCACGCTGGGTTTGGCTGCGTTCTGTGCGTTCTGCGCCGCCGTGATGCCGCCGCCCGCCGCCGCCGAGGATGACCCCTATCGCGTCTTGGGGGAAAAGGAGGACTTCGGTGCGCCGGGCGAAATGATGACGCATTACCTTTTCGCTGAAGTCGCCCGCGCCGAGCAGGCGTGGAAAGAGGCCTACGAGGCACGTAAGACGCCCGAAGCGATCCGGGACTACCAGCAGCGGTGGAAGGCGGAATTCGTGAACCGCATCGGCGGATTTCCGGAACCGACGCCGCTGAACCCGCAGACCGTGGGTACGCTTCAGCGGCGGGGCTACCGCGTCGAAAAGATCATCTTCGAAAGCCAACCCAAACACTTCGTCACCGCCGCCCTCTTCCTGCCGGATGCCGACCGCTATCCGCCGCCGTATCCCGGCGTGCTGGTACCTTGCGGGCATTCCAACGAGGCGAAGGCTTACCGGAACTATGCCGGCTACGGCGCCCTTTTGGCGGCGAACGGTTTGGCGGCCTTGGTCTTCGACCCGATCGACCAGGGCGAGCGTCATCAGTGGCAGGACCCCGACGGCAAGTTCACCCTCTGGGGAACAGCAGCCCACAACATGGTCGGCAAGGGCTGCATCCTGCTAGGTTGGAACACCGCGCGTTACGAAATCTGGGACGCCATGCGTGCCGTGGATTATCTCCAGGCTCGCCCCGAAATCATCCCCGACAAAATCGGTTGCTCCGGCATCAGCGGGGGCGGCACGCAAACCGCCTACCTGATGGCCCTGGATTCCCGCATCCTTGCTGCGGCCCCGGGGTGCTACATTTGCGGCCTGTTCGGGCGACTGCTGAAAACCAACGGACCGCAGGACGCCGAGCAAAACATCTTCGGGCAACTCGCCTGGGGCATGGATCACGCCGATTACTGCATGATGCGGGCGCCGCAACCGACCCTGCTGCTCACGGCCACCCGCGATTACTTCAATATCGAAGACGCTTGGGCCTCCTTCCGCATGGCCAAACGGTTGTACAGCCGTCTGGGCTACCCGGAACGCATGGAGCTGGCCGAAACGGACGAAGAGCATGGTTTCACCAAGCAGCTTCGCGAGGCCTCCGTGCGGTGGATGCTCCGCTGGTTGGCAGGCCGCGACGAAGTCGTCTTTGAACCGGAAGACCTCGACGTACCCACCGCGGCCGAGTTGCAATGCACGCCGCAGGGCGAGGTCATGTTGCTGCCGGATGCCCGATCGGTTTACGATCTGAATCGTGATCAGGCCGCCAAGCTGACCGAGCGCAGGGCCCAATTGCGGCGCGAAACGCCGCGCGAGAAGCCGGCGGAACACGTCGCCCGACTCGCCGGTATTCGTCCTCTCCAAGACTTGCCGGAACCCAAGATCGAGTCTCGCGGCGACCTGGAACGGGCGGGGTATCGCGTGCAAAAGCTCGTCCTGCACGTTGAGGAAGGCGTCGTTTTGCCGGCCCTGCTGTTCGTGCCGCAGGGAAATCCCTCGGGCAAGGTCTTGTACGTTCACGAGCAAGGCAAGGCCGCCGAGGCCGCGCCGGGAGGGGCCCTCGAAGCCTTGGTCCAAGCCGGCAAGATCGTGCTGGCGGTGGACCTCCGCGGCACGGGAGAGACCCAGCGGACCGGACAACGCTATTTCCATCCCGACTATCACGGCCCGGACGGGCAGGACTTCTACGTCGCGTATTTGCTGGGAAGATCGTACGTGGGCATGCGGGCCGAGGACTTGATGGTCTGCGCCCGGTGGCTTCAGGGAAACCAACCGCAAGGGACGGCTCCGGAGTTGATCGCGGTCGGGCACCTGGGCATTCCGGCGCTCCACGCCGCGACGGTCGCCCCCGACCTTTTTGGTCGCGTGACGTTGATCCGGCCGTTCATCTCCTGGACGAACGCGGTCGAATTGGGCGTCAATAAGCTGCCGTTGGTGGGGACGGTGCACGGGGCACTGGAGGTTTACGATCTGCCCGAGCTGGCCGCGCTGCTAGGAGATCGCTTGCAGACGATCGATCCGCGCGACGCCATGGGCCGCCCCGTGCAGCCTTGACGCAGCGCGCACGCGAGAACTCGGACTGCCTGAAGGCTCAATCGATCACGACCAGGTAATACGGTGTGCGGTCGCGGGCACCGTCGATCAGGAATCGGCCGCCTGATACCGGCAGCTCGCGCCCCGTTTCGCGCCCGGCCTGATCCAGTACCAGCACGCGGATGGCGCCCGATCGGCGGATCGTGATCTCGGCCGACACCGGCTCCATCCGAATCGGCCCCTCTCCCGGAACCAGCAAGCGCGTGCCGTCGGGCGAGACCTTGGCGTTGGTGTTACGGGCGCGAGCCAACGCCGTGATCAGCAATTCGCGCGAGGCGGCCAGCGTGCCGTGCTTCTCGCGGGCCGTGACGTAAACGGCTCCGAAACGGCTTCGCGGGGCAAGGACCACCTCCCCCAGGTTGAAGGTCTCCCCTTGGAAAAAGCCGACGGCGGCCTTGGTCGCCGGGGTATTGAGGGTCATCCAACCGCCGCGATTCCCGTCGCTTTCCCGCCACGCCAACTGGCCGGTCGCCGAAACGATGATGCCGTCGTGGAGATACGGGCCGAGATCGAACGGCGGCGTCGGTCGAAAGGCGTCCGTGAACGTGACGACGCAGCGTGCCGCGGCCAAGGCTTGGGCGGGCACTTGGCTGCCGCTCAATTCCTTCGCGTCGTAGCCCTGGACCACACGATCCTCGAATCCCAATCGGCCCTCCCACAGCGACGGGACATGCACCTCGCGCGAGATGACGCGCTCGGATTCGACCACGTCGCCGCGCAAGACGTGCCGGGCGACCGCGGGAAAGACGCCTAGCACTTGCGGCGCCGTCACGTCCCACTGCTGCCGCCCCAATCGCTCGCTGAAGCCCCCGTCGTCCCCGTTCTGGAACATGAAGGAAACGTCCCAACCCTGCAAACCCAAGCCGTAGGCACCGATCACGGCCGGTCCCTCCACGCCCATCTCGTTGGGAAACACGTGAATCCATTCGGAGAGCATGAAGGGGCGATCGGCCGCCTGCTGCAAACCCGTGCTGAGCATGCCCGAACCCGCCCGCGACATCATCGTCGCATCGACCTTCTCGCCGCCGAAGTAATTGTGGCGGTCAATGGTACCGACCAAGTAATCGGAGTGGAGATTGGCGAAGTGACTGAAAGCGCGACCGGCCTGCCAATTGGAGGCCACCAACTCGCCGGAATACCCGGCCTCGCGCACGGCGCGGACGTAGCGCCCGTAGAATTCGCACTGCAATTGATAGAGGAATTGAAGCGTGTCCAGCAGCCGCCGCTTACGAAAGGCCTGCGATCCCGCCAGTTGGTCGGGGTCCCAATACCAGGGGTTTCCCAAAGGCAGAATGTTTCCCTTTTCCAGCCGTTCCGGTTCGCTCGCGGGCACCTCGCCGGAGAAACTATCCAAGGCCTCCTTCCCCCACGCTTCCACGAGTTTCTCGTGACTACCATATTTCTCGGCCAACCATCGGCAGAATCGCTCGCCGACCATCCGCCGCAGCGTCGCGCTTTTTTTCAGCGGTTCCATGGAGGAATAGAAGAGGATGCTCTGCTCGTTGATGATCTCGATGAAAGCCACGGCGGGGTCTTCCGCGTAGGTCAAGCCCGTGTAGGGATTCCGGTGCTCCAAGAGACGCCGAATTTGGAGGATTTGCACCTCCTGCAACTCCGGCGAGTAATGCACGGCGCTGTGCGGCGGTCGCACGCGGGCTGCGGATCCCGAAAAAGCGCCGAACTCTTCCAGGTACGGCACATATCGTCGATCCTTCGGCCCCAGCGACGGCGTTCCAAAGTGCGCGGAAAGCTTGACGAAAATGCCGGCCTCCTTGAACTTTGCCACCTGGTAGTCCATGCGATCCAAGGCCTGGGGATCGAACTCCAGGCAGCTTTCCGGGGACTGGATGCCGGCCCAACCCGGCCCGTCCGCGAACTTGTGCAAACGCACGGCGTTGATGCCGTAACGAGCATAAAGCCGAGCCCGCTTTTCCGCCAATTCTCGTTCCGGAGCACACGCGCTATAGCACAGGTTGAGGCCCCACAGCTTGATCGATCGATCGCCGTAATAGAGATCGTCGCCGCGGCGCGTGATGCGTCCGCGTCCTCCCGCCGGCTTGTCCAACCAGTCCTCCAAGCCGATCCGGCTCCCGTCCTCCAAGCCCGTCGCGGTCCATTCGTACCAAGCGTCCAAACCGGGCTCATCCGGAATGTCGGCCGCGGTCGGATACCACGCCACGTCGTCGGGCAACGCTATTGTCAGTTCGACCCGAGGACTTTCGGACGCCTGGAGATGGTCCGCGGCGAGGACGATCCGCGCCGCCCCATCGGCTTGAATCGTGACGGGGGCCGCAAACTCGACGGCGGTCACGCGGTCCGCTTCGTCGTGCAACTCCATTTCCCGCACGTCGCGTCCGACGACGCCTCGCCCGAAGGGACACTTGACCGGTGATGCGCCCTCCGCGCCGCGAACGACGCCTTGCCGCCCTTGAAAGGCTCGGCCGGTCGCCATTTCCAACACGATCAACGTGAGGTCGGTGTCGCGCTCGGCCTTGAGCTCCACGGATAGGGCAATCCGCCGGGCATCCAACGGCTCCGCGCGAAGCACGGCACGGATCGGCACTCCCGTCCCGCCCAGCACGGCGGAAAGCTCGCTCACCGCGGCCCGACCTTCCTTGCGAGCATCCGCTTTGAAGCCGGTCCAAGCCCAATTCGGCCCCCAGGCCGCCGTTTGGAAACGCAGATAGTCTTCGCCGCGATCACTGATGACCAATTCGCGGCCCTGGATCCAATAAGCGTCCATTGCAGGACACACTCGATGCCCGGCGATGGTCGACCACAACATCAAGCCCGCAATGATCGCTACGCAAGGCACCCCGACACGCCTCCTCTCGACCATGGGACGGCTCTCCGATCTGCTGCTGAGTTTGGAGGACAGGCCTCGCCGGCGGGCAAGAGCAGTGGGACGCCGGCAGGCAGCATGATGCGGGCCTGCGTCGCCGCCGGGTGAAGGGCGACTGTTCCGATACGCCCCGGCAACCAAGCCGGTCCCGCGATCCTTGAGCCAAGTATAGTCCGTGCCGCCCCCGCCCGCCACGCCGCGCGGACGGCCGTGCAGGGTCCCGGCGGTAGCGCCCTCCGCCGCCGTGCCGGGGATTGTCTCACCGGCCGAACCGCACTATCCTGCCGTGAAAAAGGCGATTTCAAGAGGCACGCCGACGGCGACTTCGAACGGGAGGAAGGATCCCAAATGGACTGCAAAAAAGAGCGGAATCTGAACCTTTGCACTTGCAACTACGATCCCTGCCCGCGCAAGGGCGTGTGTTGCGATTGCCTGCAATACCACTTGAGGAACCGCCAACTACCGGGATGCTGCTTCCCCAAAAGCGCCGAAGCGACCTACGACCGATCTTTCGCCCATTTCGCTCGCTTGGTGCAGGAGGGCAAGGTCTGATCCGTGCGGGTCCCGTCGTGGGCCGACCGCAAACGGACGGCCGGCGGTTCGGCATTCCGAGTATTCACGCCCTTGCCGGCTGAGACGTTTCGGGCACCGGTCGATGCGGGCCGGATTCTTTACGCGTCCCACGCTAGAGGCGGAACGCAAGAGTCGCGATGTGCCGTCCGCTCAACCCCGCAAGTGTCGGGCGAACCATTCCCGGGTGCGACGCCACATCTCGTCCGAGAGGACATGCCCCGCCCCCGGCTCGATGAAATGGCTGAAGTTCTCTTCCGCGCCGGCGTCGCGATAGGCCGCGCGAATGATCTCGATTCCCTGGCGTACCTCGGGAATCGGACTGCCGCCGTCTTCTTCGCCGAAGTTCAGATGCAGTGCCCGCGGCGCAATCAAGCCCGCAATATCCGGCGTGTCGCCGTATTGGAACCAGCCCGGAATGAAGTTGGGAAAACAGTGCAAGATGTGCGTGCGGTGGATGGCGGCGTACGTGGGCAAACAACAGTTGCCCACCAAGCAACGCAGCCGCTCGTCCCAAGGACCTACCAACCACGTGAAGGTGGAACCCATCGAGTGCCCATAACAACCGATGCGATCGGTTCGCACATAGGGCAGGCTTACGAGCAGATCGATCGCCCGGCGCATGTCCAGGATGTTCTTCCAGGCCATGCATTTCCCCTGCACCACGTAGCGGAGAAACTCGAACCGTTCGTAATCCCCGCCCTTGAGATAGGGGCTTTGGCGCTCCTCGAAGCAGAGGGCGTCGGGGCAGAGCACCACGTATCCCTCGCGTGCCAAGGCCGCCCCCGTGTGATGCATGGGGTTGCCCGCCAAACCGGCCGGTTCGCTCTTGCCCAGGTGCCACTCGCCGTTGTGCTGATGCCAGACCGCGACGGCGGGCGCGGGATGGGCGTCGTCCACGCCGTCGGGAACCAGCAGCAAGGCGGGAACGCGATCTCCCGGTTCCACCGCGTAGCGCACGGGGAGGATGCGGTAGCCGTCTTTTCGCTCGGGTTCGCCCCATTGCGGATCGAGAGGCGTCGGCTCCGGCCAAGGCCCGCCCAAACACTGCAACAGCTTGCTCTTGAGGAATTCCTTGCGATCCATGGGAAAGGCCTCCGAGGAAGATGGCAGCGTCATCATCGAGCGACCGAGGCCCGCGCGTCAACCGCGCAGCTCGGCGCGGCCCATCGGCTCGTAGACCGGCCCGCTCGGTTGAAGTTCGCTGGAGAAAACCACCACTTCGTCCACCGAGGACGGCCCGAATTCCAGGTCCTGCGCCTCGCGCATCATTTCCGCCAGGTCTTGCACGGCATGATCCTGCCTGCGGACCCGCCCCAGGGTCAGATGGGCCTGAAACCGCCGCGCCTCGCGGGGATAGCCCAGCGATTGGAGCGCCGACTCGACCCGCGCGTTGAGGTCGCACATTTGCTCCGCGCCGTCATCCACGCCCAGCCACAGCACTCGCGGCCGCGTCGGCGTAGGAAAGGCCCCGACGCCGCGGACCTCGATGGAGAACGGCTCGACCGCGGCCACGGATTTCTCCACCGCCAAGCAGATGTGATAGACGTCGCGCAGGTCCACCTCGCCCAGGAACTTGAGCGTGATGTGCATTTGCCGGGTATCGACCCAGCGGACGTCGGCGCCGCTCTGTTGCAGGCGGCGGATCAACTTGGCGGCTCGATTGCGAACCCCCTCATCGACTTCGACGGCGACAAAGGTGCGAACCTTTCCCTTCATGGATGCCACTCCGACCCGGCGGTCCGTCCGCCGCTACCCGGAATCCGCTCTAAAACGTCAACATCCGGCGATACTCTTCCATCCGGCGTTCGACGTCGTCCCGCGTGATCTTGAGGAGGCGATCGACGCTGAAATCCTCGACGGTGAAGCCGGCGCAGATGATGCCGTAGGCCATGGCCAGCTTCAGCGTCTCGGGGGTGTAATCGGCCTGCTCGGCCAAATACCCCATCATGCCGCCGGCGAAGCTGTCGCCCGCGCCCGTCGGATCCTCCACGCGATCCGTGGGATAGGCCGGCAGCACGTACATTTCGTGCTTGCTGAAGAACATCGCGCCGTGCTCGCCCTTTTTGATGACGATGAAGCGCGGCCCCATCTCCAGCAGCGCTCGGCCGGCGCGGAGAACGTTTTCGTCCTCCGCCAAAAGCTTGGCCTCCGAGTCGTTGAGCACCAGCCCGTCCACGCGACGCATCAACTCCCGCAATTCCTGCGGCTCATTGCGGATCCAGTGATCCATCGTGTCGGCCACGGTCAGCATCGGCCCCACGCATTGCGAAAGGACGTTGAGCTGCATCTTCGTCGAGCCGTTGGCCAAGAATAGGAACTTGCAGCGGCGCAGTTCCTCGGGCAGGATCGGATCGAAACGCGCCATGACGTTGAGTTGCACGTCCAGCGTCTCGCGTTCATTCATGTTGGAGAAGTAGCGTCCCCGCCAGAAGAACGTCTTGGCTCCCGGAACGACTTGCAGTCCCGCCGTATCGACGCCCTGGGCTTGCAGCAACTCCGTGTATTCGGGGGGCCAATCCTCGCCCACGACGCCCACCAAACGCACCCTGGTGAAGAACCGCGCCGCCAGCGAGAAATAGACGGCGGAACCGCCCAACACGCGTTCCCGTGTCGCTCGCGGCGTCTCCACGCTATCGAAGGCTACCGAACCCACAACCACCAAGGGCATGGCACTCATCTCCCGACGTGTCAATTAGGGGAACCGATGGAGCCGCGGTGCCGGGGGGAGTTCCTGCGTCCGTCCTGCCCGGCCGGGCCGTCCCGCCGGGCCGGCAGCCTTCACTCCCGGCTCCACGGCTTTCTCAACATGTTACACGGACGGGGCGTCGCCTGCATGAGGGAGCGGGAGCGACCCCGCGGCGTAGCCGACATCCGCCCCTACGCGCCGGTTTCCGGCGTTCCCAGACGATCGCCCGGCTGGAGGCGATAACCGCGGAGGAAATCTTCGGCCGACATGACCCGTTTGCCGGCCGGTTGCAAGGCGCGGATCAGGACGGCCCCCTCTCCCGCCGCGACCAAAATGCCCTGCGAACCGACCTCCAGGACCGTGCCGGGTGGCGCCGCATCGGACCGCTCCGCCGTTTGCACGCTCTCGAGGATCAACCGCAGGGGCGGTTTTCCCGATCGGCACCAATAGGTGTACGTCTTGGGCCAGGGGACCATCGCCCGGACCTGATTGCGGATGACTTCGGCCGGCCGCCGCCAATCCACCAGCCCATCCTCCTTCTTCAGCTTGGGGGCACGGCAAGCGGCCTTGGCGTCTTGCGGTAACGCCTCCAGCAAGCCGGCCTCCAAATTGTCGATCGCCCGGAGCATCAACCAGGCCCCAATCTCCGCCAGTCGCGCTTCCAATTCCACGGCCGTTTCGTCGGGCAGGATGTCCACCTCGCTTTGCGCGATCACGGGCCCCGCGTCCACCTGCGGCGTCATATGGATCACGCTCACGCCGGTGGTCTTTTCGCCGTGGTAAATCGCCCAGGGAATGGGAGCGGCCCCGCGATACTTCGGCAGCAGCGAAGCGTGCAGATTGACGCCGCCGAGCCTGGCCGCGGCCAAGGTCTCCGCCGACAGGATCTGCCCGTAATCGCAAACCACCAGCAAATCCGCCTCCCACGAGGCAAGCGTCCGCCGCGCTTGTTCGGCGTTGATGTCCGGCGGGTCGAAAATGGGGATTCGATGGGCCGCCGCGATTTCGCGCAAGGGGCTGGGAGGCAAGGGACGGCCGTCTCGCTCGCTCGGCGCGGTGATCAAGCTCAGCACACTGTGCCGCGATTCCAACAGCCGACGAAACGTGGGGACCCCGAACGGACCGGTCCCGACCATCACAAGTCGCATGTTTGCTGGAGTATCCCTCCTTGGGCTGGGAAGGCCGCCGATTTACAACGCGAAAACGCATCGCCGAGGCTTGCCGGGAACAGGGCGAAGGACCGTTCCCCGGCCGCGCCGAACCGCTTGCCCCAGTGCGGGAAAAACGCCCACGCCCTCAGCATATCGCGGTCGGCTCGGATCGTCACCCCCGCCGCAACCAAACACCGGCCATGGCG